>Ga0116105_1000333_pt1 | contig 13120 bp, 12 predicted proteins | sample June2015DPH_6_20_FD_89716 | JGI IMG/M metagenome (GOLD analysis project Ga0116105, IMG submission 89716) | Peatland microbial communities from SPRUCE experiment site at the Marcell Experimental Forest, Minnesota, USA - June2015DPH_6_10 | ecosystem: Environmental > Terrestrial > Soil > Wetlands >... | reverse complement strand
TCAAGCGATGGCGATTCGCGCAAACTGCAAAGTCTGTCGACGTCAGCGTCAGTCCCTTCCGCTATTGAAAGCCCGGTAAAACTGGTCGGCAAATGAAATTGGGCCACTCCCTTGAAGAGTACGTCGATGCGAGTCGTTGAACTTGGGGACTTAGTACTCCGGATGAGCAGCTGACGGTGTCCTACGGTGTACTTCTAGATTTGAAATTTACGCTCGGAGTTGATTATTTCTGCTCGCATGCATTTCCGGGTGAATCCCGAAGGGCCTGAAACCTGCGTCAGGTTGCAGCGCCATCGGCACGTCTGAGCGTGCCCTTTACGATTCTATCTTGCGACGCGGACGATTGCTGCGCCGTGGAAGAGCGGCCCTTTAGGGCCGCGTTGGACGCACAAATGATGACCGGGCTTTAGCCCCGGTAGGTGGCTCTGGACGCGGCTCCCCGACGCGCTGATCAACGTTCCGGGGGGCTCAAGCCCTGGTTAGTTTTCGGGTGGGCGCGTACGCGGCCCTGAAGGGCCGTTCTTCCACGGTACTTCATGCCGCCGTTCTAGTGCGGGGTCGTTGCTCTTATAAAATCCGCGAGCATGCCGTACGCCGTCGCATACAGGCCGGGATTTTCTTCCGTGATCGCCAGGCCGGGAAATATATCTGTTTCGAAGTGGATGTAGGACGAGGTGCCGGTAATCTTGCCCATGGGCGAGGTGGCCAGCACTTTTTCGGGCATGACAGTGCCTTCTACGCTTGTTTTTTCACCTTGGCCCACACGTTGCGCGCGGCAGACCAGCTTGAAGGGCCAGCCGTCGCGGCGGGCGTTGCGCAGGGCTTGCGGAGTGAGGTCGCGGATGCCTTCGCGCTTGATTTCTTCCACGCGGATCGGCGCGTCCATCAGAACCGTGATGAGCGCGGCGGTTTTGACGGCGGCGTCCCAGCCGTCAATGTCGTGCGTGGCATCGGTTTCGGCGATGCCGAGGGACTGCGCTTTTTTCAGGGCATCATCGAAGGTCACGCCGTTTTCCATCTCGCCGAGAATTATGTTCGTGGTCGAGTTTAGGATTCCGTGGAAGCCCTGCAGATGAATCGCGGGCATCTGGTCGAACAAAGAAAAAATTGGGACGCCGTCCATGACGGTGGATTCGAAGAGGAAGCGTTTGCCGCGCGCGGTGGCGAGGTCGCGCAGCTCGCGGTAGGCGTGAACAATGGGGCCTTTGTTGGCGGTGATAGCGTGGGCTCCGTGCTCGAGAGCGGCGCGGATGTGGTCGACGGCGGGCTCGCCATCTTTCACGTTGAGCGATGTGGCTTCGAAGAGGACATCGGCGCGGGCTGCGGCGAGCCAGGCGCGGACGTTGTTGACGTCAGCGGCTTGGCTGGCGAGCGGGGACGAATCCGCTGTTGGCATTTCGCGGGCAAGAGTGCCCGCGCCACATTGGTTCGGGTCGACTCCGGCAGGATCGGCAATCCAGCCCAGGCGGCGCGAGGCGATTCCGGTGATGCGGTAGGAGATGCCGTGGCGCTCGCGGAGTTCCTGCGCGCGGTGTTCGAGGAGGCGGACGAGCGTCCGGTTGACATTGCCGAAGCCGAGGAAGCAAAGGTTGTAGTTGGGGATGGATTCCTCGCACCGGGCTTAAGCCCGTCTCATTTTACTAACGGTGACGCGGCGCTGAAGCGCCGCTCTTCCACGTCACCGCCGAGGCCGCTCTTCCACGGTTGCACGGGCTCGCTTGCCGCCAGGAAGGCCCTCTTTCGTAGAGACGTTGCTTGCAACGTCTCGGCATGCAGCACCCGTGCTGCCCGCAAGAGACGTAGCAAGCTACGTCTCTACGATTGCCGCGTCGCGACTATCCCATCACCGTGGTGTGTTCGGGTTTGATTTTGTAGAGCACGCGGATTTCGCCGGGCTGGCCGTAGGGATATTTGTCGACGCCCAGGTATTTCTTGGCCATTTTGTTGATGTGGTCGCTGGCGCCGTCTTCGGTGATTTCGACGACGCGGCCACGGATTTCAACGTAGCGATAAGGATTGTCGGGATCGATGATGGCGAGCGAGACGCGGGGATCGCGGCGGACGTTGCGGTCTTTCTGGCGTCCTTTGGCGGAGTTGAAGATAACGTGTTCGCCGTCAAAATCGACCCAGACTGGGGTGACTTGTGGGCGGCCATCGGGCATGAGCGTCCCCAGGCTGGCAAAGGCCCGCTTCTGAAACAGATCGCGATACTTCTCGGGGATGACTTGCGACATAAGAGCCTCCGGGAATTTGGATTGCAGCAGCATTATAGACCGCGGGGAGTGGGTGAGGAGAGGGCGATCGGCTGTGGGCCTGCGCTCGAGCTTTCGGTTTTGGTCAGGGCAATCTAGTCCGGGCCGGATGTCCCCATATTTGCAATTTCTTAGTTAGAATTGTGGCCCTATGGAAGCTAAGAATGTGACTTCATTGCCAAGTAGACACTCGATGTTCGGCGTGATGGTGCTCTGTGTGGTGCTTTTGGTGGCCAGCCCACTTCTCGCGAAGGACGCGAGAAATGGGGCACCCCCAACTGGGATGGCGAGTGACACTGCGCAAAAATATCCGCCGACCATTGTGTTTATGACGGATTTTGGAGTGGTGGATGATTCGGTGGCGCTGTGCCGGGGGGTGATGTATTCGATTATGCCGGACGTGCGGATTGTTGATCTGACGCACGAGGTGACGCCGTTTTCGATTCTCGATGGGGCGCGATTCTTGTATGGCGCGACGCCTTATTTTCCCGCGGGCACGGTGTTTGTGGTGGTGATTGATCCGACGGTCGGGAGCACGCGCAAGGCGATTGTGGCGAGGTCGAAGCGCGGGCAATATTTTGTGCTGCCCGACAACGGGCTGCTGACGCTGGTGGAACAGCGCGACGGGATTGAGGCGGTGCGCGAGATCACGAATCCGGAGTGGATGATTGGCACGAAGTTGTCGTCGACGTTTCATGGGCGCGACCTTTTTTCTCCGGTGGGCGCGCATGTGGCGCGCGGAGATGACTGGACGAAGGTTGGTCCTGAAGTGCCAGTGAAAGATCTGGTGCGGCTGGAGTTGAAGGCGGCCACACTCGACGAGCGCGGGCTGAGCGCCACCGTGATTGCGACCGACGGGCCGTTTGGAAATCTGGTTACGAACGTGGATGCGGAGGATTTTCTTAAACTGGGATATCAGCGCGGACAGGAGGTGCCGGTGACGGTGGGCGGTAAAGAGATGAAGATCAAGTTCGTGAAGACTTTCAGTGATGTGCCGCTGGGGCAACCGCTGCTTTACATCGACTCGCGGGGGCATGTCGCGATGGCGGTGAATCAGAATAGCTTTTCGGCGACTTATGGGATTAAGCCCCCGGCGGCGCTGTTTATTTCGCGGGCGAAGTGAGACTGGTGGTATCCGGCTGGATGCTCGAGCCGCGGGGCTTCGCCGACGCGGCACGGCCGAGGCGGCCGTCGCCACATGATTTGTGGCGCTACCCTGCGTCTTTCGCTATGCGGGGCAGGACGGCTCGCAGTAACGCTTCGAATGTGGTTTTGACGCGTTCGCCGGTTTCCATGACTTCAGCGTGGGAGAGCGGCTGGTCCAGAATTCCTGCGGCCATGTTGGTGACGCAGGAAATTGCCAGCACTTTGATTCCCATGTGGCGCGCGGCGATGACTTCGGCCACTGTCGACATTCCTACCAGATCGGCCCCAATTCTTCGCAGATATTCGATTTCGGCGGGTGTTTCGTAGCTGGGGCCGAGCAGGCCGGCGTAGACGCCTTCGTGCTGCGGGATGCCTAGCTTGGCCGCTTCTTCGCGCGCGATCTGGCGATATTCTTTCGCGTACGCGCGGGTCATGTCGGGGAAGCGGACTCCGAAGCGGTCGTCGTTGGAGCCGACCAGGGGATTGGCTCCCTGCAGATTGATGTGGTCGCGGATCAGGACGAGCGCGCCTTGCGAGTAGCTGAGATTGATGCCTCCGGCAGCGTTGGTGAGGATGACTGCGCGGATTCCCATGCGTGAGAAGACGCGGATAGGGAACGTAATTTCCTGCGGCGAATATCCTTCATAGAGATGCACGCGGCCCTGCATGGCGGCTACCGGGACGCTGTTGGCATGGCCGATTACCTGGCCAACAACCATCTGGCCGGCGTGGCCGATGGCGGTCGAGCGCGGAAATGCTGGGATGTCGGCGTAGGGGACGCGCACGGCGTCAGTTAGCGAGTCGGCGAAACCGCCGAGACCGGAGCCGAGGACGAGGGCGATCAGTGGACGCAGAGTGGTACGTTTCAGAATCAGTTGTGCGGCCGAGTCGGCGAGAGTGAATTGGTCGGGCATGATTACGAATCGGGTTACAGGTCGCCGTCGGCCAGGTGACGGCCGTGGCCGTTGCGGTCCAGCCAATCATACAGAAATGTTTGGTAGAGATAGGAGGCGACGATTTCCTCGCCGAGTTCGTGGGTTTCGGTGCAGATGAAAGGCAGGCGCAGACCGGCGAGCACGGCGATGAGCGATTGCGTGATGCGATTGGGGTTCGCAGCGCGGTAGGGATATTCGGACTTGATTTCGGTCAACGAAGCGGTGACGACGAGCAGGCTGTGGGGAAGGTCGGCCATGCGGCGCAGGCGGTTTATGAAGACTACGCGGTTCGTGGTGAAGGATTGAATCAGGTCGGCGAGATCCTTGCGCTCGACTACGCAGGTGTTTTCCATGCCGCTGACGGAATAGTCGCCGAGCGGCAGGGCGCGGTGCTCGATGCGGGTGAACCATCCCTTGAAGCGGCGGAAGGAAAGCGGATTTTGCTCGCGGGTGTCGATGATGGCCACGGGCAGCGGCGTGCGGAGTTGAGTACCTCCGCGCTCGGCGAGAACTGGCAGCGGCGGCGGAGGGACTGGAGTGGCCCGTGGAGACCATGCGAGTGGCGACGGAATTAGGGTTCGTTTGCGCGGCATGGTTTTTCGAAAGCTCTCGTCTGGCCGTTTGAGTTCTTAATCAAGAGCAAAATCCCCACTTCTCGCAAAAGCCGCGAGTCATGGGGCACCCCGGATACCGATATTTCTAGAACCGCTTTTCGAAGTTCGCGAATTCGCTCTCCAGCTTCCATTGTTCGCGGGCGCGCTCGTTGGCTGCGAGGAACTGCGCGCATGGGGCTGAGGGCTTCTCGGCGCCTGCAATGTCTCCCGCGCAGGCGGGGACGGGGCGGAATACTAATTTCGTGACCGCCCATAAACTTTCTCCCGGCAGAAAGCTGTGCTCCACACTTTCGCGCGTCATGCGTTTTAACTCTGTGTACGGGAGCCGGTAGCCTTCCACTGCCCGCAGGTATTCGTGGGTCATGTTGGAGCGGGCGACACCTTCATCGTCGGTTGAAATCGCAAGCGGGACGCCGTATTTCATATAGGTTGGCAGAGGGTGATCGTCGCCGCTCACGTCCAGAATCTGATCGTTGGAGGTGAGATTGATCTCGACCAGCACGTTGCGCTCGGCCATTTCTTTCAGCAGGGCGATGGGATCTTTCTCTTGCATCACGCTGACTCCGTGCCCGATGCGTTCGGCGTGGCCGCGCTCGATGGAGGCGCGAATGTGGAAGGAGAGATCCTCGGGCTTTACCAATCCCAAGGCAAGTTCGCCCGCGTGCAGGGTGATGTGGACCTTGGGATAGACGCCGTGCAGGTAATCGAGCATGGCCATGTGTTCATCGAAATCGTGAATGGGAACGTACCAGTCTTCGGGCATTACCAGATTCAAGCCGACAAAGCGAGGATCGGAGGATGCGAGTTCGAAGCCGAGCAGGATTTCGGCGAATACGGCTTCGTGGGGCAGGCCGCGCAGCACCTGATAGAGGTAACGGACGGTGACGCCGCATCCGGGTTCGGCGTTGGGAGTCTCGCATTTCAGTTCGGTACGGGCGCGAGCCGTATCCTCCTCCAACTTTTTGCTGGTGGCGGCGGTGATCTCTTTGAGGCCGCCGGCGAGAAGTTTGTCGCGCATTTTGGCGAAATCGTTCTTGTTGTTATTGCTGTCCCAGCCCAGGCGTAGGCCGAGTTGAGCAGCGGCGTATCCGTCGGCGGTGTGCATGAATTCGATGTACTGCACGTGCTCGCGGGCGGCGCGGTTGATGACGGTGGCGATGGCCTCGGCCGTGTGATTGTCGGCCGCCATCTCGAACTTGTCGAAGGTGGCGAAGAAGTGGTCGTGGCCGGATTCGTCGCCGGGGCGCCAGTTGCGCATGGACCAGGCGTCGACGATCTGGTTGTAGAGGATGTGGTCGTCATAGGCGCAGCGGATGCCGGGTTTCGGCGTGTAATGTTCGCAAGCATCGCAGGGTGGGGCCATCAGACGAGAGGTAGTGCGGTCGACGCAGAGATTGTCGGACGCGGCCCAGTCGATTATGTCTTCGGCGTAGATGGCGCCGTCGATGTGGTTGTGCAGATCTCCGCCCTTGGGCATATCTTCAAGGAAGGCTTGCAGCAACGGGGGTTGGCGGCGGATGGAGTCGAGATAGCGGGCGGCTCTCTGCTCGGCGGTTTGTGCGGAGGCTGGCGCGGCGGCTGTCGCGGCAGCGAGGGCCGAGAGAAGAACAATTGTCAGATAACGGCGCATGATTTTCAGGCTCACCGGGGCTCCTTCAACTGTCAGGAAAGGAATTGTAATTCGTGGGTTGTCGTGCGCGCCAATTTGGAAGACTGCGATCCCACTTCTCGCAAAAGACGCGAGAAATGGGGCACCCGGCGGTGCGCCAATTTTGCGAACACTCTGCTACATTGTTTTCTTATGCCGCAGGTCGTGAAACAGGCTACCCGCAACTTTGCCAGCGACAATAATGCCGGGGTGCATCCGGAGGTTTTGGAGGCGATTGCGCGCGCCAACCAGGGGCATGTGGTGGCTTACGGCGACGACCCGTACACGCGTTCGGCGATTGCGAAATTCGAAGAGCATTTCGGGGCGGGCATCGACGTCTTCTTTACCTTCAACGGAACGGGCGCGAACGTGCTTGGGTTGCAGGCTTTGAACCGGCCGTATCATGCGGTGTTGTGTAGTGATTATGCGCATATTTATTCGGACGAATGCGGTGCGCCGGAAAAACATACGGGATGCAAGCTGATCCCGCTGCCGCATCAGGATGGGAAGATCACGCTCGACTCGGTACGCCACGCTTATCACGGGATTGGCGATCAGCATCACGTGCAGGTGCGAGTGATCTCGATCACGCAGTCGACCGAGATGGGGACGGTTTACCAGCCGGAAGAAATTCAGGCGCTTGCCGGCTTTGCCCGCGAGCATGAAATGTTTCTGCACGTTGACGGCGCGCGCATTGCCAACGCGGCCGCCAGTCTGGGTCAGACGCTGCGCCAGGCTACGCGCGACCTGGGCGTAGATGTGCTCTCATTCGGCGGGACGAAGAATGGAATCATGGGCGGGGAAGCGGTGGTTTTCTTCAATCGCGGGCTCAGCTCCGATTTTCTCTACCTGCGCAAGCAAGGGATGCAGCTGGCTTCGAAGATGCGGTTCATCGCGGCGCAGTTTGAGGCCTTGCTCACCAACGGTTTGTGGCTGCGCAGCGCGGAGCACGCCAACCGCATGGCGCGGCTGCTGGATGCGGAGTTGCGGCGGATTCCGCAAGTGAAAGTTGTTTGGAAAGTTGAGGCCAACGGGGTGTTCGCGCAGATTCCGCGGCACGCCGTTCAGAGAATCAAAGATCGCTACTTTTTTTATATGTGGATCGAAGAGGAGTGCATCGTGCGCTGGATGTGCTCGTTCGACACCACGGAAGACGACGTGAAGGAGTTCGTGAAAGTGGTGGCCGAGGCGGTGAAGGGGTGAGAGGCTGCTCCTCTCACCTAGTCAGAGGCATTACGCAAAACACCTAGAAATTCACGGTCACTGTCTTCGACGTTCCTCCCGAGTCTGGCACAAGGGTGAAGTAGCATTCGGGATAGTTGTTTGGCGGGATCGTGAGTACCTGATCGCAGCCCGTCCAAGTGATTGTTGTTGGCGATGATGGCGCAGCGGTGAGCACGAAGCCCGTACCCTCGTTGTAGAGCCCTCCGCACACTGTGCCGCAGTCGATCCCCACTGGTAGGCTCGTAACCGTTCCTGCGACAGTGCCTGTTTTCACGATTATCAATTCGACCGAGATTACGGGAACGCAGCTGACGGTCAGCAAGCTCGTTCCGACAAGGGGAGTACCGCCGGTTGGCTGGAATTCCGCCGAGATCGTGCTTGTGCCGCAATTAAGGGCCGTGACGGTGCCGGTATTTGTCCCTACAGTTGCGACCTGAATATCGCTCGAAGACCATGTGGCAGTGCTTGTGAGGTCCTCTTGTCCTCCACCCACAAGTGTCCCTAGGGCTAGGAACTGCGTGGTTTGCCCGATCTCCGGGATAGTGGGATTGGTGGGAAGAACCGCAATCGACTGCAGAGGTTGGCTACCCGTGCAGTCGACCGTCAGAAGCATCTGGCCTACGACCCCCTGATACTCCGCCGTAATCGTGCTGGTTCCGCATGAGACGGCAGTTGCGAGGCCGGCACTGTTGACGGTCGCAATCGCTGGGTTGCTCGATGCCCACGTCGCAACACTGGTGAGAATGTTATTACTCGCTGCCGGCGAATACACAGCGACCGCGATGAATTGCGTGGTCTGTTGAAGCTGGGGGATCGTTGGATTACTAGGGAAGAGGCTGATCGACTGCAACACGGGAGTCTGCACCACGGTACATGTGACCGTCAGAAGTGTCTGACCGACGATTCCCTGATATTCCGCAGTGATAGTAGTTGTGCCGCACGAGACTGCGGTCGCGAGGCCAGCGCTGTTAACGGTGGCTACGGCTGGGTTGCTCGATGCCCAAGTAGCGACACTCGTCAGGACGTTGTTACCTGTCACCGGTGCATAAGCGCCCAGAGCGATGAACTGGGTTACCTGACCAATCGCAGGTATCGACGGGGTGCTTGGGTAAAGGTTGATCGATTGCAGGATCGGATTCTGCGTCGCCGTGCACGAAACCGTTAGCACCGTTTGGGCGAGGACCCCTTGGTATTCGGCAGTAATTGTCGTTGACCCGCAAGCGACAGCGGTCGCAAGACCAGAAGTGCTGACCGTCGCAATCGCAATATTGCTAGAGGCCCACGTCGCGACGGTGGTGAGGTCGACTGTGGCCGTGGGTGCGGGATATATGCCCAGCGCTATGAACTGAGTGGTCTGCCCGATCTGGGGGATGGTCGGAGTGCTCGGCGTGAGGTCGATTGACTGCAGGACCGGAGTTCCTCCGCCTGTCGTGCAGGTGACGGTTAGCGTGCTTGTCCCTGAGACGGTGCCGTCCTGAGCCGTGATCGTCGTCGTGCCGCACCCGGTTGCGGTGGCGAGGCCCGTTGAACTGACGGTTGCGACGCTTGGGGTGCTGGACGACCAGGCGGCCACCGAGGTGAGGTTCTCCGGCGCGGCTTTCGTGTCGCTCGTCGTGCCCGTTGCCGTAAACTGCGTGGTTTGCCCAATCTGGGCTACGGTGGCACCCAGCGGCGTGACGGCGATGGAGACGAGGGGCCTGTTACTGCAGCCGCCCACGACGAGCAGAGTCGAGAGCCCTAAGTAAAAGAGCGATGTGGCTAGGAACCTGGCGCGTGTACTCATTTTTGGCCCACCTTCTTGGGGGAAGAGGGAAGGAGACAAGAGCGAAATTATAACAGCAACCCCAGCGACTCCAAGGCAATTTTGGCGAGGTTCGCCGACGACTTTCGAGTTTCGCAGTGCCTTATCTAGTCGCCCTCTTCCAATAGCTTTTCCAGCGTGGGCTTGTGTTTTTCCGGTTTCTTTTTCTTCTCGACGACGATTTGTCCGGCGGGGGGCGCGCCGACGCGCTCGCGGGCTAGTTCCTTGACCGCGGTCACGGCGCGAAAGCGCTTCACTTTTTTCTTTCTGGCCATGCGAATCTCTCATTCAGTTTAAAGGTGGGGGCCGCGAAATGTGCAATAATTCATGGTTGGACGAATGCTACGCGGCCGTGGCCCGGTGCAGGAGGTAGGGATGCATCGACTCCGCCTTGAGGATCGCTTCGCGCTCCTCAAAGCTCCGGTCAGGATGACAACGAAAACCTATGGAAGAGCGCGATTTTTTTGACGAGAAGCAGGAAAAGAAAGTTGCTTCGCTGAACTGTCCTCACTGTCAGCAGGCGGCGGAGTACGAAGTGACCTGGGTAGTGCGGACGAAGAAAAGGCAGTTGGCAGGCCGCGCCGACGAGCGCGATCGCGCCCGCTTCGCCAAGTTCCGATCCTACATGGTGCGCAAAGACGACATGATGGCCTGCAAGAACATGCGCTGTCGCAAACGTTTCGACCTTACCGGTCAGTCGACGGTGATCACGGAGTAGGCCTCGACAGGGGATGGCCCTTTTTTTGTTCCTCGCAGTATTCCCGCCCGCGGTTTCATTTATACTAGCCAGTTTCCCTATGGCCCTCCGAAGCGGCAGGGCGAGGAGTGATTCCCTTTGAAAATTCTGGTCTGCATGAAGCAGGTGCCGCAGAAAGATGCGCCCCTCAAGCTGAACGAAAGCGGCGCGTGGATTCGCGAGGATGTCTCGTACGAAGTCAACGAGCCGGATGCCTTCGCTCTCGAAGAGGCGCTGCGACAGAAAGAAAAGCACACAGGAGAAGTAGTTGTAATTACGAGCGGTCCGGCGCGGGCCCAGCAGGTGCTGCGCGAGGCCCTGGCCAAGGGCGCGGATCGGGCGATCCATCTGGAAGACGACAAGTTCGTGGGGCTGGATGCGTTCAACACGGCCAAGGCGTTCGCCGCCGCGATCAAAGACGAAAAGTTCGATCTGATCTTCACCGGGTTGCAGTCTGACGACTACGGCTACGCGCAAACTGGCGTGATCCTGGCCGAGTTGCTGGGGCTGCCGCACGCCACCATCATTATGCAGATCGAGAAGACCGACGGCGGGATTCGAGTAAAGCGCGAGCTCGAAGCGGGATACTTTCAGTTTGTCGATATGCCGACGCCAGCCGTGCTGACGATTCAGTCGGGTATTAACAAGCTGCGGTATGCCACGCTCATCGGCATCAAGCAGGCGAAGAACAAGCCACTACGGAAAGTGGCGCTGGCGGAAGTGCAATCGGCGATCGGCGAGAATCTGCAGAAGATCGAGCGGCTGTATGTTCCGCAGAAGACCAAGAAGACGGAGCACATTGAAGGCTCGGCGAGCGAGATTGCGAAGAAGTTGGTCGATAAATTGCGGAACGAGTTGAGAGTACTGTAAATGCAGCGGCGGGCCGATTCTTGGCCGGCGTGGTCGGGTGAAGACCAGCCGAGCGAAGATCAGATATCAGATGAGCGAAGATCAGAAGATTCTCAACCGAAGGACTTAGCGGCGTGAGCATTTCCTCCCAAACCTCGTCTTCCCAGAATTGGAGCGCAGCGGGCTATGCGGCGAACGCTCATTTCGTGCCCGCGCTCGGGCAGCCTGTGCTGGATTTATTGCGGCCGCAGGCGGGTGAGCGCATTCTCGATCTGGGTTGCGGAGATGGAGTCCTCACGGAAAAACTGGTCGCGCTCGGTGTCCATGTGGTGGGCATCGATAATTCTCCCGATATGATCGCCGCCGCGCGACGGCGCGGTTTGGACGCGAGAATGATGGACGCCACGGCGCTGACCTTTGAGAACGAATTCGACGCCGTCTTTTCCAATGCCGCGCTGCACTGGGTAAAGGACGATCCGGACGCGCCGATCACTGGCGCATTTCGCGCCTTGGTGGCCGGAGGAAAGTTCGTGGGTGAGTTGGGCGGCCACGCGTGCGTCGGCGCAATTACCGTCGCGCTGCTAGCCGCGCTTGAGCGCCGGGGCGTCGCCGATGCCACTTCCTGGATTCCATGGTACTTTCCAACCGTCGACGAGTACGAAATCCGTTTGCGCCGGGCCGGGTTTGTGCCGCAGAATGTGCGACTGATACCGCGTCCTACACCGCTGCCGACGGGAATGCGTGGTTGGCTGGAAACATTCGCGAATCCGTTCTGCGCGGCACTGCCGGCGAATGAGCGGGACGGTTTTCTGGACGAAGTTACGGCCCGGCTCAAACCGGTTCTGTGCGATTCAGAGGGGCGTTGGACCGCGGATTATATTCGCCTTCGCTTTGCGGCCATTAAGACATGAGCGGCGGGGCGGATTTCGTCGCAGGAGCGCCAGAAAGTGAAGATCTTTAAGGAATTATATGTCTGACACCATTCTCGTCATCGTCGAACAGCGCGAAGGGAAGCTGAATCGCGTCTCGTGGGAAACCATTACTGCGGGCCAGGCGATCGCAGCGGCTACCGGATGGACGCTCGAAGCGGCGGTGGTGGGCGCCAGCGCCGCGTCGATCGCCGCTGAGGTTGCGGCCAAGAAAGTTGCCAAGGTGTATGCGATCGAGTCGCCGAAGCTCGAGCCCTATACGCCCGACGCGTTTGCCGCGGTGCTGAAACAATTTCTCGCGGCGAGGCAGCCCAAGCTCGTCCTGATGCCACATACCTATCAGGTGCGCGACTTCGTGCCCAAGCTGGCCACGGCCATGGGGCGCACGGTGATCAGCGACTGCATCGGGTTCAAGCACGAAAATGGCAAGCTGGTTTTCACGCGGCAGATGTTTCAGGGCAAGCTGGCGGCCGACGTCAGCTTTACCAGCGAAGCTCCGTGGTTCGCTACTTTCCAGAACGGGGCGTTCCGCGGCGATAAAGCTGAAGCGGGTGCGAGCGTGGCGCCGCTCGAAACTGTGAACATTGAAATTGCCGACGGTGTGATCCGCAACAAGCCGCAGGAAGTTTTCAAGGAAGCCAAGCAGGCGGTCGATCTTACCCAGGCCGAGATCATTGTGGCCGTGGGGCGGGGGATTAAAGAGCAGAAGAACATCGAGATCGCGAAGCAACTGGCCGACGCGCTGGGCGGGGACCTCGCGGCGTCGCGCCCGATCTGCGACTCAGGCTGGCTGCCCATGGACCGGCAGATCGGGTCGTCGGGGCAAACCGTTGCGCCCAAACTGTATCTGGCGCTCGGCATCAGCGGGGCCATCCAGCATATCGTCGGGATGAAAGGCTCGCGAACCATCATTGCGGTGAATAAAGATTCAGAGGCGCCGATTTTCGAGATTGCGGATTATGCGATAGTGGGGAATTTGTTCGATA
>Ga0116105_1000331_pt1 | contig 13280 bp, 11 predicted proteins | sample June2015DPH_6_20_FD_89716 | JGI IMG/M metagenome (GOLD analysis project Ga0116105, IMG submission 89716) | Peatland microbial communities from SPRUCE experiment site at the Marcell Experimental Forest, Minnesota, USA - June2015DPH_6_10 | ecosystem: Environmental > Terrestrial > Soil > Wetlands >... | reverse complement strand
GAGCGAGGGTCTAGGCAAAGCGTCACCCAAGAAAAAAGAGCCGGTTCGCCAGGCTGCCTTTATGACTCGCGAAGGCTCCGTTCCCATTCGCTCGGGCGCTCTCATGGGGCGCGGCTTCGACACGTTCAACAACAGCGTCCGTGGCGACGCACTTGCGGAAACGACCGCAAACGATCTGGGCGGAGGCCAGACGACGGAGTTCTCCATCCGAACTATCACGAGTAATAGCGAACTGAATGACGCACTGGGGGTCGGGGTGCAAGCGTCATTTTCCGGATGGGGTATTTCTGTCGATGCCAAGGCCGACTGGGCCCGCAGTCGCAGCGTCAACAGTTACAACGTCTATCTGCTGGTCAAAGTGAAGGTGATTAACTCGCCCTCCAACATTGCCCGGATGGAACTCAGCGAAAGCGCACAAGCTGTGCTCGGCTCGGAATCCGACGTAAAAAGTTTCTTTACCAAGTACGGCGATGCATTTGTCGCCTCGCTGGAAACCGGCGGAGAATTTTTCGCACTCTACGAATTCCACACGACCTCCGAACAGGAAAAAGAGGCCCTGATGGTAAAAGCTTCCGCCTCAGGCGGCATGTGGAGCGGCAGCGCTGAATTTCAGAAGAAAATGCAATCGCTGAGCATGAGCACAGAGAGCTCTCTGAAACTGTTCATCGCCGGGGGCAGGGGCAAACTGCCAGAGCCCAAGCCGGAAACCCTGATCCAAACCGCGCTAGCTTTTCCCGAAGCGGTGGATTCCAGGGAAGGCGATCCGGTTGTCTATGGAATGTCGCTGATCGATTACCAAGCCGTGAAAGGATTCCCCGGCAGGACGGCGAACCTGAGCAAGAGCCACCGTACCTATCAGGAATTGGCCCTGCTGCGCGACCGTTTGATAACGGTCCTGGCGGACCACGAATTTGCTCAGGAAAATCGGACTCGGTTCCTCGCCAAAGGCTCGGCCCCGGTGGCAAAAGTCAAAACGCTGGAAAAGCAGATTCGTAACCTCGTCGATCAGGTGCGCGAAAATCCCATGACTCTGATCGAGATACCCGCCAGCATCGAGGAGGAAATCGAGAAACTGGAAGCCGGTGTGCCCGAGCGTGCCAAAGTTAATTACGGCGTCCTCAACGGCAAAGATGATGGTCAATTGTTTGACGATGGAAGGGACCGGCAAGTTCTTCTAAGCCGGAAGATCCACACCATCACCATTCATTCCGGCGCAATCTGGGATGGTTATTCCTTTACCTACACCACAAAACATGGCGCCTACACGCCCGGTACCCGCGGTGGCGAAGGCGGGTCGCAACGCAGCTTCACGCTGGGCGAAGAGGAATATCTAAAGCAAATTACCGGAGAATGGGGGGTTAACGGGTGGGTTTCCAGAGTTACGTTCGAAACCAACCTGCGCACCTTGGATGGGCTGTTTGGGAACCACAACGGCGGTAAGAAATTCAAGATTACAGCTCCGGAGGACTCGATGATCATTGGCCTCAAAGGTTACGCTCGCACGGAAGACAGCGGACTCGCCGGAATCGGAGCGATTGCAGCCGTTTTTGCCAAGAGATCGACGAGCACGCCGAAGCAGACTGCAGAAGCTGTGGCTGCGGAGAAAGATGCTGTCGCAGTTTGATAAATCGGCCATGACTGGCAGCGATGCGTGATCGGAAAACAAAGGAGGTTACGAAAATGGTTTACCAGAAGATCAAAAAAGAAATCGATGATGTAGCAGGCGGGAAGAAGAACAAGCCCGCCTGGGTCGATGACAGGAACTGGGCAAGGACCGAGTTGGGCCTTGCCGATGCTGCAAAAAAAGACGCCTGGCTGGCTTCGCCGGGAGGGAAATTAATGCACGATTACTCTGGTCGCATGCTGCCTGAAGGTCATGCGGAGATGACCGAGGATAAGCTGAAGGCCTTTCGCGAAGTTTTCAAGTTTTACTGGCAATGGAGTGGCTCAACGTCCACGCCTCCTCCAGGCGAGGTTCTCGACGGGGAGAAGCGTGCGGGGAACTGTCGCAGCTTGTCGAGGGCGCTAAGGATATTAGCAGCTTCTCCCCGCACCCTTTCCGTTTCTCCTGTCGAGTCGATTCATTTGGGATTGGGTCTTGAGCCCCGTCTCTTCACCGAAACGGACTACTCTGGCGAGCATGATGAAGGATTTGTGGCCGAACACTCTGCCGGCGATGGGCTGGGCGTTTTCGGCCTGGAGCCCAACGTAATCGGAAATGGTGGGAGCCCGCTCTATTTCTGGGGAAGCCATCAGGTTATGAAGTACGGCGGCAGGTATTGGGATCCTTCCTATGGCAGGGTATATAACAGCCTGTCGGAAATGGCCTTGTTTACGATCGTAAAAGAGCGGACAAAGAACGGGGTCACCAACTGCGAGGCCCGCTCACGTCGCGGGGAAACGGTCTATTTCAAAAAGGTCTTCGAGCCTTGGAACGGGACGACACGCGTTCGCTACCACGGCCCAACTCCAAAGCCGAGCAGTTAGGAATGGAGAAAAAATGATCAGGGAAGGAATGACCACCGAAGTCGGTGGGAGCCGGGATGGCAACAGCCGTGTCGATGGGAGGGTCACGAATTTTTGGCAGTTCTTAGGATCGCTACTGGAATATCACGCGTAAGACTCCCCTAAGCCGAACTCAGATCAAGAACTGGATGACAAAAGCGTTGATGCTCAAATTCCTGGCTCACTGCTAGCGCTCCCTTACGCGTTGCCTCCCGAGAGTTCGGCCAGGCTGCGGGTGGGAAGTTCACGCAGCACATTTTTCAAAGATTCTTTCAGCTCGAGATTGCGGATCAGGCGATGCAGGTAGTTCGGATGCACGCCCAGCAGACGGGCAGCATCGGCGTAGCTGCCTTGTGTCTGCTCGACTGCATCGCGGATTAGTTGCTTCTTCAATTCCTTCACGGCCACGTGGTATTTCGCTTCTGTCATTTCCGGCGGCGGTGTGCGTTCCAGGAGCGACTCGGGCAGGTCTTCGGGCAGAATCATGTCGGAAGATCCGAGAACTAACGCGCGCTCGATGGCGTTTTCCAATTCGCGCACGTTACCCGGCCAATCGTAATCAACCAGGCGAGACAATGCTTCCCGGGAAATCGGACGCGGCTTGGCTTTGCAATGTTTGGCGTGTTTCTGCACGAAGTGACGGGCGAGCATGGGAATATCCTCGCGGCGCTCGCGCAAAGCAGGCATAGTTACTTTCAGCACGGCTAGACGATAGTACAGGTCCTTACGAAATGCGCCACTGCTTACGGCTTCTTCGAGGTTGCAGTTGGTGGCCGCGATGACGCGTATGTCGACTTTGATGGGGTGATTGCCACCCACGCGTTCGAACTCGCGCTCCTGCAGTACCCGCAGAAGTTTCACCTGCAAGGCAGGAGCGAGTTCGCCGATTTCATCCAGAAAAACGACGCCGGAGTCGGCGACTTCGAGGCGGCCTTTTTTCAAGCCGGCAGCGCCCGTAAAAGCTCCGCGCTCGTGGCCGAAAAGATCGCTTTCGAGAAGCGTCTCCGGAATGGCAGCGCAATTAATGGCTACAAAAGGCTTGTTGGCGCGCGGACTGTTGCGGTGCAAAGCACGCGCCGCCAATTCTTTGCCGGTGCCGCTTTCACCTTCGATCAGCACCGTCGAATCCGTACGCGCCACGCGTTTCAGGAATTGATAAACATCTTTCATCTGGGCGCTTTCGCCGACCAGGCTTCGCTCCTGACTTATTTCCACCGTCAAGCGCTCATTTTCCTGCTCCAGCCACTGCACACGGCGGGCGTTCTCTAACGCGAAAGCAGAAATTCCGGCGATGGCGGCGACCAGTTGCAGGTGGTCTTCATTCAGCCGATTGCCGAAAGAGACGCTGTCCAAATAAATGCAGCCGATTACCCGCTGAAATACGGTTAGCGGAACGCAGAGAAGCGACCGCACCTGGGACTCGGCGAGGCTGGCGACCTGCCCGAGATCTTCGCTGTTAGGAACGTCCGAACCCAAAATCGCAATGCCCTGCTCCAGCACCTGGCGCGCAACCGTGCGGCTAACCTTTACCAGCGGCGCTTGCCCGGACTGCCTCATGCGCGCAAATAGAGAATTGAACTGATGCCCTTCGCTATCGGCCAGCAGAATGGCGCCTCTGCCCGCGGGTACAACGTCAAAAATCAGGTCGAGCAGCTTGCCCTGCAACTCGTCCAGGTCGCGGATCGCATGCACGATACGGCTGATCTTCAGCAACGCATTCAGATTGGCGGCCACGCGCGAAGTTGGGGGCAATTCACGCAAGAGGCGGTCGGGTTGCAGATAGACCACATCCTTGGGATGGATCACAGTGGTTTCCGCGGTGCGCTGAGCGTCTTCGAACTCGACCCGGCCTTGCGCGGGAAGGACTTCTTCGTCTTCCACCAGGAACAGAAAGGAAGAATCTCCGGCGGAGATTTCGTCTCCGTGCTTCAGCCACTGTTCCTGGACGGTATCGCCGTTGACCAGTGTGCCGTTGCGGCTGCCGAGGTCGCGCAATTCGAACTTGCCTTCCTGCCGTCGCAAAACGAAGTGCCTGCGGGAAACCGAGGGGTCGCTCACGGCTATCCCGTTGGAAGCTTCCCGGCCTATGGTTGTCTCGGGTTCGGCTAAGGGGATGGTCGAGTCCTTCAATGGGCCAGAAAGAACCAGAAGTCTGGGGCGCAAGCAAATCACCTCGATGCTTGTCTTATCACACTTTTAGGTCGAATTCATTTCTAGATTGAAACTGTTCCAATATCCGAACAGATAGGGAGGCTATCTGTTCGGATAGCAAATAGTCGGCACGGGAGGGGAAGGCTGATGCAGGCTTTGGGCAGACGGGATAGCTAACTCAGCTTCCGACAATCACTTACACCGAGTCGCAGAGCTGCGGTGCGGGCCGAATCGACTGGCACGCCGCGTGCATTGAGAGAAGTGCGCCACCGCTCGGCGAAAAGCGATGGGGGAAGCGCTTTTGAAACAGTTTTGCTGAGCAAGGCTATCAGGGATTCGAGGGGCCCCCTCATCGGATCCCTGATTTTTTTCCCGAACTTAAATTTGGCCTACCCCGAGGGAGAATTTTTCATGGGGGAAATATTGGTTCTTCTGGGTGTTCTTGCCGGAGTCGTGTCAGCAATCTTCTGGATGGTCGTCGGTTGGCGCGGTATGAGAGCTATCGAGCACCTCGCCCGGGCGGCGGATCTGGCGCGTAGGTCGTAGGGCGGTGTGAGTGGGAGGTGCAGGATGGAGTCATCAGACTTCATGGGTTTTGTAGTTATTCTGCTCACGCTGGGCGTGTTCTGTCTTGGCGTCATCGCATAGGGGGTGCTTGTCATTCGTGACGCGGTAGCAGACCCGAAAGGTGCGGCAAGAGCCGGAATCTTGAAAGGAAAATCACTGGATGACAAAAATTCTGCCGGATGACGGCTGCGGAGGAAACAAACTGGACTGGCGCGTCCGTGGCAAGAAGTAGTGGTGAAATGAAAGGTAGTCGTGCGACTTTGACTCATTCATCGCTAACCCGCGCCCGAGAGGTTTATGGTGTTGATCGGACGGTTCACAGAAATTGCTCTCTACCTCGCGCTGGTCGCTCTTGTGGTCTTCTGGCTGGCCTACGCGGTTCGCCCCGCACAGGGCGTCGGACGCCACGTGAAGGAAACCTTCCTCGCTTTTATCGCTTTCTATTTCCTGATTCTTGGCTTGCGCATGATGGCCCCACGCACTGGTCCCGACGAAGTAGTCTTGCTGGGAGATCTCTTCGCATCGCTGGGGCTTACCTTCTTCTGGGCGGCGCGGAGGCGAACCCCTGATCGTTGAAGAAATACCCTGTTCCAATGTTACAGTGATCCGCGAAATGTAAGTGCCGCGTCGTGGTTCGGGTCAATGCCACCGGACTAACGCTGCTGAAGGAGCATCCGTGCGATACCTCACCACCATTTGCGCCCTTGCCTGCCTCGTAGGAACTGCCGCCGCAGGAACGAAGCCGGAAGATGTTGTCGCAAAAAACCTGGACTCTATTGGCGCTCCGGATGCACGCGCTGCGGTCAAGTCTCGTTCCGTTCAAGGCACGCTCCGCTTTAAGAGTGTGGTAGGCGGAAGGATCGATGCAACCGGCGCCTGGCAAGAGGTTTCGGAGCAGCACAAATCGAATTTTCTGATGAAGTTCGACGCGATCAATTGGAGGGGAGAGCGGTTTGTCACCGATGGCGACAAGACCTCCATAGCTTCCGCTACCGCCGGATATCACCGGAGCACCCTCGCTGAATTCGTGAACAGTTACAGCTTTATCGTCAGCGACGGATTACTGGGTGGAGAACTCTCCACGAACTGGGCGTTGCAGGACCTTGACCGCCACAAGTGCAAACTGGAAAACATCGGCGTGAAAAAGGTCTATGGGCGCGAATTGCAGGGTCTCGAATACCTCTCGAAGAATAACAACGAAATGAAGGTTCGGCTTTATTTCGATCCGGAAACCGGGCGGCACGTGATGACGGTTTACGAGGTGGCGCAAGGGGCCATCATCGCGCACACGGACAAGGAGACCGCCCGCCAGAAGGATGTCCGTTATATCCTCGAGGAGCGTTTCAGCGACTTCCAGACCGAGGGCGGAATGACGCTGCCGCGAGCCTACGATTTGCGGTTCAGCCAGGAGTTGCAGAATGGCTCAACCAGCCTCTACGACTGGAGCATGACGGCGGAGAAGTTGGTGAATAACATCAGCCTTGACCCGAAGAACTTCGAGCTCAAGTAAAACGGGCAGTGCTCGCAAACACTCTCGCCGGCCGGCAGACGCCGCTGTTAGGTGACGCTGTTGCCGGAAATCGCAGGCATGGTTATGATCACCGTAAATCCGTAAGGCTAAGAATTCCCAATGTAACTTAGTGTCCTTCGTGGTGATCCTTCACTCCTTCATTCCTTAGGAAAATTCGCATCGGCCTTCACTTCCTCGATCTGCGCCGTGTGCCGCGCGCTATGCGCGGAAATCAGGAGCAGCCATTGATACCCATCGAGTGTCCCGAGCGTGGGATGATCGAAAAAGTGGTCGCGCAAGTCGTCATTCGTGCTGCGTACGTATTCCATGGTCGCCGCCCGCCGTTCCTCGAATGTCTTGGTCAAGTCAGCCTCACTGGCCCAGCGGCCAGTAGGCTTGAGAAACTCCGGTGCTTGCGCCTTGTGGCTCCGATCGGGAACTCTCTGGAGAATCAACTCATCCTTGCCAGCTACCTGTGCACGCTTGTCGGGCGTTGCGGGAGACTGCATCAGCCGCTTTTGCACCAGCCCCAGGAGTGCCTCTTCTGAAACCGTAATATGTTCTGCGACTTCCGCCACAGACCAGCGATCCGGCGCAGGCTTGAACGTCCATTGCTTCTGCGACAGTCCGGAAATCGATTTCAGAAAATTGTCGCGCGTCATCTCAAAGTGCTTAAGTGCCGCATCCCGCTCTTGCGCTGTTAGAGTTGTTGACGGGACCTGCATTGCGGCCTGCGGTGCCGTCTGGGCCAGCGCACAAGTCACCGCCACAAGCATTACGCCGCTCAAATACCCGAACGCCTTCGATCGCCGCATTTGAATATTCTCCTGAAAATTTTGCCGGATGGATTTCCGGTCCATCAAAAATACACGATTATCCAGAGGATCTCTTCAGCTCTTCCATCACGCTCTGGATCAACTCCTTCGCATCCGTCAGACCTTTCATGATGAGCTGAATATCCATCACCGGCTTGCCCGGCCACCGTTGGCTTTGGCAGTAAACCCCGTGCTGCCCAACCAGCGCCATCGCGTCGGTAATCGTATCCATGGTCACGGCCAGCCGCCCCCGCGGAACCCCCATCATGGTTTCGTAATGTTCCAATTCTTCCTGCTTTTCCTCGAATACCGGCATGTGGCGATTGTAACGTGCGCGCTCGCGAGCGCATAATGCTTCCGGCATTTCAATTCATACGTCAAAACAATCAGCAACTGGCAATTAGCATTTGGCCGCAGAGATCTGCGGCCGAAAATTCTACGATGCAGCCAACCGCTAATTGCCAACTGCTAATTGCTCGCTTAAGGAGAACCATGCAGAAACGAAACGCGCTTCGCGCACTCCTAGCCACCCTACTCGCTACCGCAGCCTTCGCTCAGATGGGCGGAAAGCCCAGCCCGCCAGCTTCGGCCAGCTGCGATCTCGGCGGCGGCAAAACCATCAAAACCGACTACTCCAGCCCGCGCATGAAGGGCCGCAAGATCTACGGCGGACTGGTGCCCTTCGGCGAAGTCTGGCGCACCGGCGCGAACGACGCGACCACCTTCGTCAACAGCGCAGACGTGACGGTGGGCGGCGCATCGGTTCCCGCCGGCAGTTACACGATTTTCACCGTTCCCAACGCCGACGGTTGGAAGCTGATCATTAACAAGAAAACCGGCGAGTGGGGCATTCCCTACAAATATGAGAGCGATGAACTCGCGCGAGTGGATATGAAGGTCTCCAAGCTTCCTTCGCCGGTTGAGAACTTCACCATCTCCTACACAAAATCCGGAAACGGGTGTGTGATGAACATCGATTGGGAAACGACACGCGCGTCCGTGAACATTTCAGCGAAGTAACTCGTGGAGCGCCGGACGCCTTCGTCGCCGCAAGCATGCAGCTTTGCGAAATGAAAACCCAGCGGTAATTTAAACAAAAAGGGCGGACGCTAGCATCCGCCCCATTCTTCTTTTTAAGTTTAAACCGCCCTTACGTACCCGGTTTCCATCGCAAAATCGGCTTCCTCGCTGCCGCCGTCTCATCCAGTCGCGAAACCCGCGTGGAGTGCGGCGCATCCAGCACCGTCTGCGGATCTTCCACCACTTCTTCTGCAATCGACTTCATGGCCTCGACAAACAAATCCATCTCTTCTTTCGATTCGCTCTCGGTCGGCTCGATCATCAGCGCACCGGGAACGATCAAGGGAAACGCAGTCGTGTAAGGATGGAATCCGTAATCGATCAGGCGCTTGGCAATATCCATCGTGCGCACACCCTTTTTCGCCTGCAGCTTGTCGCTGAAAACAACCTCGTGCATGGTCGGCGTGGAATACGGCAGATCGTAGGTTCCCTCAAGCCCCTTGCGAATGTAGTTGGCGTTCAGCACCGCATCTTCGGTCGTCTGGCGCAATCCATCCGGCCCATTCGCCTGAATGTAAGCCAGCGCCCGCACAAACATTCCAAAGTTGCCATAGAAGGCGCGCACTCGCCCCACCGATTGCGGACGATCATATTCAAAACCTAGCGTGCCGTCGGATTTCGTGACAAGAACAGGCTTAGGCAAAAACGGTTCGAGTTTCTTCTTGATTGCCACTGGCCCCGACCCCGGTCCGCCTCCGCCATGCGGAGTGGAAAAAGTCTTGTGCAGATTCAAGTGCATCAAGTCGACGCCAAAATCTCCCGGTCGCACTTTCCCCACGAGCGCATTCATGTTCGCGCCGTCCATGTAAAGCAACCCACCCTTGGCGTGCAGAATGTCGGCTATCTTATGAATCTCTTGCTCGAACACTCCCAAGGTGTTCGGATTCGTAAGCATGAGCGCGGCTACATCTTCATTCATCTGCGCCGCCAGCGCGCCAATATCCACCATGCCTTGGGCATTCGACTTCAGGTTCTCGACAGCGTAATCGACCATCGCGGCCGTCGCTGGATTCGTTCCATGCGCCGAGTCAGGAATCAGAACTTTCTTTCGCGGCCGCCCTTGCGAGTGATGATAGGCCCGCACCATAAGCAACCCGGTCATCTCGCCATGCGCCCCCGCCGCAGGCTGCAACGTGATCGCGTCCATGCCCGTAATTTCGATCAACGCCTCGCTCAGCGTCTTCAGAATCCGCAGCGCACCCTGCGAGATCTTCTCCGGCTGGTAAGGATGGCCGTTGGCGATTCCCTCCACCCGCGCCACCGCTTCGTTCACCCGCGGGTTGTATTTCATCGTGCACGAGCCTAGCGGATACATTCCCAGATCGATGGCGTAATTCCACGTCGAAAGCCGCGTAAAGTGTCGAATGATTTCGATCTCGCTCACCTCGGGCATGTTCCCGAGGTCTTTTCTCTCCGCCGCTCCCAGCAAAGCTGATGCGTCCGCTTCCGGTACATCGAGCGGGGGCAACTTCCATGCCGCTTTGCCCGCCGAAGATTTCTCGAAGATCAACCCTTCATTCTGATTGACGTGGCGCGTGGCTTTTCGTATCCCATCCTTCATCGCGTTACCTCTTCGATATCCGCCTCTTCTTTGGCCGACCCCACCGAGCGCTCGCTCTCCGCCACCAGTCCCACAGCCGCATCGATCGCGCTACGCGTCGTCAACTCCGTGCAGCACCAGAGCACCGCGTTGCCAAGTTCAGGATAAAACTTCCTCAGCGGTAGTCCGCCAATGATCTTGTGTCCGAGCAACCGGCTGTTGATGGCATAGGGATCTTCGCTAGTCTCGACTACAAATTCGTTGAACCGCGGAGCGCCGCTAAACAAAACCGTGCCGTGTTTGGCGAATTGCGCAGCAGCGTAGGCGGTCTTCGCCAGATTTTGTTTCGCCAATTCCTTTAAGCCAACCTTTCCATACACAGTCATGAAGATGTTGACCATGAGCGCGACCAGCGCCTGGTTGGTGCAGATGTTCGAAGTCGCCTTCTCACGACGGATGTGCTGTTCCCGTGTAGCCAGCGTCAGCACGAATCCGCGTCTACCCTTCGTGTCAACCGTCTGGCCCACCAACCGTCCCGGCATCTGCCGCACGAATTTTTCGCGCGTCGCGATCACACCACAATAAGGTCCACCAAATCCCATCGGCACGCCGAACGACTGCGCTTCCATCGCGATGATGTCGGCTTGCCGCGGCGGTTCAACAATTCCCAGCGAAACCGCCTCGGCAATCGAAACCACCAGCATCGCACCCGCCTTGTGCGCGATCTCAGCAATGGCCGCCACATTCTCGATCGTTCCAAAAAAATTCGGCGACTGAATCAGCACGCAAGCGGTGTCCTGCGTGATCGACTTCTCGATCTCCTTGACATTCAAGCGTCCGTCATCGCCAAAACTCGCCACAGAGAGCGGCATTCCCTGGTGCGTGGCGTAAGTCGCCAGCACCTCCCGATACTCTGGATGCAGGCTGCGCGACACCACCACCGACCGCCGCCCGGTAAGCCTCACCGCCATCATCACAGCTTCTGCCGCCGCGGTGGAACCGTCATACATGGAAGCATTGGCCACCTCCATGCCGGTCAGCTCGCAAATCATCGTCTGAAATTCGAATATCGATTGCAGCGTGCCCTGCGAAATCTCCGCCTGATAAGGTGTGTATGCCGTAAGAAATTCGCCGCGCGAGATCAGCGAATCAATAATCACCGGCCGATAATGCAAGTATGCTCCCGCCCCCAGGAAATTCTTGTAACCCTCGCCGTTCTCCAGCGAGCGCTCGCGAAAATAATCCACGATCTCCGATTCCGCCATCTGCCGCGGAATCGCGAGATCGCGGTTCAACCGGTATTCAGCCGGAATCGGCGCGAACAAATCATCGATCGAGCGCGCGCCAATCGCCTTCAGCATGGCTTCACGGTCGGCAGGAGATTTTGGGAGATAGCGCATAGGAAGTTATTAGATGTAGTAAGGCGGTCTTTCGATCTTGCCACTCTTGATCTTGCCACTCGACGTTGGGCTCAGGCGCGGAGATTCCCGCTGAGTTGGCGTACTTCGCCGGGAGATAGAGGCGAAGATAAAAGCATGGTCTGTCAGTTTCCGCCCTCTTCCGCAACGAACTGTTCGTAAGCGGCGGCGGAGAGCAGATCGCCGATCTCCCCCGCATTTCTCAGGCTCATCTTCAACATCCACGAGCCGTGGGGGTCCTTATTCACCTTCTCCGGCGAGGTCGCGAGGTCGGCGTTGATCTCAGTGACCGTTCCCGTGACGGGGGCATACAAGTCCGAAACAGCTTTTACGGATTCCACCGTGCCAAACGAATTGCCGGCGGTCAGGTCCGCACCCACTTTGGGCAACTCAACAAACACAATGTCGCCCAGCGCCTCCTGCGCGTGGTCGGTGATGCCAACCGCGGCTTGCTGCCCCACGACTTTGACCCACTCATGCTGCTTCGTATATTTGCGATCGGTTGGGTACGCCATAAACGCCTATAGCTCCTAGCTGCTGCTTCCAGCAAAATCCTCTGTGAAACCCTGTGCCCTCTGTGTTTAAGCTTTCTTAGGCCGCTTATAAAAAGGAGTCGGCACCACTTGCGCCCCAACACCCTGGCCGCGAATCTCGACTTTCACTGTACCGCCCACAGAGCCGAATTCCGGCGGCACATAAGCCAGCGCAATATTTTTCTTCAAGAACGGCGCAGGCGACCCGCTGGTCACATATCCGATCTCTCGCCCGCCCTCGTCCATCACTTTGTATCCGTCGCGAGCGATGCCGCGTTCAGTCATTTCCAACCCAACCAGCGTGCGCTTGACGCCATCTGTTTTTGCCTTCTCTAGCGCAGCACGCCCAACAAACTCCGGCTTCTCCATCTTACAAAAGCGATCAAGCCCCGCTTCCCAAACATTTATCGTATCGGAAATCTCATGCCCGTAAAGGGGAAGTTTTCCCTCCAGGCGCAGAGTATTACGCGCCCCTAATCCGCAGGGGACAACCCCAAACTCTTTGCCAACTTCGAGGAGCCTATTCCACACCAGCGCACTGGTAGCTTCGTCGGAAGGCACGTAGATTTCAAATCCATCCTCCGCCGTGTAACCTGTTCGTGCGATCAGAGTATTTCCGAAGTGATGCCGCATACTGTGATCGAGAACTAAGATATCGCCACGTGTAACCCAGTAAAACTTCACCGCGGAGAGATCGGCAGACGTCATTTTCTGCAACAGATCGACCGCCTTCGGCCCCTGAATCGCAATCTGCGTGAAATCGTCGGACAAATTCTCTACCGCGCAATCAAACTGCCGCGTATTGTCCCGCACCCAGCTGAAATCCTTCTCCCGCGTGCCGGCATTGATGACAAGAAGATATTCATCCTCGCCCAGTCGATGGACGATCACGTCGTCCACAAACGTCCCCTGCGGATAGAGCAGCGCGGAATACTGCGCCTGCCCCACCACCAACTTCGAGGCATCGTTCATGGAAATGTACTGCACAGCGGCCAGCGCCTGCGGCCCCGCAAGGCGAATGTCGCCCATATGGCTGACATCAAAAATTCCCACGCCGGTCCGCACCGCCATATGCTCATTGATAACGCCGCATCCGATAGATGCGGGATACTCCACCGGCATGTCCCAGCCGTTGAAATCGACCATCTTCGCCCCCATCTG
>Ga0116105_1000327_pt1 | contig 13333 bp, 11 predicted proteins | sample June2015DPH_6_20_FD_89716 | JGI IMG/M metagenome (GOLD analysis project Ga0116105, IMG submission 89716) | Peatland microbial communities from SPRUCE experiment site at the Marcell Experimental Forest, Minnesota, USA - June2015DPH_6_10 | ecosystem: Environmental > Terrestrial > Soil > Wetlands >... | reverse complement strand
TGATTGGCAGTTCTGGTTTTCCGATCGTTTTACGGGAGCTCGGAACCCGGCACGCCTTCCCACAACGATTCAATCCCGTCGAATCCGTTGCGCCCCCCTTCAGTACAATGATAACACCACGGCGCGTCCCGGAACCTGCGCTACGATGTTAAACGGACATGCCGGGCGTCACTTCCGTCCCTGAAATCAAGAAGGAAATCCACGACCAAAAAGTACCCCTGTACAACGTCGTCCTCCTGGATGACGATCAGCACACCTACGAATACGTGATTGAGATGCTCCAAAAATTGTTTGCCTGCGGCGAAACGAGCGCCTGGAACCACGCCGTGGAGGTGGATACCACGGGGCGGACCATCGTTATGACTTGCGAACTACCCCAGGCTGAATTTGGCCGGGACCAGATCCATGCCTACGGCGCCGACTGGCGCATGCCCAAGTCGAAGGGGTCCATGTCGGCTATTGTCGAGCCGGCAGGATAAATGTGTTAGGCACCGAATCCGGATTACTCCGTCTAAACCGCAAGAGGAAGATCATGCGAAAAAATTTCTGGATTGTTCTAGCGCTTTCCGGCCTGCCGGTTCTGGCCCAGACCCCCACGCCTCGCTTGAATTGCGACGAGCGAAACCACAACGATCACCTGGTAAGCCATTGCGAAATGAAGGAGCAGACTCTCGCAGCTTCGAAGGGCGCCATTCGGATCGATCCGGGCATGAACGGCGGAATCAGAGTAAGCGGTTGGGACCGCCCGGACGTGTGGGTGCGCGCCCGCATCGATACCGCGGCGGAAACGGATTCGGAAGCCCGGAGCATGGTCTCAGCAATTCGCTTCGCGTCCGGATCCGGCCAAATCCACGCCGAGGGCCCTGAGATGGACCAGCATCACAACTGGTCGGTTTCTTACGAGATCTTCGCGCCCCGCCAAACTGATCTGGAGCTGAAGACTTTCAACGGTGGAATTCATCTGGCGGACCTGCGCGGCCGCATAGACTTTGAAGCTTTGAACGGCGGCGTGACGCTGATACGGTTGGCGGGCGAAGTCCACGGCCGCACCACCAACGGAGGGCTGACGGTTGAACTGGCCGGCGATCGTTGGGATGGCTCGGGCCTGGATGTGGAGACTACCAACGGCGGCGTCAAGCTCGACGTCCCCTCCAGCTATTCAGCTCATATCGAAACGTCGACTATAAACGGGGGCGTCAATGTTGACTTCCCCATAACCCTCCACGGGCGCATTGATAAGAATCTGTCCTTCGATGTCGGTAATGGCGGCCCGACCATTCGGGTCACAACCACCAATGGCGGCGTACGAATCCGAAAATCCTGACGGAACCAGAAACCAGAAGCTAGAAACCGGGTTTCTTCCCCAGCGCGTCCTCGACGTAAGTGCGGAGGATCTCCGCCACGCTCCAGGCCTGCGCGATACAGCCTCCTGGTTGATGCGGCGGATCGCCATCGAAGACTTCTGAAATCTGTCCCAGACCGGCTTGCCACAGGTGAGAGCGTAGGGCATCCAAGAATTTGTCCGCGCGGTGGCGCGCCTCCTGGTCATCGCCATGCACTTTCACGTACGCGGTTAAGAATGGTCCGAGTAGCCAGGGCCACACCGTGCCTTGATGATAAGCGGCGTCGCGCGTAGATGGATCGCCACCGAATCTGCCGCGATAGTTGGGATCGCGCGGAGAAAGCGTGCGCAGGCCGTAGGGCGTAAGCAGCTCCCACTCCACCACATCGACTACGCGTAGGGCCAGGTGCTGCTCAAGAATGGGATGCGGAAGGCTGATGGCGAAAATCTGGTTGGGGCGGATGGAATGGTCCGGCCCGTTGTCGCTCACCACATCGTAGAGACATCCGGACTCCTCGTTCCAAAAGACTGCCTGGAATCGAGACTGGGCGCGTTCGGCCAGGGCGGCATAATGCGCGGCCTGGTCATGGTCGGCGAATCCCGCCGCCAGCCGTTCCATCACCCGTAGCGCGTTATACCAGAGCGCTTGAATCTCCACTGGCTTTCCCATGCGGGGCGTCACCACCCAATCGCCCACCTTGGCGTCCATCCAGGTGAGTTGCACGCCCGGAACGCCGGCATGCAGCAATCCATCAGAATCCAGGCCAATCCCATACCGCGTTCCACGCTCGTGCCATGCCAGAATTTCGGTTAGCGGCTGATATAATTCCGTCCGCACGAACTCGTAGTCGCGCGTGTAACGCAGAAATTCGAAAACCGCATGGAACATCCACAGCGTGGCGTCCACGGTGTTGTACTCCGGCGCCTCGCCGGCATCCGGGAAACGGTTCGGCAGCATGCCGCGGTCGATGTTCGCGGCGAAGCCCCGCAGGATGCTGCGTGCGTCGTCATAGCGCCCGGTGACCAGCGTGAGTCCCGGCAGCGAAATCATCGTGTCGCGGCCCCAATCGCCAAACCAGGGATAGCCCGCGATCACCGATCTCTGCTCGCCACGCGCCACAACGAATTGGTCCGCGGCGGCCGTCAGCAGGCGCGCGAAAGCACCGTTCGCCGGAGCGGCAGCCACAATTTTCTTGCGGCGATCCAGCTCGCGTGTCTTCAGGGCTTCGGCTTCGGCAACCGAGCGTTCTTCGAGAGACGCAATGACAGTGGGGCAAGCGGTTTTCCCTACGTCAAAATGCAGCAGGAAGGGGCTGTACAGGTCTTCCTGATAATCCAGACCCCGCTCGCGCTCCCGTTCGTAGTTGAAATTGTAAAACCAAAAGCCGTCGCCAGCCAGCGTGTCGGCGTTGTGCGCGAAATGGAGGCTCGGCAGATCCGCATAAGGCGTGACGGACGCCAAGCCGGGCCGTTCCTCCACGTGACGATTGATCGCGTCATTTGCGTGTGTGGTGCTGTGATAATCGCGGAAGGCAATCAAGGGCCGGACATCCAGCGAGCAGTTGTGGCCTTCGAAATTGCCCGAGAATTGATAGCGAATCACTGCGGCGTTCTGTCCGCACACCAGAAACACGGACTTTTCAATCTGGATCCCGGCCACACGAAAAGTGAATTGTGGAAACGGACGCGCCCGGAACGCCTCTAGATAAACATAGCCATGCGGATGAATCGCGCCGGCGTATTGATTGGCGCTCAGATCGAAGCGCTCGCCGTCCAGGATGAGCGTTTCCTCGAGCTTCGAGAGCAGCACCAGGCGGCCCACCGGAGGCTTCGTCGCTGCAACCAGCAATCCGTGATAGCGCCGTGTGTTGAGGCCAATGATGGTGGATGAAGCAAATCCACCGATGCCATTGGTCTCAAGCCATTCGCGAGTGATGGCTTCGGCCAGGTTGGAACAAATCTGATGATCGAATTCGATCTCGTTGGGCACAGTTACTCATGATAACTTGTGGCCGAGCCGCGACCGGGAGGGAGCGTGACACGTCCAAGTTTGCCAAGGTCTTGGTAGCGCTCCCTTCAGGTCGCGGCTCGGCTACACAAGTGTGGAAAATAAGTTGACAAACTATGGCTGTTGTCGATATAGTTGATGCAGCTATAGTGGCATTCGCCAGAACGGAGCGCGCTTATGGAAACTTCTCTAACACCCGCCATGTTTCAGGTCCTATTAGCTCTCGGGGACGGCGAAAAGCACGGCTACGCCATCTTGAAGGAAGTTGAAGAGCAGACCGATGGTCACGTGCGGCTCAGCACCGGCACCCTGTATGCCATCATCAAACGTCTTCTGATTGAGGGCGCCATTCAGGAGTGCCGCCATCGCCCGCCGGTGGAAGAAGACGACCAGCGGCGCCGTTATTACCGCCTAACCTCTGCGGGACGCCAGGTTGCCATCGAAGAAGCGGAGCGAATGGAACGGCTGATCGCCACGGATCGCGAGAAACATTTTCTGAAGCGGCTGAGGCCGGCCTAACGCAAGGAGCATCCGATGGAAAACCAAAAGCAAACCCTTTCCGAGCGTTTCTATCGCGCGCTCTTGCGGCTGTTTCCGTTCGATTTCCGCGGCGACTTCGGCCCCGAAATGGAGCAGGCTTTTCGCGAGCAGCGCGCCCATGTACAAGCCGGAAAGATCGGTTTGTTCCGCCTGTGGTGGGAGACCATCGCAGGAATTTTTACTACGGCGCCGGCCGAGCATCTCTCCATGCTGCGGCAGGACGTGCGCTATGCGCTGCGCATGATGCGGAAGAATTCGAGCTACACGGCCGTAGCTGTGATTACGCTCGCGCTGGGCATCGGGGCGAACACTGCGATCGTCAGCGTCATCTATGCCGTGTTATTGAAGCCGCTGCCGTACCAACAGGGCGATCAGTTAGTGATGCTGCATCAGCGAGCGGACAGGCTCGGGCTCGCGAATATCACCTACTCGGTTCCCGAGATCAAAGATTACCGGCAACAAAACAGCACATTGAGCAACCTGGTGGAATACCACAGCATGCAATTCATGCTGTTGTCCAAAGACGAAGCCAGCCGCGTACGCGCGGGCGTCGTGTCCGACGGCTTTTTCGGGATGTTTGGCGTCAAACCGATCCTGGGTAGGGATTTTACGCCTACCGACGATCAGCCGGGAGCGCCCGCGGTTCTGTTGTTGAGTTACGAATACTGGAAAAAGCATGAGCGTGGCGATCCCAATATCGTGGGCAGAACATTCCAGATGAACGATCGCGAGCACACGGTAATCGGAGTGTTGCCCCCGGTTCCGCAATATCCCAATGAAAACGACGTGTACATGCCCACGTCGGCATGTCCGTACCGGTCCAGCCCGGCCATGATCTCGAATCGTAACAGCCGCATGATGAGCCTGTTCGGAAGGATGAAGCCGGGAGTCAGCGTGGAGCATTGCAAAGCCGACCTGTCGCTGATCTCATCGCGCATGATTCAGCAGCACCCGGACGCTTATCCAAAAGAAGCCGGGATCAGCACGGCCACAAACTCCTTGCGCCAGGAGTTGACTAAGGGCGCCACGCCGATGCTGTTAGTATTGCTGGGCGCAGCCGGTTGTGTTCTCTTGATCGCCTGCGCCAACGTCGCGAACCTCACCCTGGCACGTATGGCCGGACGCGAACGGGAACTGGTGCTTCGATCCGCGCTCGGAGCGGGCAAAGGCCGCTTGCTGCGGCAATTATTTACGGAAAGCCTCATTCTCGGACTTCTGGCGGCGGGTTTGGGCGTTTTGTTCGCATCGCAGACCCTGAAACTCTTGGTGGATTTCACCGCGCGATTAACGCCGCGCGCGCGGGAAATTCAAGTGGACGGATACATGCTGCTGTTCGCGCTCGCGGCTGCATTGCTCACCAGCATTGTTTCGGGATCGGTATCGGCGCTCTACTCGCGCCAGGATTTGGCCGCGGGCTTGAGGGACGGAAACACGCAATCCACCGTGGGACGGCACCGCGTACATGCGCGCGACGTTCTGGTGGTGTGCCAGGTGGCTTTTTCATTTCTCCTGCTGGTGGGCGCGGGCCTGATGCTGCGCAGCTTCAGCAAACTCCGGAATGTGGATCCCGGCTTCGTGCCGCAACGCGTTCTGGCGATGACAGTGGATCTCAACTGGTCAAAATACATGAATAAGCCAGAACTCGCGCGGCGCGTCTCGAACCAATTGCTGGAAAAGATCCAAGCGCAGCCCGGCGTGCTGGCCGCGGCGATCTCGTCCAGCTATCCGTTGGACCCGGACAACGCCACCGGTGGACCGAATGAGGGAATGACGATTGAGGGTCATCCACAGCGGGAAGGGGAGAAGCCGCCGCTTAGCGCCTTGCGGAGCATCACTCCCGATTACTTCAAGGCGCTGGGCATTCCCCTGATCGCCGGGCGCGTCTTCACGGAAGCGGACAACGATAAAGTTCCTAACGTGGTAGTGATCAATCGCACTGCGGCGCGGCGCTATTGGCGCGATGAGGATCCCCTGGGGCGTCGAGTCTCCTTTGATAAGGGCGAACACTGGATAAAGGTGGTGGGGGTGGTGGGCGATGTGAAGGAATTCGGCCTGGACAAGGAGCCTGGCGCCGAGACATACGTTGCCGAAGCACAAACGCCGGCTATCGGAAGCATCGTAGTTCGTACCAGCCAGGATGGAATGAACATCGCGAACCAGATGCGGCGAGCGATTTTAGAAGTTGATCCGCAGACCGCTATTCCAAACGTCGAAACGCTGGAGCATGCGCGCAACGCGTCCATGGCTTCGCCCCGGGTAATGACTGACCTGCTCGGAATCTTCGCCGCGCTGGCGCTTGCAATTTCAGCTTTCGGAATCGGCGGAATTCTGGCGCTCACGGTCAATCAGCGCTTGAATGAGATCGGTATTCGCGTCGCTTTAGGCGCAAAGCCTGGTGATCTTCTGGCTATGATCCTGCGGCAGGGTATGACTCTGGTCGGGATTGGTCTCGCCATCGGCTTGGCGTCGGCGATCGGCTTGACCCGCCTGATGAAGACCCTGCTCTTTGAGGTGCAGCCCACCGATCCCATCACGTTCGCGGGTGTGTCGTTGGTTTTGGGTGCGGCTGCGCTCGCGGCTTGCTATGTTCCTGCCCGGCGAGCCTTGAGAATTGATCCGCTACGCGCGCTGCGCAGCGAATAGAAGGAAGGAACCCACTATGACACGTAGAGATCTTTTGCGCGCAGGCTTGGTGGCTTCAAGCGCTCTGGTTTATGGAAGCAAGCGCTCGAGCGCGGCCGAAAGTGTGGTGAATCCGCTCACGCCGCCTGCCACCGGAACAATCCCCGTAGCATTTCTGATTTCCGACGGCGCCGTGGTGATCGATTTCGCCGGGCCCTGGGAAGTGTTCCAGGACGTTATGCTCGATGACCAGCGGATGCCGTTCCATCCCTATACCGTCGCAGCTTCTTCTAACCTGGTCCACGCTTCTGGCGGCATGCAGATTGTGCCGGATTTCACTTTCGCCAACGCACCTCGTCCGAAAGTGATCGTGATCCCCGCCCAAAGTGACGACAGCCCTGCCGTGCTGCATTGGATCCGCAAATCCAGCCAGACGGCCGATGTCACCATGTCGGTATGCACCGGCGCGTTTGTGCTGGCGAAGACCGGACTGCTGGACGGCAAATCTGCTACCACGCATCACAATTCCTACAAGCTTTTCGAGAGGCAGTTTCCGAAGATCGCTTTGAAGCGGGGCGCTCGATTTGTGGAGACTGGAAATCTGGCAAGCGCGGGCGGTCTGACGTCCGGCATGGATCTCGCGATGCGCGTGGTGGAGCGCTACTTCGGGCGCGAAGCGGCGGAGAAGAATGCCTACTATATGGAGTATCAAGGCGACGGCTGGAAGGATCCGACAGGCGCTGCCAACGCCGCGTATCTTAACTTCAAGACCAGGCCTGGATTCGAAGAAGATCCGGTATGCGGCATGGAAGTAAAGCCAGGCGCACTGAAGGCGGACTACAAAGGCACCACGTATTATTTCTGCATGGAAAGCTGCCGCGAGCGCTTCCTGAAGGCGCCGGACAGTTTTCTCGCGCCAACGCCTCAGCGCAAATCCATGTAGCATGAGTGCATGAAGTCAGCAATCCTAGCGTTGGTGGTGGGCACGTCCGCCGTGATGGCCCAGGGGCCCGAATTCACCGCCGACGGCAAGTTGATGCGGCCAAACTACCGCGAATGGATCTACTTGAGCTCGGGCCTCGGGATGACCTATAGCGCCGAAGCCAAGCCTGAGCAGTCCTTCGACAACGTGTTCGTTTCCCCGGCTTCCTATCGAGAATTTCTTTCGACCGGACATTGGCCCGAGAAAACCGTGTTCATCCTGGAAATCCGGGAAGCCTTGAGCCACGGTTCCATCAACCAGGGCGGACACTTCCAAAGCGGCTTAATCGCCATCGAAGCCGAAGTGAAAGATTCGGCGAAGTATCCGGACAAATGGGCGTTTTACAGCTTTGGCAACACGCCGGGGAAGCCTCAAGAGACGGCCCGGATGATACCGAACGGCTCCGTCTGCCAGACCTGTCACGGCAAGAATGCGGCCGTCGAAAACACCTTTGTGCAGTTCTATCCGACGCTGATTGATGTGGCGAGGAAGTTCGGTACGCTCAAGGCCAGCTACGAAGCGCCCACCCACTGACCTTTCTCCCAGTACCTTCTTCCTGCTCCGTGCTTCCGAACAGGGCAATATGTCTAGGCCGACTAGCCCTGCTAAATCGGTACCACTGGCCTCTTCTCGCAAATCTCCTCCGCAGGCAGAATGAATCATCCCCGGAGCAAGCGGGAAAGAAAAAAGAGGAGAAAACAAATGACTGCTGTTTTGAATGCAATCCTGAAATTGAAGATCTGGTCGGACAATCGCGGACAGGATCTCATCGAGTACGCCCTGATGGCCGGTTTTGTGGCCGTTGCCGCCGGCGCCATCATGCCGGGCATCGCCACCAGCATTTCCACCATATTCTCGAGCGTCGCCAGCGCCATGACCGCGGCCGCCCAAACCAGCTAGTTCTCTTCGCGCTGCTCCACGGCATCAGCCAGGTCTGATCAGCTAGGTTTGAGAGGCGGCACTCAAGTACTCCATCACACCCTCCCTTGGTGGGGTACACTGAGCTTTCGCCGCTCTCAAACCTATGTCTGAAACCCTCAAAGTAGCCGTAGCCGGTGTGGGACGCATGGGCCCCATCCATGCCCTGCATGTTCAGGAACTGGCGCGCGAAACCGGGAACTGCTCGCTGGCTGCCCTGGTGGATATCGATGCTGAGCGTGCTCGCCAGGTAGCTGCCAGTCTCGGTTGTGATGTTCCCATTTTTACGTCGCTTCAGGAATTCACGAAGGCCGGCGTTGCGAACGCTACCGTGGTCGTAACGCCCACCGGTCACCACCGGGAGAACGCCGCGACGTTAATCGCGGCCGGACAGAGGGTCTTACTCGAGAAACCGCTCACGGGCACCCTCGATGGCGATCGTGAATTCGCGGCTCAACTCGATCGCGATCATCCCCACGCCGTGATGCTCGCCTTCCAACGGCGCTTCGACGGGCCCAATCAGCATGCGCGAGAGCTGATGCAGAGCGGGGCCATCGGACGCATTTTCAAAATCTACTCGTCGCTTGAGGATTCCAACCCAGCTCCCAATGGATACCAGAGCGGCGGAATTCTGCCCGATATGTCCGTCCACAACGTCGACGAGATTCTGTGGCTCACCGGGCAAATGCCCCGCGCCGCATTAGCCATCGGATCGCGCATTTACAGCCATCGCCTCACCACATCCGACGAGGATTTCGACGACGCGCTGCTCTATCTTTGGTTCGATGGCGAAATGATTGCCCAGGTGCAGGTGACCCGCAATCACGTCTCCGGTTACCGCGTGGAAACCGTGATTTTCGGCGAGGAGGGACAGATCCACGTCGGCCGTTTCGATCAGAAGCCTTTTGAGATCCTGGTGGAAGCCTATGGCCGCCAAGGTAGCAAGGAACCGCTGGCCCACCGCGTATTCCAAATGCGGGATTACGGACGTCCGCTCCCTGAGTTCATCGATCGCTTTGGGCCGGCGTATAAAGCTGAGGTCGCGGCCTTCATCGAGTGCTGCCGGGCCAATCAACCATTCCCCACATCGCACCGCGATGGTCTTCGTGCTCAACAAGTTATCTCGGCGGGAATGCAGGCCGTCATCACTCCGGCGCAGGCCGCCGCAGTGGAGTCCGGCGCGAGCGCGATGTCGGCCGATTAGTACTCCGTTCCGCGCGGCCCAGTACGGATGCTTCATGTCCTGCCCCCCTAATGTCCCTATGCTTGTAGTGGGAAACACTTATGGGAACGCGACACGATCTACGGCGTCACAACCGCGAGGCCTGCAGCCCTAAGGTCAAGATCATGTGGTGTGATCCGGCCGGCAACGATAAGTTCGCCAACGCGGTTGCGATGGATATCTCGGAAATGGGTGTGCGCCTGAAAGTGCCGGAAGCTTTGGCCGTTCAATCTTGCGTTACCCTGCGTTCAGAGCCTCTCAAGCTGCATGGGCAAGCTTCCGTGCGTTACTGCTCGCGCCAGGGTACCACTTACGCGGTCGGTTTGGAATTGGCCCGCGGCGTCCGCTGGACCCCTGCCGCCAAATAAGCCTGGAAGCAAGTTCCCACGGGCCTGCTGGCCCACCAATCGGGTCCTACTCTGATGTTGTTTCCTCGCGCCTTGCGCTATATGTATTGGAGTCCCTGGAGGAGCCAAAAGATGAAGTCTTGTTTTCTATCCGTAGTTTTACTCTTTGTAACCTTGAGTTCTTCGTTTGGACAGTCGATCATTCTCTTCGATGAACTGAACGCGGCCAACGCGGGGAGCGATAGCGTGACCATGGTCGGGCCACTTGGAGAGTCGTTCTCCACCGGGGCTTCCGCCGTTTCGCTGACGGACGTTATGGTCAAGCTCAACATCGCCCAAAATGACACCACAACGGAAGCCTTGATAAACCGGCGGGCGGGCTTCCCACGGCTTCGACCCGCGGCCTCCTCTGGCGCGGCAGTCACTATTGCGCTCTACAGTAACAACGTACTTCGGCCGGGAACTCTTCTGGCTCAACTGGGAACTGTGCCGGACAGCTCGCTTCCTGCCAGCGGTGCATACCAGAACTTCGATATTCCGGTCAACCCACCTATCTCGTTGACTGCGAACACTCGCTATTGGATACTGATCACTTCCTCTAATAATAGTGTTGCGGCGTGGGCTTGGACCACCGACGTTAGCGGCATTGGGTCTGCCAACGAGTACACCTTTTTCAATTCAGGAGTCTTCCCCAATGTTGGCGTAAGTGACGGGCCTTATCAGTTGCGAGTTACAGCGGCTACCCCCGCCACGCCCGCGCCCACTGTCACTAACGTCTTCGACCAGGCAGCGGCCACTACCAATCTGACGCCTGGGATGCCCGTTCAAGTGGTGGGCACCGGCTTCGGAAATAGCACCGCGGATTCGGCCACGGTGATGATCGGCACCGAAGCAGCTCCGGTCCTTACTTTCATCAACTCGACCAATCTCATTGTCCAGGTGCCGGTGGACGCGCCACTGGGAGCAACCACTCTCACGGTCACTTATAAAGGTCAGGCATCGACAGCTTTCAATATCAAGTTGGTGGCGCTGGCGCCGGAAATCGAACCGCCCCAATCGCAGACCGGCAGTTCCTTCTACGACACATCCAATAATCCGATCACGGCCGCAAATCCAGCCGTTCCTGGCTCCCAGGTCTATTTACTGGCGATCGGACTGGGAACCACCAATCCGGCGCAGGCGACCAATACAGTCGCGACGGCTCAGGCTGCCACCACGCAGCAGGTACAAGTGATGGTGGGTGGCAAAATGGTGCAACCCAGCTACGCCGGGCTTTTCGTGGGCGGGACAACGGGTTTCTATCAGGTGGTCTTCACAGTCCCGGTGGATGCGGCCATGGGGAATCAACCGGTGACAATTAGCGAAGGAGGATCGACCAGCAATTCGCAAACGCTAGTGGTGGCGCCGCCGGTCCCGATCATCAACGCAATCGTGAACGGCGCTACGTTCCAGGCCGGGAATAATCCACAAGCCGCCAACTCCTTCGTGAGTATATTCGGGAGGAATTTCGGCAGCGCAAACACCACCTCGAATATCTTTCCGGCCATGTCTTTTCAGGGCCTGTCGGTACTGGTGAATGGCACGGCCATACCGCTGTACATTGTGGCCGGCACGGGTGGGCAGATCAACGTCGTACTGCCGTCCGAGTTAGGAACGTCGGGAACGGCCGCAGTGGAAGTGATGACCAGCGAGGGGGCGAGCGTGCCGTTCCAGTTGCCGTTGACAGCCGACTCGGTGGGGATTTTCCGCATCGCCGATCCGTCCGATCCCAAGCGCATGAACGGAGCGGTGCTATTTACCAACACGGCGTGGAAAGTGATGCCGCTGTCGATGGCCACGGCGCTAGGATTCCCAAGTTGCGCATCGGTGACCACGGCCTCCGTCTGCGGCAAGCCGGCCAAGGCGGGAGATCAGATCGAGATCTATCTCACGGGGCTGGGAAAAGCGACCCCGAACGGCGATCCCAACGGCAACGTACTACCCACCGGATCGCTCGCGCCCACCGATGGCAGTGTGTTGTATAAGACCGTGGAGACGCCGGTAGTCAAGGTCGGCGGAGTCCCGGCGGTTGTGAGCTTTTCAGGCATCGCGCCGGGCAATGCGGGCCAATACCAGATCAACATTCAAGTGCCCAGCGGCGTGCAACCTGGCGACGATGTGACGTTGCAGATCACCATGCCGGACGGCAGCACCGATACGGTCACCATCGCCATTACGAGTTAGTGCAGGTGAGATGTCCCCCCGCGCGTCGGGGCCCGAGAAAAAATCGGTTCGCAGGCGAAAGCACCTGCGCCACCCAATCGTAAATCCTTGTGCGTCAACGTGGGGCAGGCGCTTTCGCCTGCCAATCCCGTACGCATGCCGATTTTTTCTCAAGCCCGCCAGGTAGTCCGCTAAATGTGTGCGCCTGGGGATTAGTAAGTAGGGCAGCCCCGTCGCTCACGCGGCTTCCAGCAGCTCCCGCACGCTCCAAATGTGATCGGAGATTCCAGCGGCCATCGCTGGCGTAGTGCGAAGCGATTTGTGAACGCGGCAGAAGTTGTAGAACGCGAACCAGCAGGAGACAGCCGCCCAGTGGTTCTCCCACTTCTTGCTGAACGCGTTCGTCAGGCGAGTGAAGCGGCGCGTGCCCATCCTTACGGATAAATTTTGGCGCTCCACAATACTGGTGCAGATGCGTTCGGGGTCGGGTTGCCCGAAGACTGGGACGGTCTCCACGGAAGCTACTTCAGCGGGGCTGTACCGGCCTTCTCCTTCACTGGAAGCTTTGTACACCTTGATGAGTTGCGCGAAGCCGGTCAACCGATCATGCAACGTTGTGGTGATCGCCGAACGATAGGGAGCAAAACCATCCGTGGTGATTTGAAACGGAGTCCGCGCGGTCGCATGACGGATGCCTTCCACGAAAATATCTGTCGTGGCCTGGTCGCGTTTGCCCATCGCGATATTGAGGACTAGTTTCGTGTTTCGCTCGATGGCAACAAAGACGTAGCAGTCGCCGAGGTTCTGATCGTCTTCCGCGCGGACCCGCTTTTGCTTTTTACCCAAAAAACTCCAGAGTTCGTCAAGTTCCAAATCGCGTACCGGTACGTTGCGGATTTTGTCCGCCATGACACGTTCGCACTTTTCACCCGCCAGCACCAGGAGCTTCAGGATCGTGGTGTGATGAACGCCGGTGATGCGCTCGACGCTCGAAACAGAGTTACCTTCAAACAGCATGGAGAGCACCAGCTCGGCTTTCTCGACGGGCATGTACATTCCGTCCAGATGATCCTCACGCGGCTCCTGAAACCATTTGGAGCACTGGCGGCACTGATACCGCTGGTTACCCTTGCGGTCGCATCCCTTGCGC
>Ga0116105_1000323_pt1 | contig 13376 bp, 9 predicted proteins | sample June2015DPH_6_20_FD_89716 | JGI IMG/M metagenome (GOLD analysis project Ga0116105, IMG submission 89716) | Peatland microbial communities from SPRUCE experiment site at the Marcell Experimental Forest, Minnesota, USA - June2015DPH_6_10 | ecosystem: Environmental > Terrestrial > Soil > Wetlands >... | reverse complement strand
TGGCGACGATTAGCGCCTTAGTCCACACCGCATTTCCCAGCTTCTTCTCTAAGAACGCATCGCTTCGCAGGGGAAGAACGTACCGAGAAATCTCGCAATTCGGCTGCATGCCAAGCCTTACAAAAGTCGACATCCCCCTGGCGTGCGGAGGACTGTCATAACAAAAGGCGACCAGCCCAGAATCGGCGGGTTCGAAGGTTGTGCGCTGCATGAGTACGGCGGGGCCGAGACTACGGTATGCGGCCTCAACCGCGAACCCCCCAACCTGCCCACAAAGCAGTTTCTTGCCGGCGACAAACATGCGGCGAGGGTAAACCGAGGCCGTTGCCACCGTCGTCCCGCTATCCCGGTCGTACACAAACCAGCACCATGCTGGCCCTGCAGGATGGTTCAGATGGCGCCACTCAAAACGCTTCTCCTGACCCGGCTCAAAGTTCCGATTCAAGAGTTCAACAATTTCCTCGCGATCATCGGTCAGTGAGGCTCGTCTAACAGCTAAGTTCATCCGGCAGAAACCTCGATCCGGCTTCGGACGGGTCGTTTGATCCAAATCGGCCTGCTCATACATGCTCGCCCTTGATTCTTGCATTCGCGCCCCTAAGCGGGGCCTGTTCACTTCTTGCCTAGGAACAGTCGGAATTCTAGATCGAAGATGTGAACGCCGTGTAAACGATTCAAACGCCGTCGCAGTTGAACCTCAATAGCTCCGAAATCCTCCCGAACGGTGCGCATAAACTTTCACTCGGAATGCCCTCTCCACGGCAAACGTCGGACCAGTGCACCGATACTATAGGAAACGAAGTACTTCACAGCGGTCAATAAAACGGCCATGAACGGCATCGGATCCCTCAGCGCGAATATGGAGTCGAACACCCGAGGGCCAAAATCTTCGGGAAGATCCAGTAGACCGTCCGACAGTTCCTTGCTCGCGACAGCGGAACGACGTGCATCAACCAAAAGGAAGAACATCCGATAGAGGTAACCGACAGTCCATCGCCATTTTCGGCCCGCAGCGTAGGTACACGGTATCACGGTTTGCTCGCCGTGCTCCACCTGCCAGTGATACCAGGGAAAGTCTATTCCGACTGAGATCGGGAAAGAGATGCTGCCCCAGTAGCGTCCATTCACTTCCATCAACACTGCCCCGCCGCCGTCAGGATTGACCTTAAATTCAACCATCGCAATTCCCTCCCACTGTAAAGCGCGCAGCAGAGCGAGCGATGACTCAACCAGGCCAGGATCTGGACGCTCAGCAACCGCAGTCACCGAAAACCCTCCGGTATAAGGAAACTCTTTCAGACGGCGATGCTGAAAAACCGCCAGACAATTTCCTTCGTGCATCAGCATTTCGACGCCACCCCCCGCGCCCACACAATATTCCTGGAGCAACATGGGCGGTCTAAACTCTCGAGCGGTGGGAAATTTCAGCGCAACCTCTTCGGCACTCGCAAAGATGCAGCTCTTGGTCTCTTCCACTCGCGTTTCTTTTTCCGCCGGTTTGAGTACCCACGGAAAAGGGAAGCTCCCAACCAAGTCGGACAATTGCGCGGAATTCGAAACCACAACGGTATTCGGCACTCGAATTCCACATTGCTTCGCAATGTCCAGCGTCGAAGCCTTGCTCAGAACGAGGCGCGTGATCTGCGGCGGCGGACAGGCCACGTGCAACAGATCTTTGAAATCGTCGTAGTGCTCCGTCATGGCCGTTAACGCTTGATCATCCGCGGGGATCAGCATGTCATGGCCCCGATCTTGAATGAACTGGCTGAGTTGCTCTACGAATTCGGTCCGGCCCACGTCGGGACGGGGAATGCGCCTGAAGTCGCGAATCGCGCGCGAAGGAATGCGCGGCGCCGAAGAAAAGTCGGCTACGTCAACCGGCACACCATGTTTGTGCAAGGAACGCGCGATAGGAACAACAATGCGCGGGATCCAACCCAGAATCAGTACAGGACGTTTCAGAGGATTCCTTGCTACCCGGCCAGCGAACTCAACGGCTAAGCCCGGTTAGCCAGCATTGACCTTACTCTGACCACTTTTCTTTTCGACAAACGAACCGATGCACTTCACGTTTCCAAAGTTCTCCGGCGTCAGATCGTCGTCATCGACTCTTATGTTAAACGTCTGCTCCAGAAATCCCACGACGTCCAGCACACCCAGAGAATCAATAATTCCCGACTCCAGGAGTTGGACGTCATCATTGAAGACCCGCTTTCTTGCCGCAGGAAACTTCTGCAGCACGAAAGATCGAATACGCATGTTTGTCGAGCCGACGTCTTTCATCCCTTATTGTCCCTTATGTCGCCCTCTACCCCGTGTCACCGGCTGATTCTAAACGAATCCGTTTCAACCTCAAACCACTGCGGATTCTAAAAGTTATATGTGAATTTGGTGTGAATTCAAGTTCGCAAAAAAGAAGTGATCGCATCCGGAGCAGGCCCAGAAAAGGCGCTGGATCGCGCGTAGGCTCGATTCACCGAACGCCCGCAGTCAGTTCTCCCTTGTTCTTCAGAAATTTGTTCCGCAAGAACCGATTCGAAGGTAACTCAACAAAACGATAACTAAGAATGGCGCAAGCGAAACAGAGAAAGATGCCGAGGAGAGAAACCGCGACAGTCGCGGGAGTAAGGCGGGCCAGCGAAAAGATCTCTTTGTTGATGGCCTCGAGAATGTAGGGGTGAAACAAATAAAGCGAGTAGCTGGCATCTCCAATCAGCAGCACCGTCCAGGGAACCCGTACCCTACCTTCTAATGCGAGGAAGGCAACGCATATCACGAGTGCGGGCATTCCATGCAAAGCAAACCCCGGAATCGTCCTCAGAAATCGCGAATGACCTATCAGAACTTTAATATCAAGCAGCCAAGCGGCACTATAGGCTAGAGCGGCTGCGATTGCCCAAATCGCGATCGGACCACGACGCAACCAGTCGTTATAGCGCCTCCACAAGAGGTATCCACAAATCCCGAGGGCAAAAAGCAGGATAACGTTGTTCGAGTAATACTGCAGAACGACGGACTCCGGACGGAGTATCTGGCCCAGGGATGCGATGCTCACTAGCATCAGGATCGCAATGGGGCCCGCAATCTTGCGGGAGAATGATAGAGCCAGGGCAAACAGCAAATAGAAAAACATTTCGTACTGCAAGGTCCATCCCAGAAACAATACCGGATAAACGCCTCCATCCTCTCGCGCGTACGGCACGAAGAATAAAGACTTCAGCAAATACAGTGGATGGGTCGATGTCGACGAAACCAAATGGGGAGCAAGCGCGGCCAGGCAAAAAACTCCGAGCGTGCCGGCCCAGTAAAGAGGAACCACGCGGAACAGGCGCCTCAAGAAAAAGCGGTCGGCGTCGAACTCAGAAATGTAGCATACGATAAAGCCGCTGAGCACGAAAAAGATGTCTACGCCGAAGTAACCCCAACCCATGCAGGGGATGTGCACGAATAAAACAGTAGTGGCAGCCAGGGCGCGCAGCGCCTGCAGCGACCGTAGCGTCGGCGGCTTTCGGCGGACCACTGTCGCCGCGGAATCAATGTCCTGTTCTGGCCTTGGGAAGGGGCCCAAATGCTTGGTCGGACTCGCCACAATCGTCTGGTCCCGCATGTCACCTATTCCGGGTGGGGCACGGCTGGATTCGTACCCGTAACTGCCTGAGGATAGCACTGGCTTCAGCGCCCAAGAAGCGATTCTCCCCAGGGCCTTCTCCCCTGCCCAGAACATGGAGCGCCGCCCTGGCACCGAAGCCGAATGAGCAAACTGTCTGCGCATTGTAGATGGAAAATGTGAACCCAAAGTGAATTCGGCATTGGGGGCCAAATTAAGCGACTTTCGGCCATATTTGAAGAAATTGAAGGGGTTCGCCCACTCTTCGACAGTGCTCATGCGCGAAGGAAATTCATCGAACTTTCATATTCGTTTCGGAAGCCATCCTAACCAATGCTGCTATGATTACTGATCTTGGAGAGAAAACTCCCCCGTTTGGCTTCTCTAACTTTCGTCCATCCGCGATTCTAAAGCCTTGGCTACATTGGTCAAAACCAGATCAGATGGCGCCCTGTTGCAGGGGAGGCAAGGGCTTTTGCCCGAACGCAATCAAGAAATTCTCAGTGGAGCCTTTTTCTGGCTGAGTGCGTTTTACTTCTTCTACTGCGCCCGGCCGGCGGACTCGATTCCGGGTTTGGCGCTCATTCCGCTGGTTAAGATCACACTTGGCTTGGCGGCCCTGAGTCTGTTTAGCAAGTCGCTCAAAACTTCGCGCCGCCTTAAGGATCTTCCAAGAGAGTATTCTTACCTGTTTGTCCTCGTCATTCTCCTGTTTGTTTCCGCCGTGCTTTCTCCGGTGTGGAGGGGCGGCGCCTTTTTCGGCACCATGGATTTCGGGAAAGTGGGTGTCGTTTGGGCGATAACGTTTCTGCTGGTTACATCCTTCCAAAGACTCCGACGCATAATTTTCATTCAATCCGCGTCCGTCGCCGTAGTTTGCTTTGTAGCCGTCGCGAAGGGCCATTCTATCCCGCGCTTGAACGGTGTTCTGGGAGGTACGTACTCCAATCCGAATGACCTGGCATTCGCCATCGTCCTGTCTCTTCCCTTCTGTTTAGCTTTCTTTCTGGCGGCTAAAAGCGGCCCGCGGAAAGTTTTGTGGTGTTTTGCCATGCTGATAATGGCGGTCGCGCTGATCTTGACCGCTTCGCGAGCCGGTTTCATCGACTTGGTTATCGCGGGCGTGGTTTGCCTTTGGTATTTCGGAGTGAAAGGGAAACGGTTGTATCTGATAGTCGCAACCGCTTTTCTCGGCTGCGTGTTGTTGCTGGTGGCCGGCAAAACGCTGATGCGGCGCTTCGCCGCTTTTTCGGGCGAGAATGTGACTACCGCCGAAGAGGATTCCGCTTATGAATCCTACGAAGAGCGTAAGTTGCTGATGTTCCGGGCTCTGTCTGCGATCGGTCACTACCCTATCCTGGGACTTGGGGTGGGGGACTTTGCTGTCTACTCGGGAAGGTGGAAGGATGTTCATGCTTCATATCTGCAAATCGCTGCCGAGGGGGGTATCCCGGTTCTAATTCTGTATCTGATGTTCTTCTCTCGGGGCTTTGCTAATCTGAAAAAGCTTAGGAAACGAAAAGATTTAGACGACGAAACCAAGTTGTTTGCGGGAGCCCTGACGAGTTCGTTGGTTGGCTTTGCGGTGGGCGCATGCTTTGCTCCGGAGGCTTATCAATACTTTCCTTATTTCACGGTGTGCTACACGTCCGTTTTTCTCGCGATGATCAGGGAGCGAGAAGACTCCGACATTTCTACGACCACGTTAATGCCCTTACCTCGCCGGCGCTTTGCGCAGGCTTAATGGGCGCTGGGAGATCATGTGCGCTCGCGCCTTCTCACTGATCTGTTACCCCTTCTCCGTTGTACGATCTGCGGCTCCTCGCTGGAGGAGCAAGAGCAGGGCTGCCGCTGTACCGCTTGCCAAAAAGAATTCCCTTTAGTGCGCGGAGTATTGCGGTTTGTCGATGCCAGTAACTACACGGATAGCTTTGGCTACCAGTGGCAGAAATATTCACAGACCCAATTCAGGCCCGATTCTCCTGTCCCAAATTTCGGCCGGAAAACGGGACTGCGGGAGGAGGATCTCCGCGGAAAATTAGTTCTCGATGTGGGTTGCGGCATGGGCAGGTTCGCTGACATCGTCACAAGATGGGGCGCCACTGTAATCGGGATTGACCTCAGCGCGGCAGCTGAAGTGGCAGCCAGCAACTTGGCGGACCGCAATTTTTTAGCTCTTCAGGCGGACGTTTTTGCCCTGCCCTTTGCTCCTAGTAGTTTCGATTGTATTTACAGCGTAGGCGTGCTCCACCATACTCCCGACTGCGAAAAGGCGTTCAAGAACCTTCCCCGATACTTAAAGCCCGGTGGAACGATCGCCGTCTGGCTGTACAGTGGCTACAACAACTGGTATCGCTTTAGTGATCACTACCGCAAGATTACACATCGCATCCCGGTGGGAAAACTGCACGCGTTTCTTCGCGTAGCCGTGCCATGTTTTTACTGGATAGATCGCGGCCTTCGTGTCATTCCCCTAATCGGTCCGCCCCTGGCAGGTGTGGTGCACCACGTCTTTCCGGTGAATCGAAATCCGAATCCGGAGGTTAGGATTCTCGACACGCTGGACTGGTACTCGCCGAAATATCAGTCTAAACATACTTACGAACAGGTGTTCCGCTGGTTTGAAAGCTGCGGCTTGGAGCATCTGACCGTCGCCGACATATCGATTGGAGTCAAGGGCAGTGCTCCATTTTCCCAGCCAGTTCAGAAATTACATGGAGCGCAGCCTGAATCGCGCTCCGAACCTATCACTCCAGAGCATACTGCCCCCGATCCGCCCGTGATAGTGCCACCGAATCCTAAAAAGGGTTTCACTGTCAGGAAGAAGGCATGGCGCACCCTGCGCTGGTTTCCTTCCTATGCTTGGCAGCGGGCGACGCGCCGTACGCCGCGCGGCAATACTCATGTGATGATTGCGTTAGCCGACCACTTTGAACCTGCAATCTTGCCTCACGACGGCTCTGCTCGCGCGCCTTACGATGAGCAGGAGCAGCGGCTCGATAACTGGAGCCGCACCTATCCAACAGTTTTTGACGCCCTGCGCGACGACGACGGCCGGCCTTTCGTTCACACCTACTTCTACCCTGCTGAGCAATACGATCGGGGTTTATTGGGCCGCCTGGCCAGCCACTGCAATGCAGGTTGGGGTGAAGTCGAAGTCCACTTACACCACGGCCTCAAGCATCCTGATAACGCGGAGAACACGCGTCGCCTGCTCCTTGAGTTTCGTGATGCCCTGGCATACGAGCACGGCAGCCTCAGTTTCTTAGACGGTGAAGGTTCGCCCCGCTACGCTTTCGTTCACGGTAACTTTGCCCTCGCAAATTCTGCTGGCGGATACAACTGTGGAGTGGATTCCGAAATGCAAGTGCTGGCAGAAACGGGTTGCTATGCCGATTTCACGCTGCCGCCTGGCCTCTATCACCAAACTCACATTGCCAAGATTAATTCGCTCTATGAATGCTTCCCTCCCCTGCACCGCCCGCAGGCCCATCGTCAGGGCCGTGATCTTGAAGTGGGACGCATGCCAACCGTCTTTCCGCTGATGATCGAGGGCCCGTTGATGTTGGCCTTTCTCCGTCCTGACGGACGCCGCGTGATTCGAGTTGAGAATGGCTCACTCACCAGCAAAAACCCGCCTACCATGTATCGGTTCGGACTGTGGAAGGGCGCAAGGATCACGGTGAAAGGGCGACCGGATTGGCTGTTTATCAAACTGCAGTGTCATGGAATGGACCCACGCGACCGGGAAGTCATGCTGGGAGCAACCGCGCAGCATTTTCTCCGCGAACTGATCGAGGGCGCGCGTCAAAGGTCGGAAACGCTGCACTTTGTTTCGGCGCGGGAGATGGTGAACATCATCTTAGCGGCTTGCGACGGACGCGAAGGCAACCCGGGCGATTACCGCGATTACCGCCTCAAGCGTTTCCGTGCTGCTCCGCCGCACCCTGAGCCCGTAGAAACCTCAACAATCGCCCTGAAGAACTGAGCTAACAATGTGCGGAATCGCTGGAATTGTCGGCTCGGAAGATGCTGGAGGAATCAGCTACGACGTCCTCCATCGCATGTGTCAAACCCTCGTCCACCGCGGCCCCGACGACGAAGGACTGTTCATCAAGAGTGGCGCGGCACTGGGCATGCGCCGCCTCAGAATTATCGACTTGGCCGGCGGACACCAGCCCGTGTTCAACGAGGATCGAACCATCTGGGTCGTGTTCAACGGCGAGATCTACAACTTCCGCGAGCTTCGAAAAGAACTCGAAGACCAGGGCCATCGTTTCCGTACGAATACTGACACCGAGGTAATCGTTCATCTCTACGAAGAACTAGGCCCCGATTGCGTTCACAAGCTTCGCGGAATGTTCGCGTTCGCTCTCTTTGACGAACAAAACCGGCGTCTGCTGCTGGCCCGTGACCGGCTAGGTATAAAGCCGCTCCACTATGCCCAAGTCGGCGGAAAGCTTTTTTTTGGATCCGAGATCAAAGCGATCCTGGCGGCCGTTCCCGAACTTTCAGAAGTCAACTCGCAAGCCCTCCTGCAATATTTCTATTTCGGTTACATCCCGGACCCGTCAACGGCATTTTCGGCAATTCATAAGCTGCCTCCCGGACACATCCTCGAATTCGAGAACGACGAAGTTCGAGTTCGGCAATATTGGAATCTGCCAGTGTATGGCACGTACTCGCCGTCCAGCGAACAGGACTGCCTCGATCAACTGGAAGCCAAACTCGCCGAAGCCGTGCGCATTCGGCTCATTGCCGACGTTCCCCTCGGCGCTCTGCTGAGCGGCGGCACAGATTCCTCTACGATTGTGGCGTTAATGGCGCGTGCCAGCTCGAAACCAGTGAAGACTTTCTCCATCGGCTTTCACCACGCCGACTTCAACGAAGCTCACTACGCCCGCATGGTTGCGGAACGCTTCGCCACCGATCACCACGAGCTGATTGTTGAACCGAACGTGTTGGAAACGATTGACACTCTTTCCCGCAGCCTGGAGGAACCATTCGGCGACTCCTCCATGCTGCCCACCTATTACGTTTCCTGTTTAGCCCGGAAGCATGTGACCGTCGTGCTGTCCGGGGATGGAGGTGACGAGGCCTTCGGCGGCTACGATCGCTATCGCATCCATCTGCAGGAACGATCGCGCTACCCGATCCCACGCTGGGCTGGAAGCTGGTATCGCACTCAGGTTTATCCCCGCCTTCGTTATGGCGTACCCGGGCGCAATCTGGCTTACAGTCTTTCGCTGCCTTGGTCAGAACGCTACATCGAGGCAGTGTCGCTTGTGCCCGCCCAACGAAACTTCGCTCTCCTTGCGGAGGACTTCGTAAGCTCATTCCAGGGCGACGCCGACCCTTTAAATATATTTCGTCGCCACCTAGCCGAGGCTCCGGCCAGCGATGACTTGAGCAAAGTGTTGTACCTCGACACCAAGACTTATCTCCCCGGGGACATTCTTACCAAGGTCGATCGCATGAGCATGGCGGCGTCGCTGGAAGCCCGCGTTCCTCTCCTCGATCACATTTTTCTCGAGTGGGTCACGGCGTTGGCCCCGAAGTGGAAGATGGGTGGAGAGAAGATGGGCAAAGGCAGGCAGAAATATATCCTCACAAAACTGGCCGAGCGCGTCGGCGTACCCGCTGCAGCGCTCCACCGGCCCAAGCAGGGATTCGCTTTGCCGCTTCTTCATTGGATGCGGAACGAACTCAAGGAATTGGTGCTCACGCTGCTCCTGGAACCTCGCACCTTGCAGCGGGGATACTTCAGCGAGCCCGGCATCCGCCGCTTGCTGGATGCATTCTTCCGCGGCCAGACCGACGACTATCACGAGATCTGGCGGCTCATGATGTTCGAACTCTGGCAGCGTAATTTTCTCGAGCAGATTCAGAGACCCGACGCAGCTCTTCCGGCACACTGCTTAACTCCCTTGCCTGAGAGAGTGGGCTGATCATCTCGATGATGATTAACTCCACCCCGATGATCGAGTCGCCGCCAGCTGCGGATCTCCAGGATCCGTCCTTCCCCGGTCTCTTCTTGATGACCAATAGTTTTGAGACTGGCGGCAGCGAACGCCAGTTCACTGAGCTGGCCCGTTCTTTCCAGGCGCACGGGTTTCGCCCTCGGATTGGCTGCATCGCAAAGCGCGGCGACTTCCTGGAAGGTTTCGATGACGTAACGGAATTTCCCCTCGGCGGCAATTTGTATGGCCCACGCTCGATCCAAACCCGCCTGCGCCTCGCCAGCTATTTGAGAGAGTCGCGCATTCAGGTGGCCCACGCTTTCGACTTCTACACGAATCTGGTATTGATCCCCGCTGCAAGGCTGGCCCGCATCCCTGTCGTGATTGGAAGCCAGCGACAGTTGGGTGATCTGCTCAGTCCCGCCAAGTCTCGGGCGCAGTTGGCTGTGCTCCGCTGGTGTGATCGCGTGGTCTGCAATTCACATGCAGCGGCGCGCAGTCTGATCGAGCAGGGCCTGCGGGAAAACCGAATCGTCATTATCGGCAATGGCCTTCCTCCTTCGGCCTTCGCGACGGCCGCGCCTGCTTTGCCTCGCAGTTCTTCCATCCTCCGTGTCGGCATGATCGCAAGAATGAACACGCCCTCGAAGAATCACCGGGTGTTTCTCCGTGCCGCCGCCCGTATTGTCCGAAGATTTCCCGAAGCAGAGTTCGTCCTCGCCGGCGACGGCCCCCTCCGGCCAGAACTGGAACGTGAAGCCGCGGACCTGGGAATCAGCGATCGGGTGCTCTTCCTGGGAGACCGTCGCGATGTCACCTCGATTTTTGCGTCCATCGACATTTCCGTTCTGCCTTCCGACTCCGAAAGCTTATCCAATGCGATCCTTGAGTCCATGGCAGCGCGAGTTCCAGTGGTGGCCAGCCGGGTTGGAGGCAATCCAGAATTAGTCACGAATGATCGAGGAATTCTCGTCGCTCCCGGCGACGCAGATGCACTGGCGAGCGCGATTGAGCGCCTGTTGCAGAACACGTCGATGCGAGCTGAACTCGGCGAAAATGGCAGGAGATTCGTGGAGTCAAATTTCACCCTCGACGCCACGCGCAAACGCCACGAAGAACTTTATGCCGAACTGTTGGAGAGCAAGACGCGACGCCGGAGCCCGCGCCGTTCCCCTGCTTCCGATGAGAAGTCGACACCTGGCCCGCTACGGGTGGCCATCGTCGCAGCGTCTTCGCGCTACGTCGGCGGGCAATCCGTTCAGGCCGAACTGCTTCTGGCCAACTGGCGCGATGATCCCGAGGTTAAAGCTTTCCTGATTCCAATCGACCCGTCTTTGCCGCGGGCTCTGCGATGGGTAGAGTCCATTCCATTCCTGCGTACTCTGGTGCGCCAGCCTTTCTATCTGACAGCCCTGTGGCGAGGTCTGAATAATGCGGACATCGCCCATATCTTTTCTGCTTCTTATTGGTCGTTCTTGATTGCCCCAGCGCCCGCGTGGCTGCTGGCACGAGTACGAGGAAAGAAGACGATGATCCACTACCACAGCGGCGAAGCCAGGGATCATTTGCGTCGATTCCGCACCGCTCGACCGGTGCTTGCAAACGCTGACCGGCTGGTCGTACCTTCCGAATATCTGGTTGAAGTCTTTCGCGAATTCGGCCTCACGGCCCAGGCGGTCCCGAACATTGTGGATTTGTCCCAGTTCTCTTTTCGCGAGCGCAGCCCCTTACGTCCTAATCTGGTTTGCACCAGAGGCTTTCATCCTTACTATCGCGTCGACGTGGTGGTGCGAGCCTTCGCCGAAATTCAGCGCGAGTTCCCCCTGGCTCGTCTCGATTTGGTCGGAGGTGGTCCCTTGGAGGGGCAGATTCGCGACTTGGTATCGCGGCTCAATCTTTCGAATGTGAATTTCACCGGAGTGGCGTCGCGGAACGAGATTGGTAGCTTCTATGATGCCGCGGATATTTTCATTAACGCCTCCGCGCTCGACAATATGCCGGTTTCTATTCTGGAAGCTTTCGCGTCAGGAACCCCCGTGGTAAGCACGGCTCCAGAAGGCATGCGCTATTTGATTGAACACGAACGCACAGGACTGCTGTCTGAACCCGGCGATGCAAGCGCATTGGCGAAGAGTGTGATCCGGCTCTTACGCGATCCGGCCCTGGCTTCGCGCATCATCTTGCATGCATACACACAGTCCAAACATTACCGCTGGGCCACGGTACGCGAGCAGTGGCTTGAGATCTATCGATCACTGGTCCCTCGCGCGTCCCGGGAAACTCATGGATTGGTCAGTGTGGCATCACCACGGACTTAACAGCGGAAATCATCCCGTCTTCTCAGCGACTTTCGGGCTCAATCGCTCGTTCGCTCGCGGCACCTTAATCGCATACTTCAACAAGCACCACAGCGCCCGCACCCCGTCCTTCCATCCGATCTTCTTGCCTTCGGCGTACGTGCGTCCCGAATAGCTGATGCCGATTTCGTAAATCCGCAAGTTCATGCGCGAAATCTTGACTGTGATCTCAGGCTCAAACCCAAATCGATCTTCCTCCAACGGAATGCTTTGGATGACCTCCCGCCGGAATGCCTTGTAACAGGTTTCCATGTCGGTAAGGTTCAGATTTGTCACTGCGTTGGAGATAAGGGTCAGCAGGCCATTGCCCACCGAGTGCCAGAAATATAAGACCCGGTGCGGCCCTGATCCTATGAAACGCGAGCCGTACACCACATCCGCCTTACCCTCGATCAGCGGCGCCAGAAGCTGCGGATACTCCGAGGGATCGTACTCGAGGTCAGCGTCCTGGATCAGAACAAAATCGCCCGTCGCCTCCTTGATGCCTCTCCTTAGCGCCGCCCCTTTGCCCATGTTCTGCGGCTGCAGAAACACGCGAACCTCAGGGCGCTCTTTTGCCAATATGGCAAGGATCTCTCGCGAGCCATCTTTCGAGCCATCGTCTACGCAGAGCAACTCCATTTCCAACGGGACCGCCAGGACTCTTTCGATCGCCAACCGCAGCGTCGGCCGCTCGTTATAAATCGGGATGACGACAGATAGTTTCATAAGTTCTGATCAACTAGAATTCGCGTATCGTTCTGGGAGAATAACACGGCACGCGTGAAGTCACGCGCCGGGCGGCCGGTTTCACGAAATTAATGCTACCGTCACAATATCGGCACGCCGCATTAACCGAGAGATGAGGCACAACCGGAAACCGCGCGGCCGTGTCGCCAAATATGTTCTGCAGAAATGGTGGCGTCAACGCCGCTCCGCAAAAACCTGGCCGATGAATCCACGAAACTGCTGTGGACTCTTGCAGGCGGGCAAATGTGAGTGTTCGAATATCGCGGCGCCTCAGGCCGTCGACGCCAGTTTGATTTCTCGAAGTTCTGGCGGCGTACTCTCATGCGAATCGCCTTCCAGACAAACCCGATGCCATAATTCGAAGTTCAACAACCGCCAGATCCGATCACAGTGATCGCGATATCGGGCTTGGTGTTCCTGAAAAAGTCGCTCGATGGCTGCCGGCTTGAAGAATCCCCGGTCCGTACTCCGTTTCTCCAAAAGCAAACCCTGAATCGCCTCCAGCCGCGGTCCAGCCAACCACTGGCTCCAGGGAGTCGGGAAACCCAGCTTCGGACGATGCACAATGGAACGCGGCAGCAAATCCGCAACCGCTTTCTTCAGAATCCCTTTGCCCCCCAATTGCAGTGACAGAGCTGGCGGAATCCGCATAACGAACTCGACAAGTCCATGATCCAGGAAAGGAACGCGACTCTCGACTGAAGCAGCCATGCTCATGTTGTC
>Ga0116105_1000317_pt1 | contig 13568 bp, 14 predicted proteins | sample June2015DPH_6_20_FD_89716 | JGI IMG/M metagenome (GOLD analysis project Ga0116105, IMG submission 89716) | Peatland microbial communities from SPRUCE experiment site at the Marcell Experimental Forest, Minnesota, USA - June2015DPH_6_10 | ecosystem: Environmental > Terrestrial > Soil > Wetlands >... | reverse complement strand
CCGTACACGCTAGTGGAAGAGATCGCGGCGAAGGCAAGAAACGCGTAGGCCAAACCAGAAATCGTGGAGCCCCGGACCCCTTTGTCCGGGGGAGGTTCGAGGCAAGGTCGATTCGGGGCGGACCCGGTAAGTTAGGTTCGGTCCTGCGGAAGAAGGCGTCCGCGGCTCCGCGAGCAGGAATTGAAATTCAATGTTCCAGATCGACCATCTCGGCATCGCGGTGAAGTCGCTGGCGGCGGCCAAGGCGATCTATGAAAAGCTCGGCCTGAGCGTCTCGCCGGAAGAAACGGTGGAGCAGGAACAGGTCCGGCTGGTGATGGTTCCCGTCGGCGAGAGCCGGCTCGAACTGCTGGAAGCGACGTCAGAGAATTCGACGATTGCCAAGTTCATTGCCAAGCGCGGCGAAGGGTTGCACCATGTGTGCCTTAAGGTTCCAGACTTGGCGGAGGCCGTCGAGCGGCTGAAAAAAGACGGCGTGCGCCTGGTGTCTGAAGAGATCAGAACGGGCGCGGGTGGGCACAAGTATGTGTTCGTGCATCCCGCGAGCACAGGTGGAGTGCTGCTGGAATTGGTGCAGGGGTGAGAACCTAAAACCAGCCACGGATTTTCACGGATTACCACGCATAAAACACAATTCAGAAAGCCAAGAACAACAGAGACATGCTTCTTCTCGTCACCGATACTTCCGGCAAGAACGGCACTGTGGCCCTCGCGCGCGCCGGTGAACGCCATCTGGGCGACGCTCAGCAGAGCGACACGCGGCGTCTCAATGCTGAGCAGACCCAAGCCGATGTGATCGAAGTTGTGCCGCTGGTCGGTGGCACGTTCTCGGCACAACTGGTGCCGCAGATTGCGGTCCTGCTGCAGAAGCACGGTTTCAGCAAGACCGATATCGGCGCTTTCGTCGTGGTCTCCGGTCCCGGATCGTTCACCGGTTTGCGCGTGGGGCTGGCGGCGATTAAGGCGCTGGCCGAGATTCTGCGAAAGCCCATCGTGCCAGTCTCGCTGCTGGAAACGGTCGCGACGGCCAGTGGCGTTCAGGGCAAGGTCGTGGCTGTGCTGGATGGTGGGCGCGGCGAGGTTTTTTTCGGAGCCTACGTGATCTGTGGTGAATCGGTGCAGGTTCTGCGGGAGGAACTGTTATCGCCGGCCGAATTTTTCTCCGCCGCGCATGAGGCCACGGTTGTCACTCCGGACCAGGCTTTGCTCGCGGCGGCGCGGGATGCCGGTCTTTCTGTCCGCGCCGTCGAGCCTCCAGATGCTGCGATGATCGCCCGCTTCGGATGGAAAAAACTGCAGGCTGGCGAAACCGTTTCGCCCGAGCAACTCGAAGCGAACTACATGCGCCGCTCAGACGCTGAGATGTTTGTGAAAAGAAGCTCTTAGCTCTTGGCTCTTGGCCCTTAGCTCTTTGCTGATCTTGGCCCCCTACTAACTCATTTGATCCGCCCTGCCACGCCCGATGATGTCCCCGCCATGACGGCAATGGAGCGCTCGTGTGCCTCCGCTGCACACTGGACCCCGGGGCAATATCTTGATGCGCTTGACTCCTCAGGCGTCGAAAGACTTGTCCTGGTGGCCGAAGCGCCGGTACATTCCGCATCCAACGAAGCGGCAAGATCTGACGCAGGCGGCCTGCAGGGCTTCCTTGTGGCGCGCCACGTTGCCGCCGAATGGGAACTGGAAAACATTGTCGTAGCTCCCTCGGCGCGTCGCAACGGGCTTGGGCAGCGGCTTTTGGGCGCCCTGCTGGCGGCGGCCCGGGAAACAAACAGCAGCTCCGTGTTTCTCGAAGTTCGCGAGTCAAACGCCCCAGCCCGCAACCTCTACGAAAAAGCAGGTTTCGAGCAGACTGGCCGGCGGAAGTCCTACTACGCAGATCCCGCGGAAAACGCGATTCTGTATCGCTTCAGTTTGGAATGAAATGATTCTCATGTTGAGACTGCACCACTCTTTTGGCATTGAACGGGTTTTTGGGCTGTGCTAGCCTGACCCCATAGAATCCCGGTTGGAGGTCTGCTGGATGCTGACTTCGAAAGACGAACTTCTGACCAATCATGAGGAGTTCCGCAGATTGGCTCAGGAGCATACGCAGTACTCGCAACGCCTCGATACACTCACCCAAAAACGTTACTTAAGCGAAGACGAGAAGCTGGAAGAGGTTCGTCTGAAGAAGCTGAAACTTCGCTTGAAGGACCAGATGGAGTCCATTGAGCGCGAGTACCGGCAGCACTACGGCGTCAACGTAGCGTAAATTCTGGCCAACCTCCAAGCGGCTTCGACCGTTAAGGGAGGATTGCATCTACCGCAAGGCGCGATCAGGCGCCTTTTTCCATTTCTACAGGCGTCGTTCTCCTTCCGCCACATCGGTTGTAGGGCAGTCTGGAAGCCGCCTGGGTGGGATCACTTCCGGGTTGCATCGTGCAACGTTCGGGTTAATGCGTGAGGTGTTCCCAGTTGAGGGCGAAGTCGATGGGAACCGGAGTGCTGTCACCGCTGGGGCGGACCGCGAGAATCCGTTTGTCATCGGGAAGAATAGAAATGTCGAGGATGTTGGTGGGCAGCGATAGCAGTTCCCTCGGAACGGAGAAGTCAGGTTTGCTCGCTCCGGAGTGCACTTCCACATTGAATATTTTTTCGCCCTTGCGGTAACGCACGTTCTTGCCGTCCGCCGACCACTCCCCCGAACTGGTGGTGCCTCCGCTCGAAACCTGCCAGCGGGAGCCGGGAACGGGAAATGAAGTGACAAAAACTTCGTCGGTGCCGGTCTCATTCGAAATGTAGGCCAGCCACTTGCCATCCGGGGAGACGTGGCCGTTGCGTTCGGCCGCGGGACCGTTCAGCACCGGGACGAGCTTCTTCTCGCCCTGCAGATCCATCGTGTAGATGTCGAAATCAGTCTTAGGGTCCTGGTGATTAAACACCAGGTAGCGGCCATCGCGCGAAATGTCGAAGAGTATCATGTTGCCATTGAAGTTTTCCAACACTTTTTCTTCCGCGCCCGATGCGCTTAGCGATTTGCGCACAAGACTGCTGACGTAGCCGGTGCTGGTGGAAATCCAGACGTCCTTGCCGTCGGGAGAAACCGCGCCGGTCGCGCTCCGGTCCGAGTCCTGCGTGAGCCGGTTCACCGTCTTGCGCGCAACGTCAGAGATCCATAGGCTGAACCCGTTGCCGCCGGAAGTGGATCGAGTCAAGAGGGCGGTTTGCGTCGCGGCAAAAAATTTGCCGCCGAGATAAGGCGCGGGCTCGCCCCAGTGATCAACCTCCTTGCCCGACAGATCGAACCAGGCGAGTTCGCGATTCACCACGGAAGTGTGGCGATAGAGCAGCACATTGCGACTGACGGAAAAATTCCCTTCGTTGCGCGCCGGGGCAAACTCAATGTTCGAGGCGATGGAGACGGGCTTACCCTTAAACGTCAGGCTGGACGGATCGAACTCCTGCGCGGTGAGCGCCCCTTCTTTCACGTAGAACAGATAGCCATCACTGTAAGCAACATTCGAGCCCACCGGGAGAATCTGCTTGACGTCGCCGTCGCCCTGCTTGGTTACGGAAGAATCGAGCGAACCGGCATAGACGCTGCCAGAGTCTTTGGCACGCCGCACGAAGAGGAAGTGCCTGCCGTCGGGCAGGAAGTAGGGATCGCGGTCGGTGTATCCCTGGCCGCTACTGTCACCCCAGGTGATTTCGACGGGAGTGCCTCCGCCATCGGAGACCGATTGAAGCGACCCGGCGATGCGCGGCGCGAAGATGATGGTGCCCTGCTCGTTCCAGCTGCCGCCGCGGCCTTCCGGCGCATCGCAGAGAACTTGCACCGTACCGCCAGTGACGGGAATTTTTTTAAGCTTGCCCTCGGAGAAGAAGCCGAGATATTTTCCATCGGGCGACCAGAAGGGAAACAGGGCTGCTTGACCTCCGGCCACCGGAGCGGACTCACCGGTGGAGAGCCGTAGCAGATAAAGTGAGCCCCCGCTGGGCGTGAAGGAGGCGCCTTTCTTCGCAGCCAGGAATGCAACCTGCTCGCCGTCGGGGGATAGAACCGGAGCGCCGTCGGTGACGGAGAAGAAATCAAATCCGGCAGGCGGCTCGATGCTGGTGTGGACCGGCTGCCGGGCCGAGGTGAGTCGACCGGCGTAGATCAACAGCAAAACGCCGAGAGCCGCGGCGATGAGCCATCCAGCAATGGTTGAGGCCGCAAGCACGGTGGCAGTTTTCTTGCGGCGCGACGAGACGATGGCAGGAGCGCCGACCTGACTGCCTCCGGCAGCGATCCACTGCAGCTGGAGCTTGAGATCGTGGGCGCTCTGGAAACGATCGTCGGGATCCTTTGCGAGGCAGGTCCGAACGATCTGCTCAAGTGCCGGAGGCGTCAGCGGCTGAATCGTGGCGATCGGTTCGGGATCTTTTTCCAGAATCGCGCTGGCCAGCGAGAGCTGGCTCTTGCCCTGGAAGGCGCGTTTGCCGGAGAGCATCTCGTAGAGCATGGCGCCGAAGGCAAAGATGTCAGAGCGGGCGTCGGCTTCTTTGCCCTGAATCTGCTCGGGGCTCATATATTGCACAGTGCCGATGAGCGTGCCGGCAACGGTGACGGGCGATGCGAGATCGGCCATGGTGGCGGCCAGGGTCGCCATTGACGAGATATGCGCCGATTCCGCCTTCGATCCGGATTGGGGTCCTGCGACAAGGCCCAGAGGTTTGGCGAGACCAAAATCCATGAGCTTGGCGCCGCCCTTAGTCAGTATGACGTTGCCCGGTTTCAGGTCGCGGTGAACAATGCCGGAGCGATGTGCTTTATCGAGCGCGTCGGCTACTTCGGTGGCGATTTTCAGAGTTTCGTCGGGCGTGAGCGGCTTGCGGGCAAGGCGAGCGTAGAGGGTCTCGCCTTCCAGATACTCCATGACGAGGAAGTCAACGTCGCCTTCCGAACCAACGTCGTAGAGCACACAAATATTGGGATGCTGCAGGCCGGAAATAGCCTTGGCCTCACGCTCAAAGCGGACGCGGAGTTCCGGATTCGCATTGAGGTGGGTAGGAAGAACTTTGATGGCGACGGTGCGTTCGAGGCGGGGGTCCCGAGCCCGATACACCTCACCCATGCCGCCTGCTCCTAGCGGTGATTGAATCTCATAAGGACCAAGTTTTGTGCCAGAGGTAAGGGCCATCCGCGTGCGCAATTATAGACTACATGGCGTCCGCAGCGGGTCTCCGGCCCGCCAAATCGTCCCCGCCCGCTGACCGTGCTCTATAATAAAAAGCTCTCATGGTACGGGATGGATACTTCTACGCACTGCCATTGATTGCCGCCGCGGTTCTGCTCGGCTGGCTGACCAATCCGGCGTGGGCGATTATCCCTTGCCTGCTGGCGGTTTTCTTTCTGTGGTTCTTTCGCGATCCGGAGCGGGCCATTCCGCAGGATGCGGGTGCCGTGGTTTCGCCGGGTGACGGCAAGGTCACCGACGTTTCGACCGTGACGGTCGGAAATGAGACGTGGATGCGGCTCAGCATTTTCCTCAACGTGTTCAACGTGCATGTGAACCGTTCGCCCATCGCGGGCGTGATTCGCGACGTGCGCTACCAGCGCGGCCAGTATCTGAACGCCATGAACCAGACTTCCGCCGAATTGAACGAGCAGAATATTGTCACCGTGGAAGGCGACGGCCAGACCGTCGTCTTCAAGCAGATTGCGGGCCTGCTGGCGCGGCGCATCGTGTTTTATCCCAAGGTCGGCGACCGGCTGGAGCGAGGGCAGCGCGTCGGCTTGATCAAGTTTGGTTCCCGTGTGGATGTATTGCTCGCCGCCTCTGCCCAGGTCAAGGTGAAAATCGGAGACCATGTTAAAGGCGGCGCCAGCGTGCTGGCCTACCTGCAGCCGCAAGCGCAGAGCGAGTTGGCCGCTGCGGGGAGCACTCCGGCCGCGGAGAGGGCGCGCTGATGGGTGAAATTGCGATGAATCAGGCCACTCCCAAACCGCGGCGCCGGCTCAGTAAAGGGATGTACATTCTCCCGTCCCTGTTTACCACCGCCAACATGGCGATGGGCTACTACGCCATCCTGGAGACGATGCGCGCCACCGCCAGCGAGTTCTGGCACCTCGACAACGCCGCCAAGGCGATCGGCTTTGCCGTGCTTTTCGACGGCCTCGACGGCCGCATCGCGCGCATGACCGGAACCAGCAGCGATTTTGGTAAAGAACTCGACTCCCTGGCCGATGCCATTACGTTTGGTGTGGCTCCCGCCTTGCTGGCGTGGACGTGGGGCTTCTATCTCATGCCGCCAGTCCTGCTTACCGACTGGCACAATAATTGGCACATTAAGCTGACCCAACTGGGCGCCATTGCCAGTTTTCTTTTTTTGATCGCGGGAGCGAGCCGGCTGGCGCGCTTCAACATCACGAATAATCCCCAGCCCTCAAATCCCGGCCGTCCCGGAAAGAAATACTTTGTCGGCATGCCCATACCGGCGGGTGCGGGCGTAATCGCAGCAGTGGTTCACTTCTCCGCCGGAGATCCCCTCGAATCCTGGTACACGGCCCTAACCTGGCTGGCCATGGTGACCACCGTCGGCTACCTGATGGTGAGCACGTGGCGCTTTTACAGCTTCAAGGATATTGACTTCCGCTCGCGTCATCCTTTCCGCCTGATTCTTTTTCTGGCTGCACTATTTGCCTCCATCTGGTTTTTCTCGCGCCAGGTGCTTTTTTTCATCGCCTTGTTGTATATGGTCTCCGGCGTTTTCTGGCGAGTGCAGTGGATCTTCCGCCGCAAGAATGATCCTCCTCCGCCGTTCCATGAGGCTTCGCAGACGTCATGAGTGACTCCGTTAAGACAACGCTTGCCTCTCACTCCGTCGTCCGCGGCAATCTCTACCGCGCCGCGATCGTAGGGGCAGCCTCGCTCAAGGGCAAGGAAATCGCCGAGATGTTGAACGAGCGCAATTTTCCTGCTGTGGATATTCGCCTGCTCGACGACGACGAGTCCATGGGCCGGCTCGAGGCCATGGGAGATGAGATCAGTTTTATCCAACGAGTGCGGGCCGAGCAGTTCGAGCACATGGACTTTACTTTCTTCGCTTCGGACGAAGAAACCACCCGCGAAAACTGGAAAGACGCTCGCGACGCCGGCAGCGCCATCATTGATCTCTCCGCAGCCTTAGAAAACGAAGCTGGGGCTAGCGTACGGTCGGTGTGGGTCGAACGCGAACGTGGACAAATGCCCGTCCCAGAACTGCAGCCAGGGCCTTGCGTGGCGGCTCATCCTGTCGCAGTGACGCTGGCGCTGTTGCTGTTGCGAGCCAGCAAAGCTGGCGCGATCCGGCGCGCTGTGGCCACGGTTTTCGAACCGGCCTCCGAGCACGGGCAACGCGGCATGGACGAGTTGCACCAGCAGACCGTGAACCTGCTCTCTTTCCAGCCCTTGCCCAAAGACGTCTACGACGCGCAAGTCGCGTTCAATATGCTGGAGCGCTACGGACAGAAGTCGCACCCCGCGCTGAATTCCGTGGAAGCCCGTATTTCGCGCCACTTTCAGAAGATTGCCGGGGACGGCGCTCCGCAGCCTTCCATCCTGCTGCTGCAGGCGCCGATCTTTCACGGTTACGCGTTGGCTGTCTTTCTGGAAATGGGAACCGCTGTCGATGTGCCGGCTCTTGCGCAGACCCTGGCTGGAGATCATGTGACGATTCCTGGCGCCGAGGAAGATCCTCCGAGCAACGTGAGTGCCGCGGGACAGGCGGACATCCAGCTATCACTGAAGACCGATTCCGCGCAGCCTAACGGTATCTGGTTGTGGGCCGCCGCCGACAATCTCCGCATCTCGGCTCTGAACGCGGTCGAATGCGCTGAAAGCATGACTGCCACTCGCCCCACGGGGAAGATTCAATGACGGCGAAGCACGAGTCGAAGCATGATGGTGAGAATTCAATGGCGACGCGTTTGATGAGAATAATAGGGGCGCCACTGCCACTGTTCCTGCTTGTCCTCGCCGCCGGATGCGGCTACCACACGGCCGGCCACGCCGTGCAGCTTCCGGAGAACGTCAAGACCATCGCCGTACCGGCCTTCAAGAACGAAACCCTCACCTACCGCATTGAGCAAATGCTGACTGCCTCGGTGGTCCGCGAGTTCACCACCCGCACTCACTACCGCATTCTCAACGATTCCAGTGAAGATGCGGACGCTACATTAATCGGCACCGTGCTTTCCACCACGGCTTCTCCGCTCACGTATGACACAGCGACAGGCCGCGCCGCCAGCGTGCTCGTGGTGGTCAGCGTGAAGGTTACGCTCTCCGACCGAAACGGCAAGGTGCTCTACCAGAATCCGGCGTATCTGTTTCGCGAACAGTACGAGGTCTCGCAGGATTTGAGCAGTTTCTTCGAGGAAGATTCTCCTGCCTTCCGCCGCCTCTCGCAGGATTTTGCGCGCACGTTGGTTTCAAATATTCTGGAGGGGTTCTAGAGTATGAGGGATTCTAGATCATGAAGCGATTTGTTCTACTCTTGACTCTGTCCGCAACCCTGCTCGGCTCCGGTTGTTACCGTGGCACGCGGCCGCCGCACATCGGTGATGCCGCCCGCGACTTCACCGTGCAGGATTCCGATCGAAAAGTTACTTTGAATCAATTCCGTGGCCAGGTCGTGGTGCTAAATTTTTGGGCCACGTGGTGTCCTCCGTGCGTAGAAGAGCTGCCGTCGTTGATGACCATGCAGGAGATGACCCGAAAAAAGGGAGTGGTGGTTCTGGGCGTCAGCATCGACGTGGATGGCGACGCCTACCATCGGTTCCTCAAACTCCACAGCATCGACTTTCTGACGGTACGCGATCCCGAACAAAAAGTCGCCGCCATGTACGGCACTGCGGGCTGGCCCGAGACCTACATCATTGACCGACAGGGCGTAATGCGCCGAAAGTTTATCGGCCCTGTCGACTGGACCTCGCCCGAAGTGATGGACTTCCTGAACAAGCTGTAGCCGTTCACCGCGGGGCCACTAGGCGAATCGAAACTACGATGCTAGAGTCGAGGACACAAGAATGAGCTCTTGCACGATAAGGGAAATCTGATGCGAGCCTTCGCCCAAGCCGAGCGCTTTGTCAGCGAACTGGAGTCGCGCAAGCTGCGTGCGGCTTACGTCTTCGTGGGAGACGAAGCTTTCTTCCGCAAGCGCTTTCGCGATGCCATCCTCGAGCACCTGGTTCCGGCCGACCTGCGCGACTTTAGCTTTTTCGAATTCGATCTCGCCGAAAACGATCTGGCTGAAGTTCTCGACCGTGCCCGTACCCCCTCACTGATGGCTCCATTTCAGGTCTTCTTCGTTCGCGGTGTGAAAAATCTTTTTGGCCGCGGATCGAATGAAGAAAAGCTGGCAGCGATCGAAGACTACTGCAAGAATCCCAATCCCGACGCCCTCATTATTTTCGTCGCCGACCACATCAGCATTCCCGCCGACGTCCGCCGCATGGAGATGCAGGACAAGGAACGCTACCAGCGCATCCGCGAAACCATGGGCCAATACTGCGGCATCGTCGAACTGGCGCGCGTGGAAGAGGGCGAAGCCGTCCGCTGGATTTCCGAATACTGCGCCGGCCGCGGCGTGAAAATCGAGCCCGACGGCGCCCGCGAACTGGTCGACGCCCTCGGCGGCGACATGATGATGATCTCCAACGAACTCGAAAAGCTGATTCTCTACGTGGGCGAAAAGAAGCGCATCACGCTGGGCGACGTCGAAACCATGGTGCTGGCGGCCAAGCAGCGGTCTCTATACGAACTGACTGACGCGATCTCCGCGAAAGAGCGTGTGCGCGCTCTCGAAATTCTGGATGCGATTCTGCTCTCCGGCGAAGGCGAGGAAGCCGCCATTGGCCACGTCTACATGCTGGCAAAAACTTTCCGCCAGATGCTGGTCATTCTGGAACGCAACGTCCGCGACCAGCGCATGCTGTGGGCAGCTCTGTGGCAGGGTTTCCGCGTGCCCCCGTTCGCCGCCGACGACATCATCAAACAGGCCCGCCGCTACAAGAACCGCCGCGAACTCACGCGCGCCATCCGCCTGGTGGCCAAGGCCGACCTCGCGCTCCGCTCCAATCCCGTGAGCAAACGCATGGTACTCGAACGCCTCGTGATGGACTTGACCACCGAGCCCAAGCTCGAAACGCCGGGCTGGATGCAGGAACAGTTGCCGGTGTGAGAAGGGCAGCTCTTGGCTTTTAGCCTTTAGCTTTTGGATCCAACACTTTGGGCACCCTCTGTTTCAAAACGCAAACGGCAGACCTTTGCGGTCTGCCGCTTCGATTCAAGCCAAGAGCCAAGAGCTACTTCATCGCCGTGACGCGCTTGCCCAGGCGCGACTTGTAGCGCGAAGCCGTGTTTTCGTGCAGCAATCCCTTCTGGATGCCCTTGTCGAGCGCGGATACCGTCTTGCGGTAAGACTGCTCGGCGGCCGCCTTGTCGCCTTTTTCGATGGTCTCGCGCAGGTCGCGCAACTGGGTCCGCAGAGTGGAAGTGTTGGAGCGGTTGCGCACGGTTCGCCGTTCGGTTTGGCGCGCACGCTTCAGCGCCGAAAGATGATTTGCCATAGCTGGTTCTTTACCTTTGTGTGTACTGCGAGATATTCGGGGTACGTCCGAATTGATTATTATATGGGACTGTTCCCGACCGGTCAAACTAGACGCGGTCGCAACCGGCAGAGCGATCGAGCTGCGCTCGATGGACAGCCGAGGGCGGCTGTCGCCACATAACACCCTTCGTCCGCCATTGACTCCCTCTTCGCCGCGGGTTAGGCTTTATCTAATGGTAGTGACTTGCCTTCTGGGCATGCGCATTTCGGCTGGTCCCGTCTCCAAGCGAAACCCTGCTTTGTCGCCGAGTTACAGCAGGCACAGGTGTATTCGCACTGCAACAGCAGCCGAGCCCTGCTCGGCCTGTCCGGGTCTGAGATCCGGACCCACAGGAGCATAAACCCAAAGGCATGAATCCACGCATGAAGAAGAACATCGGCGTCAGCCCCAATATCGAAACTTTATTCGGCACGCGCGACGAGAATGTGCGTCTGCTCGAAGACGGGCTCAACATCACCATCAATCTGCGCTCGAACGCCATCGAACTGGAGGGCGCGGCCAAGGACGTGGCGCGCGCCGAGCAGGTCTTCACTGACTACGAAATCCTGCAGCGCGCCGGCCACACCTTCAACAACGGCGACCTCAACAGCATGCTGCGCGTGCTCACGTCCGATCCGACCTCGACGCTGCGCGGATTAGCCGACGCCGGGCGGCAGCGTTCCTTCGGGCGCCGCACCGTCCAGCCCAAGAGCAGCAACCAGCGCCGTTATCTCGAAGCCATCGAGAAGCACGACATGGTATTTGGCATTGGCCCGGCCGGCACGGGCAAGACTTATCTGGCCGTGGCGATGGCGATCTCCGCGTTGCTGGCCAAGCGGGTGAACCGCATCATCCTGGCGCGGCCCGCGGTGGAAGCAGGCGAGCGGCTGGGCTTTCTGCCCGGCACGCTGCAGGACAAAATTGATCCCTACCTGCGGCCGCTATACGACGCTTTGTATGACATGGTCGATCCCGAAAAAGTGGATCGCTACCTGGAGAAAAACGTCATCGAGATCGCGCCCATCGCCTTCATGCGTGGACGCACACTGAACGACTCGTTCGTGATTCTCGACGAAGCGCAGAATACGACATCCGAGCAGATGAAGATGTTTGTGACTCGTCTCGGCTTCAACTCGAAAGCCGTGATTACGGGCGACATCACCCAGATAGACTTGCCCAACGCGCGCCGCAGTGGTTTGGTCGAGGCGATGGATGTGTTGAAGACTGTGGACGGCCTGGCGTTTGTGCACTTCGACGAAACCGACGTGGTGCGCCATCATCTGGTGCAGCGCATTGTACGTGCCTACGATGAGCACAAGACCCGCGTTGCCGAGCAGCAGATGCTCTTGCTGGCTGACCCCAAAGGCGCAGAGACACGGTATGCCGATACCGGGCATGCAGAGATGGCTCCGGCCAGCGAAAAAAGGACAGCACCGGCCGTAAACGGATCGGCTGGCCACAAGGAGAATCCGGCTTCGGCCGAAGCCAAGGGATAAGGTCTACACAGGAAGCGGGAGGGCGCAACTCGGCCCTCCTGTTTGCTTTTGCACTGTGCGCTCATTGTAGGAAATCGCGAAGGGGTCAGAGGAAAGGACTTGGTCATTCTGCAAAAGAAAGTTGCGGGCTTGAGCAAGGATGCGCTTGAGCGCTTTGTGTTGCGCGCGCGAAAAGCTGTTGGCTTGCACATGCAGGTGAATGTGCTCGTAACTAGCAGTGCGGCTGTGCGCTCTTTGAACCGCCAGTTTCGCAGCCACAACAAGGCCACGGACGTGTTGTCGTTCCCTTGCACTTTCTCCACTTCGGAATCCCACAGACCAGCAAAAGCAAAGCTAGCGGGCGATGTGGCCATTTCCGCCGACATTGCCTGCGAAAACTCGATTCAGCTCGGGCATCCTGCGGCACACGAAGTCAAGATTCTGGCGCTGCACGGAATCCTTCATCTGGCGGGCTTTGACCACGAGCGCGATAATGGCGAAATGGCCCGCAAGGAAGCAAAATTGCGCCGGGCGCTCAGACTGCCGGCGGCGCTGATCGAACGAGTTCAGTCACACCATTTCCAACCCGCTGGAAGTACGTCGCTGAAACCTCGCCAGAGCCCGCGGCGCGCAGCCAGAACGCGGAGCACAGCATGAATTACGCCGTCGCCATCGCGCTGCTTCTCCTGCTGGGACTGCTGACCCTGGTCTCTTACGTGGACCGCCTCTATCAGGAGGCGGGGAAATTTCTTTCGCGCGAGTTCCAGGACAACATCGACTTCTTCGAACAGAAAGTCGAACCCCAACTGGGAGCAAAACCGCTCCGGGTCAGCCGGTCCCGTGCCGCACTTTCCATGGCCGTGCTTACGCAGTTGACCATGGCGGCGATCGCTCTAATGGTTGGCTTTGTCGTGTTCAGCGACCAACTCTGGAGCATTTACGAAATCCTGCAGGCGACCATCAGCCTGATTCTCGTCGTCATCGTGTGCAACCGCTTCCTGCCCTTCGTATTTTTCTCGCGCACCAAGGGCGAATGGCTGATTCACTGGACGCTGGCACTGAAGATCCTGATCTATCTGGTCCTGCCGGTGACGGTCGTGCTGGGCTTCCTGAAGTCGGTCGCTTCGCTGACCAAGCAGAATACAAACGAGGAACCCGAAACCTCGGCCGAGGCCGTGGACGCCCTGATCGAAGCCGGCCAAGAAGAAGGCATTATTCAGGAGGGCGACCGCGACCTGATCCAGTCTGTGGTGGAATTCAGCGGCAAGACGGTACGCGAGGCGATGAAACCGCGCCCCCAGATGTTTGCCGTCCCCGCCGACACGACAGTCGAGCGCTTCATCGAAATGCTGCGCGCCAAGCACTATTCGCGCGTCCCGGTCTATGAAGGCAGCATTCATAGCATTAAAGGGATCGTTTACGCGCAGGACGTGCTGCAGGTGCCCGACAGCGAAGCCCACGTGCGCAAACTGGATACGATCATGCGTCGCGATGTGTAT
>Ga0116105_1000310_pt1 | contig 13621 bp, 15 predicted proteins | sample June2015DPH_6_20_FD_89716 | JGI IMG/M metagenome (GOLD analysis project Ga0116105, IMG submission 89716) | Peatland microbial communities from SPRUCE experiment site at the Marcell Experimental Forest, Minnesota, USA - June2015DPH_6_10 | ecosystem: Environmental > Terrestrial > Soil > Wetlands >... | reverse complement strand
GAACCGGGATTTTCGCGGGCAAGGCGGCGAGCCCGCTCTCGCAAGCGGTCGAAAGCTGCCTCCACCTGATCTTTATCGATATTGTTTGTCTGGCGAACGTCGTTGGGCACCAACCGGGCGACAGGCTTGCCATGCCGGGTAATAACAATTTCCTCGCCTCGTTCCACCCGGTCTAACAAGGATCCCAGCGTGTTCTTGGCTTCGAAGGCGCCGACTTCTCGGTTTGAAGCGTTTGTTTCCATGTAGTCTAGCTTAAGCCAGCTTACACTAACTGGTCAAGGAATCATTGAGTTAACTCGGGGCCGCTCCTTGACGATATACTCCCGAGAAGCAAAGTGGACCCCTATGGCGGTCATCAGGCTCTCCAAGAGGGCTGAGCTGCGCCTAGATGCGTTAGCGGCAAGAACCGGCCGGACCAAAGCCCTTCTGGTACGCGAGCTGACGAGGAAGATGCTGCGGCAGTTGGAGGAGAGCTATCTCGCTGCCACGGCTGGCGAGACACACGAGGGGACAGAAGAAGCCGGTCCCTACGAAAAGCTTAGCAACTTCGGGGAGAGTTGAGATTCAGCCGTACGGCCTCGCAGCTTAGAGGCGATGGATTCAATTCGGAAACAAAGAATACGGACGATAAAAATCGGTAACAGAAGTTCCTCTCGCCCACGCCCACTCGTAAGTTGCCATTCCAGGCAGCGAAAGTATCATCCAGAAGTGGGCCGTTTTTTGGCGTTGCCACAACAAACAACCTATGTCTGAGATCCGCTGCATCGGCATCGGCACCGGAGGCGGCGATGCCCCCGGCCTCAACGCCGTCATACGCGCCGCCACCAAGGCCGCCATCCTGAAATATGGATGGAAGGTCATCGGCATTCCTGATGGCTTCGACGGCCTCATCTATCCCGAGAAATCGTTCGAACTCACGCTCGACAAAGTCAGCGGCATCATGCCGCGCGGCGGAACGATTCTCGGCACTACGAACCGCGGAGATCCTTTCCACTACCGTGGCATAGAGGACGGCAAGGAGGTCTCGCGCGACATTTCGCACCAAGTCATCGCGAACGCAGCCAAGCTGGGCATCGACGCCATCATCACCATTGGCGGCGATGGCTCGCAAAAGATCGGCTACGAACTTTTTCGCAAGGGAATGAAGATAGTCGGCGTGCCGAAGACGATCGACAACGATCTATCGGCTACACAGGTCACGTTCGGATTCGACACCGCGCTGCATACAGTAAGCGATGCGCTCGACAAGATTCACACCACCGCCGCTTCGCACCATCGCGTGATGGTGGTGGAAGTGATGGGCCGGGACTGCGGCTGGATCGCGCTGCACGCCGGACTTGCCGGAGGCGCTCACGTCATTCTGATTCCTGAGATTCCGTTCACAATTGAGCACGTCTGCAAGCACATTGCCGAGCGCGATAGGGTGGGCAAGGACTTCACCATCATCGTAGTGGCGGAAGGCGTGAAGCTCCCGCACGAGTTCAAGGAGAACCGCCGCGCCAGCACCGTCGGGAACCTGATCGGCAACGCCATCGCCCGCGGCACGAATAAAGATGTGCGCGTCAGCGTGCTGGGTCACATTCAACGCGGCGGCACCCCTTCGCCTTTCGACCGCATCCTGGCAACCCGCTTCGGGGTCGCAGCAGTTGAACTCATCGCGGCTGGAGGTTTTGGCATGATGGTCGCTCTGCTCGGCGATTCCATCGTCTCCGTGGACATTGCTCACGCCATTGGGCACCTGAAATCAGTGGATCCGATAGGAGAAGTGGTCCGCACCGCGCGCGCGGTAGGCATTGGATTTGGAGACTAATTTCGTGTTACCTTCGTGACTTCCCCCAAAAACCTAGCTCGCGTTTTAATAGCGTTTTACGGAAGTCGTCCTTAATGCATGAATTCGAACTATGCGTAGTGGTGCAACTGTGCCTCGCCTTTGGAGTGGCCGGACTCTTCTGGCCGGAAAAGCTGAAGCCAATCTTTGAAGTTTTGATGTTTCCCTGGGCGGCGAGTTACCGGAGCATTCGCGCCAATTCGGTGGCCGCAATCGGGTTATCGGTATTGCTGTTTGCCCGCTTGTTGCTGGCAGCAGGTTAGCGTGGATCTCGCGGCCTCTCTTGATTGACAGTTCCCGTCGTCTCCTATTGAATGAATCATGTGATGCCGACCTGATTCGGAAGAGCGAATCGTGGATTCGGTCACGCAATAGAATTTCTTATAGGAGCTAAACATGTCCGCACCCAGCCGCCGGCCTGAGATTCGCCGGCGCCGCGCCCGTCAGCAGAAAATCACAACCCTCCGCAAACGCCTTGCCTCAGCCCAATCGGATGCCGACCGCACCAAAATCGGCGCCAAATTACACAAGCTCGCGGTCGCCTCGCCGGGCAATCCGTTGGTAAAGTAGGTTCGCTGATTTCGGCCTGCGCAGGAGAAGAGGCCAGCCTCAGACCACGCCTGCCGTAGTTTTGGGCGCGATCACGGAGGATTCGCCGTCCGGCTTTCCGTCGCTTACGACCTCGCGGTAAACGTCCAAGATGCGGCGAACCGATTTTTCCCAGGAAAATTTTGCAGCCTGTTTGTAGCTGCGCTCCTTCATCTTCTCGCGCAATGGCTGATCCAAGAGCACGCGATGCAGGGCGCGCATGATCTCGAATACATTCTCTGGATGCACGAGCACGGCCGCGTTCCCAACGACTTCCGGCAGAGAGGACAGATTGGAGGTCACGACCGGCGTCCCGTGAGCCATCGCCTCCAGCGGAGGCAGCCCGAAGCCTTCGTATAACGACGGGAAGACGAAAATTTTCGCCGCATCGTAGAAAATGCGCAGGACTTCGATGGGGACAAAGCCGAGGAAGCGCACATCATTTTGCACGCCGCTGCGGATAACGGTTCTACGCAGGTCAGGATTGCCGGAAACGTCATCTCCGATGATGATGAGCTTCAGATCGGGGAACAGGCCATCTTTTTCCAGTTCAGTTTTCAGCGCCGAAAATGCCTCGATCATGCGTACAACGTTTTTGTGCGGACTAATCCTTCCGGCATACAGCAGGAAGGGATAGGTCACCTGATAACGCTCGGCGATCAACTGGCGCTCCTGCGGATTGGCGTGCCCGTGCAGCAATCTCTCGTCAATCGCGTTGTAAACCACCTCGATGCGTCCCGGTGGAATGCTGAACAGCTTTTCAATTTCCAGCTTGGTGAAGTTGGAGACGGCGAAAATGCGCTCGGCTCCGCGCAGGACGCGCTTGGTCAGTTGGAAGTGGAAGGACCGCCAAAACCCGGTTTGCTGGCGTGCGCGAGAGAGGTGGTCAAGAATGTCATGCACCGTCATCACGTACGGGCAAGGTAAGGCGCGCGGTATGGAAAATAAATTCGGAATGTGGACGAGATCGCAATCGAGCCGCCTCATCACCGTGCGGAATTCCCGGTAACCCATTAAAGACCGCTCAGGCTCGCGCAAAGCAACCGTGTGGAAGTTTGACGGTAATGCTCCGATTTCCCTAACTTTGGCTGGAGGACCGATCAACAGATAAGTAGTTTCGTGATCAAGCCGTCCGAGAGTCCGCACGACGTTGCGGATATACGTGCCGACGCCGAACTCCGTCATGCGCCGAATGTCGATGGCGATCTTCACGAAGGCATTTAACCACACACGGCGCGTGCCCCAACAGCGGAATCGCTGGAGTGCGTTTAGGCTCGCACTTCGGCCTGCGCGCGAGCGCGGCGCTCGGCATAGAGCGGGAATGCTTCGCAAAGATTCAGCACTTCCTTCTTGATTCTCGCGAGCACGCTCGTGTCGGTCCGGTGATGCAGCGCGTCGGCGATCCACCGGCCGATCTGCCGCATCTCTCCTTCTTTCATTCCCCGAGTCGTTAACGCGGGCGTTCCTATGCGGACACCGCTTGGTTTCATCGGAGGATTCGTATCGAACGGGATCGCGTTCTTGTTAACCGTGATTCCAGCCAGGTCCAATGCCTTCTCGGCTTCGCTGCCAAGCATGCCTTTGGCGAAGACATCCACCAGCATCAGATGCGTGTCGGTGCCGCCGGAAATAATGCGGAAACCCTCCGCACCCAAACTGTCGGCGAGCACCCCGGCGTTGGCCACAACTTGTTTGGCATAGTCACGGAAATCGGGTTGCAGCGCCTCGCGAAAGCAAACTGCCTTCGCCGCCATAATGTGGACCAGCGGACCACCCTGCATTCCCGGAAACACAACCTTATCGATCGCGGCAGCAAACTCGGCCTTGGAAAGAATCATGCCGGAGCGCGGACCGCGCAAGGTTTTATGCGTAGTGGAAGTCACAATATGCGCATGCGGCACCGGCGAAGGATGAACGCCACCGGCTACCAACCCGGCGAAATGGGCCATATCGACCAGGAACAGAGCGCCAACTTTATCCGCAATCTGGCGCATGCGGGCGAAATCGATGATCCGCGGATACGCGCTTCCGCCGCCGATAATCAGCTTCGGCCGATGCTCCTCCGCCAGTTTCTCCAGCGCGTCATAGTCGATGGTTTCAGTTTCCTTCGTGACGCCGTAAGGAACGATCTTGTAAGTCTTGCCGGAAAAATTCAGATGATGCCCGTGGGTGAGATGGCCGCCGTGAGCCAGGTTCAGGCCGAGGATCGTATCGCCGGGCTGTAACACGGCTGCATATGCCTCCATGTTCGCCTGCGAACCTGCGTGCGGCTGCACATTCGCGTGTTCTGCGCCGAACAGTTGTTTCGCTCGCTCGCGAGCGAGATTCTCCACTACATCGGCAAACTCACAACCGCCGTAGTACCGCTTGCCAGGATATCCCTCCGCGTACTTATTTGTGAACACCGAACCGGCCGCTTCCAGCACAGCCTCGCTGACGAAATTCTCGGAGGCAATTAACTCTAGCCCTTCGTGTTGGCGGCGGGTTTCGTTATCGATGGCGGAAGCAATTTCCGGGTCTGCTTCGTACAGCGGGCGGGACATCGTGGAGGGTTTCATCGTGTTTTCCTATTGGCCTGCGTAGACATCTGGCCGGTGAAGCTCCATATACCGCTCCGGCGCCTTCAACGTTGCAAATCCAAACTTTGAGTAAAGCGTGTGCGCATCGCGCGTCAAGAGAACCCAGCGGCGCAAGTTTTGCAGCGATGGATGACGGACAATGCATTCCATCATCCATTTGCTCAATCCGCGGCCGCGATGCGATTCCAAAATAAAAACATCGCCGATGTAGGCGAACGTCGCCAGATCGCTGATTACCCGCGCGAACCCGACTTGAGCGACATCAGCTAAATAAATGCCGAAGCACAGCGAATTGTCGATGGATCGCTCCACAACTTCCCGCGAGATTCCCTTGGCCCAGTAACAATTCGTCAGGAACCCGTGAATCACATCAAGATCCAGCTTCTCACGGTCGGTGCTGACCAGATAATCGCCGCGCTGCTGCTCGACAAGTTCCTCGGGTCTGTTTGCGGCGGCATCCTGCATAGGAACATTCTAACTCTGGTAGCGAAAATGGCTCGCGAGGGAGATGAATAGCGAAACGCTAATCAAATGCCGTCCGCAAGAACGACGCCAGAGACCAACCATCCATATAGCTGTACGGCGCCTCGCCCATCGTGTAATGGCCGCAAGGTAGCACCACCACTTTGTGATCGAGCCCGTAGCGCTCGAATTCCCGTACCGCATCGCGTGAAAGATCGGGCATGAAAGTGAGATCGTATTTGGCATAAATAATCAGCGACTTTCGCGGCCAGCGGGAGAACTGCTCGAAGTAAGCCATCGGGCTGACCGCAAGCCATGACTGTCGCAATGTTTCCAGCGTCATTTGCGATTCGATCCCCTCCCGGATGTGCCGCGTCGACTGCCCGCGCCAAACCACGTCGGCAACATACGTCGAAGCATGGTTGAACGCCGCAACCCGGATGCGCGGATCATGCGCCGCTGCGACGAATGCATAACAAGATCCGAGGCTGGTGCCCACGATACCGAGTTTGCTGTAGCCCTGTTGCTCGAGCCAATCGAGACAGGAGCGAACGTCCGCCACGCCTTGCCGAACCGCATCCAGAGTGCGTCCGATGTTCGCGGACACGGCGTAGTCGGCACGGTTGATCTCGGCGGGCATGCGGATATCGTGATGCGGCATGCTCATCCGTAACACGGCGATACCCAGCAGGTTGAGCACACGGCACAAGCTGGTATAAGCAATTGCATCCGCGTTCCAGTGCGGCAGAAGCACGATCGCTCGCTTGCCGCGCGCGGGAAACCAGCGCGCATTCACGAGATTGTTTTCGGGATATGGCGTTCCTACCGGCGAAGTGAATCGCAGATAGTCCGCGTACGTTCCTTTCACCTTGGCTTCCAGCTTCGGATCCGGGACTTCGCGCGTGGAGAAAACTTTTACCTCGCGCTTTTCGAGGCGAAAATCTTGCGGCTTGCTGTAAGAAAAAAACTCATCGCTCGAAGCAACGATGCGGCGGTTGAAATCCGCAAGGAACTTCGCAGGATCTTCGACGGTTTGCCCCGGTCGCACGCCATTGCGGCACGGCCAGTCCCGCGCCCATTCTAAACCCCACTCCAGCGGGCGCACGACGCGATTGTTGTCCACCGAGGTAAGCCGGTGTTCCCAGTCGTACATCCATTGTGCGTAGCGGGAAGGCATGATCGATCTTTTAGTGTAGCAAGTGGAAATGAATCGGCTGAGGCAGCATCATTCAACGGCAGCAGTTAGCCGTTGGCGGGGAGCATTTCGTCCTTAAACGGGACGCCGTCGTGAAATGCGCATCCACTTGTAACGTTCAAGAAGGAGAAAACGACCGGAGGACAGCCTTGACGTGTAGCTACATTTGGAGTTACAATGACATTGGAATGGGACGGAGCGAAAAACCGCTCCAACATTCACAAGCACGGCTTCCATTTCGCGGAAGCCGAGCAGATGTTCCAGGGCTTTCTTCTCGTTCGGCCCGACACACGGGAAGACTACGGCGAGGAGCGATGGATTGGGATTGGCATGATTCACGACCGCTGCGCGTTTGTGGCGTTCACGCCGCGACCCAACGATACCATTCGCATCATCTCTCTGAGAAAGGCAAATCGTGAAGAGCGGGAAGCACACGAAACCGCAATCCAGGACGGACTGGGCGCGAATTGATGCGATGCGGGATGAAGACATCGATTATTCCGACATCCCAAAGCAGGGGCCGGACTTCTTCAAGAATGCAATCATCTGGCCGGGACCAAAGAAGCAAATCACACTGCGAATCGATCCCGACGTTCTAACATTCTTCCGCAAGCAAGGTCGCGGCTACCAGTCCGCCATGAATTCTGTGCTGCGCAAGTACATGGAGGCGCAAAAGGAACGGCGAAGGGCCTAGCCACTAACTCGAACTGCTGTACCGTCGCGGCACGCGCTTGGAAATATTGCAGAGAATCTCGTAGGGCGAACTGTTCGCGAGGCGAGCATGTTCAAGCGCATCCACGCTTAAACCGTCGTTGCTTCCAAGAAGAATCACTTCATCGCCCATGCTGACTCCTGGAATGCCCGTGACATCCACGAGCGTGAGATCCATCGAGATGCTGCCGACAATCGGCGCATAGTGATCGCGGACGATTACGCGCCCGCGATTCGACAGTTGGCGATTGTATCCGTCTGCGTAACCCACCGGCAGGACCGCCACATGCGCCGGCGCTTTGGTCACGTAAGTTCCACCGTAACCCAGAGGTTGGTTCGCCGCGAAGTGCCGCATAGAAAGGATTCGCGTCTTCCATGTGAGCACCGGCTTCACCGGAAGCCGCAGGGTCCCGCCGCTCACCTCGCGGCCTGCACGCTGGAATGGCAAATAATATCCGTATAGGGCGACCCCCGGACGCACCATGTTATTCCAGGTTTCGCGCCGCGAGATCATCGCGCTCGTATTTGCCATGTGAATCAATTCAGGATTGAATCCGGCGGCTCGCACCATGGCTAGCGCGCCTTCGAAGCGGCGTTCCTGCTCGGCGACGGAAGGCGCATCCATAGTTTCCGAAGACGCGAGGTGCGTCGAAACCCCTTCGAGAACCAGATGCGGCGCGTAACTCAACGCTTTCAAAACTTCAGGCAACTCATCCGGCGCCACGCCAAGGCGGCCCATGCCGGTATCGACTTTCAAATGCACTGCGTGCCGAACATCGGTCGCTGCCGCGGCTCGATCGAGCGATTCGATGTGCCACGGCTCCCACACGGTAGGCGTCAGCCTCAGGCGAACGATCTCACTCTCCTCGCCGCGCCAGAATCCCGTCATCAATAAGATTCGCGACTCAACGCCCGCATCGCACAGAGGAATCGCCTCATCGAGCGATGTGACGCCCATCCACTTCGCACCTTCGGCCTGCAAAGCGCGCGAACATTCCACGGCACCGTGACCGTAGGCATCCGCTTTCACCACGGCGCAAACGGTCACACCGGCGCCCACATGCCTGGCAACCGTTCGGAAATTCTGCCGCAGAGCGGATAATGAAACCTCCGCCCATGTGGGACGGGTCGCAACGCGGCTTACGATTTCTGCTGTGCTCGCCACTGTGGCTCGATTATAGCGGCAGGGCCACAGGCGCTCAGGTTACGCTGGGACTACTCCCCGCTGAATTCGCCATCTCCAAAGCCTCTCCTAGTTTCCAGCCAGCGAGAAGTTCACGATAATCTGCGTTTCCACTTCCACCGGCTCTCCGTTCAGAATGTAGGGCCGGTAGCGCCACTGGCGCACGGCATCGATGGCCGACGACGTCAGCATCGGATGGCCGCTCGACACGCGCAAATTCTCGATCGTTCCATCCCTGCCGATCGTGGCCTGCAGCACAACAACTCCCTGGATGCGCGCGCTTCGCGCGAGAGCCGGATACAGTGGCTGCACTTTGCGAATCAGATCTCCCGGGTTCATCTGCGAGAGTCGTACATGGGTAGGTCTTGGTGGCGCCGGAGGCAGCACCGGGCGCGTGCCCTCGGCAAACATGTTTGGAAGGCCGCGCCCATCTCCGCTTCCGACTACCCCAGGAACGTTTAGGCCCGAAGCTGTGATTTCGGGAGCACCCTCATCGCTGGTCCTCAGCACGGTCGGCGGAATCTGCGAAGGTTGGCGAAAAACGATCACCGCTGGATGGCTTGGGGCAAGCGCCTGCCCGGAGCGCGACCGAACTGCAGGAGTCTCACGCAGTGGCTCGCCCAGACTGATCGGAGTCGAAATCTGGCGCAGCGAAGGCAAGCCAATCGGCCGCAGCAGTGGTAACAACAAGAGCAGGCCTGCCACAAGGACCTGCAGTGCGAAAGAGGTCAGAGTGGTTAGTCCGCGGCGAGCAATCTCTGGCCGCGATAAGTCGACCGTACCGGCAAACGGAATTCCTTGGCCCATGGTGTCCTCCGGCTGAAATGCGTCTTGACCGGTAAAGACACCGGAACCTGCTTCTCCGGACTTCGAATCTACAAAAATAAAAGCCGCGCGGGACGCGGCTTTTGCGGAACTTTCACGACACTCGCGGTGTCGCGACTACTTGCTGGGCGGAGCCGCCGCCTTCGGAGCGGCGGGCTTGGGTGCAAGAGGCTTCGGCGTAGTTGCCGCGGAAGTTGGAGCGGCGACACCGGACTGCGTGTTGTAAGCATCCACAACGACCTTGGTGATGTCCACGCCTTCATTGGCCCAGAGCACCGGGCTCTGCGGCCACGGGTTCGACGTATCGACAATCAGAGCAAAGCTGCCTTCCTGCGCCTGCTTGATGATCACCGGCGCCATCTTCTGCAGGATCCGCTGAAAGATCTCCTTCTGCTGGTTCTGCGCGTCTTCCTGCGCGTCCTGCACGGAGCGATCGAACGATTTCTTCTTGCTCTCAATTTGTTTTACCAGCGTGGCTCGAGCCTCTTCATTCAGCTTGTCGCCCTGGGTTTGCAATTGCTTCTGCAAACTCTCAAGTTCTTCGTTCTGGGACTTCAACTCGTTTTGTTTTGGCTCCAGTTTCTTTTGCAGAGCCTGGAAGTCGCGTTGGCCTTCGTTGGTTCCGATCACCGCTTGTTCAATGTTGATCGTCCCAATCTTTGAGCCGGCTCCGGTCACCATCGGGCTGGAAGGCGCCGCCGCTGCGGGCGAAGAGGCCGCCGGGGAAGACGCCGCGCCCGAAGGAGCGGCTGCACTGGTTTGAGCCGCGGCGGAAATCATCGAGATAACCGTAAGGGCTAGAAGAGAACGCAGAAGCTTGCTTGTCATTGGATCGCTTGAACTCCTTGGAACATTGTTCCGTGAATGTGTTTCCGGGAAATTTTTGCTTCCGGGAATGAACTCAGATCACCCTCTTCCGGCAACGCTGGGCCGTACTCATCGAGGTCTTCAATGTACTCAACGGCCGCCGTCGAATAAGGCGCACTGGACTGCCAGCGTCACACGCCGGGGTTGCGGACGTGTCGTCCACCCCCAGTCTACTTTCTGCAATGGTGTGGATCGCAGTAATTATAGAGAGCGCGCTTGGGCGGCGTCAAACCGGGGTGCCTGCCTTGGAAACAGAAAATAAAATCGCGCACCTCAGTGCGCGATTCGTAACACTTTTTACTGTCTTACTCGCTGCTTAACTCGATCGGCTCTTAAGCACCTCGACGGCCTTTTGCAACTGATCGTCCTGCGGGTTTTTGGTCTTGGGCTCAGGCTCAGTGACGGTTGGCGCCGCCTCTTCATCGTCGTCCGGGAGAAAGTTGTCGGCTTCGTCGGCGACCAAGACATTCGGTGTCACCGAGTTATCCTGAATGGCCTTGCCGCTCGGCGAATAATATTTGGCTACGGAAAGAATCAGCGCTCCGCCGTCCGGCAAATCGATAGTCTTCTGCACCGATCCGTCGCCAAACGTCTTGTCTCCGACAACATCAGCTCGCGCGTTCTCCAGCAGGGCAGCCGCCACAATTTCAGCCGCGCCAGCCGTTCCTTTATTGACCAGCACGGCGACCGGAAGCGTGGTCACACATTTCGCCGGATCGGCGTTGAACGCCTCTCGGGGAAACTTTTGGCCCTGCAAATAAGTAATCGTGCCGTGGTTCAGGAAGAGATTGGCGGTAGCAACGCCCTCGCTTTCCTCTCCGTCCGAAGTGTTGCGCAGATCGAGAACCAGCTTCTTAGCGCCCGATTTCTCTAGCGATTTGATCTTGCCCGCAATCTCTTGTGCCTTGCCTTTGGTCAGAGCATCCACTTTCACGTATCCGATGCCATCCGCTAGCATTTTGTCGGCGACAGGAGGAATGCTCACCACATCGCGCGTGATTTCCATCTTCTGCGGCTCGGCTTTGCGCGCGCGAACCACGGAGAGGTTTACGTTCGATCCTACCGGTCCCGAGAGGGCTTCGCGAATCTCGGGCAAGGACATATCCCGCGTGCTCTGTCCTTCAATCGATTCGAAGATGTCGGTTGCCTCGATGCCAGCTTTATCAGCCGGCGATCCCGGAATCACGGAAACCACATCGGCATAGCCAAACCGCTTGGAGACCGTGGCTCCGATCTCTCCCTTGCCCTCCGCCTTGTGCGCCTTCAGGGCTTTGTAGGCCGCTGGCGTCAAGTAGCTCGAATTCGCGTCGAGCGATTCGACCAGCCCGTGCAGCGCCCCATCTGTCACTTTGGGGATATTCGGATCCTCCACGTACTCGCTCTGCACCCGCGAGAGCACCTCGCTGTAAACCTGCATCTGGCGGTAGGCGCCGTCGTTGTTGGAAGCATGAACGCCTCCGAGTGATCCCACGACCACAAACAACAGCACAGCAAAGGAGGAGACGAGAATGGCGGCCTTAGTTTTCATCGACATCGATTTTTTTCGTTTCTGGAAGAGGAGTTACTTCCGATGGAACTTATTGTCATTATATCTGGTAGATGCCAGTTCCTGCCCGCTGGCTGCTCGGGTTCCGGCCTCCAAGGTAACGGAGTGTGGTACCGCGCTGAGCCTGAGTCTATGACGGTCCATCGGAGGATTCGTCACCGCCCGCTACGCGGGAGGCTTGAAATTCAGCGTGATCACGCTTTGCACCGAGACAGCCCGTCCATTCAGGGAATAAGGCTTGAAGTGCCATTGCTTTACGGCATCGAGCGCGGAGCGGGCAAACACCAGTGAACCCTGCAGGAATTTGGCGTCCTGCACCGCTCCGTCGCGCCCGATAAGCACTTGCAGAGCTACGCTGCCCCGCTGCCCCGTGGCCTTGGCGGCTTCAGGATAAGCGGGATCGACCTTCTGGGTGAGAAGATCCCAGGCCACGGATTCAGGAACATTCACCGGCTCAATGGCAGACATTGCCGCCTCAACCGGCTTGGCGCCGCCGGCATCCGGAGTCATCGAGGCAATCTGCGACCGCAAGCTTGACGGGATTGCGGTGGAACCGGTAGCCGGAGCGCTGCGCGCCGGTGGAGAAACTCGCACTGGCGAGATGACAACGGGCGATACCTGTTGCGGGATGGTGGCCTGTTCTCGTGGTCCCTGCACCGCAGGCGAAAGACCAGCCGGATTCGCATCGGTCGTGGCATTGGCAACGTTGGCGGAGGCCTGCTCCTTCACCGAACCCTCCACAGCCTGCGCCGGACCGCCGTCTGGGGACGAACCCTGGTTTGGATCGACTGCGGCACCCTGGCCGAGTTCGCTCGCCCCGCGGCTCGCGTCTGTATTCTTCGGAAGTTTTGCCGTGGGATCGATCACCGGCAGCACGCGAATCTGCGAGGGGTCCGTCGTCGCATCGGGAACATTTCCGGTCACCGGAAACTTATACTCCTCATCCTGATCGAACGACTCATGCTGCGGCGCGGCCTGTGGCACCGGGACAAGCTGCGGATTGAGCCAATTTGCTCCGGCATGGGCGACGTTGCGACAGGCGACTTGCAAGCGCCGTCGCGTTTGCGGAACCGCGACTAAGACGATGCAAGCGGCGGCCAGCATGCCGACGAAAACAAGCCAGTTTATTTTCCGTCCTTCCGGCTTCGGCCTGGCTTCCTGACTCGCTTCTCCTTCCATGTAGGCAAACAGTGCGGCTTCGGCTCTGGTTTCGCTTCGTTTCTCGGGTTCTGAATTTGCGGCTGGTGAAGCTGGTGAGTTTGCGGCCTTTGAAGAAGACTCCTGCGGCGGACTGGACGCGGACATCTCCCCGTAGGACAATATTTCGCCTCGAGGCGATTCGGGAGCTTTCTGCGGCGCCGATCTTGTCAGCCGCTCCTGCAGCGAGGCCCAACCTGTAAGCGGCGTCTGCGGTTCTGCAACTTCGGCAGAGGTCTGTACTGCCGAGGCCATCGGTTCAAGCTCGGTGAGAGCCTCCACTTCCACCGGCAAACTCTGATCCACCGCCAGTTTCAGGTCAGCTTCTGTGTCGAATTGGGCGCCGGGTGCTGGAGCTGACGACACCAGGAATTCTCCGGCGTGGAAGGTTTTCTCGGATGGCTCCGCCGCCTTGGCCCGCGCAGGTGCCGCGGCTGCGCCAGCAGACGCAGTCCCGGCCAAATCGGGCGCTGGCGCCTGGGATGACGGCGAACTGGCCATTGCGACCGGCGGCGCTGCGGCTGCGGATTGCTTCGAGCGCAGCAGCTCGCAGGCTGTGCTCATCGTGTCCCGCACCTGCTCCACACGAATCGGCTTCAGCAATACCGAGTTCGCGCCTGCTTTTAGCGCTTCCGGCACG
>Ga0116105_1000305_pt1 | contig 13746 bp, 10 predicted proteins | sample June2015DPH_6_20_FD_89716 | JGI IMG/M metagenome (GOLD analysis project Ga0116105, IMG submission 89716) | Peatland microbial communities from SPRUCE experiment site at the Marcell Experimental Forest, Minnesota, USA - June2015DPH_6_10 | ecosystem: Environmental > Terrestrial > Soil > Wetlands >... | reverse complement strand
CGCGCCCAGGTCTCGGCCGACAATCCGATTGAATAAGCGATTCAGTTGCCCGAAGGCGGTTTGGCCGCCGGCGGTGCCGCATTCGCCGATTTCGGCGTGCTCAAATATCCCTTCGCGCTGTCCTTTGTCAGATCGAATACCACGATCTCGTAAGGCGCCCGCGCTCCGCGCACGTAGAACTGAATCGGTTCGCCGACGGTCTTGTCCTTCTTCTCGATGCTCTTGTCGTCGGCCACCACGTTCAAGGTGTACTTATAATGTTTGGTGTCCACTTTGCGCAGCGCCACCTGAATGGGGCCCACGTGCTCAGGCGCCTTGGCGGACTTGCTCAGGTTGAACTCGAAAATGTCGCGCTCGCCGAGCCGTTTCAATTCTTCCACCTCGTCGTGATTGCGCGCGATCAATCCGCTCTGCACGCCCAGGTCGCCAATCGTGCTCTGCAGTTTTCCCTTGGTGGCGTCCAGATCAGCCTTGGTCGCATCCGCTTCGCTCTTCGTTCCGGAAAGGTCCGTCGTCACCTGTCCAAATTTTGTGGCTGTGTCCGCCTGCACCGCGCCAATCTGCTCGCGTAGTTGCTGGTCGCTCTTCTGCTGATCCTTCTTGATGGATTGCGCCAGTCCGCGGGCGCGCGCCAGTTCGTCCTGCGTCAGCCCCAGCTTCTGCGACGTCACATCCAGCTGCCCCTTCAGGTCCGCGATGCGCGAATTCGTTTTGTCCAGCGCGGCGGCCAGCGCCTGCGTCTTCTTGTCGGCGTCTTCCAGCCCTTTGCGAGCTGCCTCACGTTGCGTATAACCGGCGTACAACAGGTACGCCACCAGCGCGAAGGCAATTGCAAACAGCAGCGTAACCCAGCGCGGCAAAGCAGACGATTCGACGATCGTAGTGCCTTCACCGGGCGTATTCGGGGTCGAACTCATTGAGCCTCCTTGGGCGCGGCACCTGCCGCATATTATGGGCGAAATTATCTCCGAGGAGCACCGGGATGTCCATCCCCGATGGTTGCGCCCCCGCTCCCAACCACGATCCGGGAGGTTAATCCCGTCGCCCTCCATCAGCACTGGAACTCAGTGCGTTCTAAGTGTTTTCCCCGTCTTGCCCGCAAACAGGCTTTTCGGTATTCTGCGCTACGGCTCCGGAGCAACCATGATTTGTCCGCAGTGCCGCAGTGACAATTGTTTTCGCTCGCACCGCGACGGAATCCTCGACTTTGTACTAAGTGGCGCCGGCCTGCGCCCGTGGCGCTGCCACAGTTGCGATCGGCGCTTTCATGCCTGGCGCGTGGCCGCGATCCTGGAACGCTTCGCGCATTGTCCCCGTTGCGGCAATTTTGATATCGAGCACATCTCCCGCGACCGAGTCGAAGACGGCACCCTGATTTTTCTGAAGCGCTGGCTCAGATTCCCCGCCTACCGCTGCGATCCTTGCCGCCACCGCTTCTTCAGCGTCCGCGAATTCCGCCGCATTCTGCCGGCTCTGGTCGAGGGCCACACCCACCGGGCGGCTAACTGAGAGAACCTAAACCGGTTACCGTCGTCCGTCCCCTGCACACCCAGCCTCGACAGCCCCTTTTGGCAGTAACGCACAATTAACATTCCCGTCACAGTAGGTTCAAGACACCCGCTTAACGTGCCAGCGTCGCTCTGCGTGTAGCGATTCTTAGCGCATCCTTATTTCTCGGGTGCGGGTGTGAAGATGTGTCGCCGAACAGCCGATAACTCTTCGTTGCCCATATCTGGCGTCGTAGCACGCATCAGCGGTTTCCTCGGCTGGCGACAGTGGGGGTAGTGACCGAGTTTTGCAAACCGCGGTTTCAGGTCTCGATTTCCATCGTTCGGAAAATGTGGCAGTCAAATTTCAAGGAGGAAGGAATGCGAGCATTAGTTGCATATCTGTTAGCCCTCGGCCTCGTCGTCATGCCGGCGACGGCGGCGGCGGGTGATAAGGACAACACTGCTGCGAAGTCCAGCAGCACAGCCGCTTCGGACAATTCTACGGCGACAGACAAGGACAAAGACGCTTCCGCAAAGGCGCCCAAATCCGAGTCGAAGTCCGATCCGGCAACACCCGGAAAGACGGCTGCCTCATCCAGTCTGGAAAGCGAGCTGCAACAGCTCCGCGACCTTCTGGAAACTCAATCCAAGCAAATCCAGATTCAAAACGAACAGATGCGCGAACAGCAGGAGCGCATGGAAGCCATGGAAGCCGAGCTGAAAGTAGCCACCACTCCTCGCGATACTTCCTATGCTCCCGCTCCCGATAGCCGCGTTCCGAAAGCCGCCGACGGTTCCGCGCCGGCTCCCAATCCCAGGTTTGCCGACTTCTCCATCGGTACCGCCGATGGGCAAGCAGCGGACGTCGACAACAACCCCATCGCCCTTCGCTACAAGGGCATTACCCTTACCCCGGGTGGCTTCCTCGCGGCTGAAACGGTATTCCGCAATAAGGCGGATGACGCCGATGTCAATACGGGTCTCAACCAAATCCCGCTTCCCGGAAATTCGGGAAGCCAAACCACCGAATTTAACGCTAGCGCACGGCAGTCGCGCATAAGCCTGCTCGCGGAAGGAAAACTGAGCGCCGTCAAGTTGACCGGTTACGTCGAGACGGACTTCTTGGGCACCGGCATCAGCTCCAACAATAACGAGAGCAACAGCTACGTGCTGCGTATGCGCCAGGGTTGGGGCCAGGCCAAGTTCGATAGCGGCTTAACCATTACGGGTGGCCAGCAGTGGAGCTTGGCTACGGAAACGAAAAAGGGAGTGGAGAACCGCACCGAAGCCACGCCGCTCACCATCGACCCACAGTACACCGCGGGCTTCAGCTGGGCGCGGCAATACGGCCTTCGCGTTTCCCAGAGCATCGGCATTTTGACGCTGGCCGCCTCAGTGGAAAACGCGGCGACCACGCTCACAGTTCACGGCAATCCCACCTCGGTGATCCCTGCGTCCTCCACCGTGACCGTAAATGGCGTCGAGGTACCGACCCTGTCCACCACCACTTTCAACAACTTCCTCGTGGGTGCGCCCGGCCTCACCCAGGGTCTTTACAACCAGACCGGAACCTACGCCTACAACAAGACACCAGACTTCTTGTTCAAGGCGACTCTGGATCCGAAGTTTGGTCACTTCGAAGTCTTCGGTATCGTCAGCGAATTCCGTGATCGTGTCTTCCCGTGCTTCCAGGCAAACGGGGCCATTACGATCACTCTCGCGGGCGAGGGCACCACTCCATTTCCAACCATCGCTATACCCGCCAATCCTTGCGCGCTTACCGGTTCCACCAACGCTGCCTCGGGTGCGTTTAATAGTTCCAGCACCGGTGGCGGCATCGGCGCCAATGGTCGCGTATCGGTCGGAAAGCACTTCGATGTTGGCATCCACGTCCTCGGTGGCGATGGCATCGGCCGTTATGGCACCGTCGGCTTGCCCGACTCCACAGCCCGCCCGAACGGCACCATGGCATTGCTCCGCAACTATCAGGCGCTCGGTACCTTGGAGTTCCACGCCACGTCGCAGCTGGACATTTACGCGTACGTTGGCGGCGAATACGCCAGTCGCTGGATGGACGGCAAGGAAGGTTACGGGAGCAATCTTCGCCGGGATGATGGTTGCGCGGTTGAAACCTTGCCGCTCGCCGCTCCTTCCGGCACTACCATCAACACCACTGCTGTGCTGGGATCCAATGGCTTCATTCCTGGCGCGCTGTCGAATTGCGATGGCGACACCCGGAACCTCCTTGAAGGCACCATTGGGTTCTGGTATCGCTTCTACAACGGGCCCAAGGGCCGCATGCAGTTTGGCAGTCAATACTCCTACGTCCAGCGCAACACTTGGTCCGGCGTAAACTCGTCCGGTGTGGGTGTTGGTCCGCACGGGTTGGACAACATGGTATACACTTCGCTCCGTTACTACCTGCCGTAAAACACGCATGCAGACGAGAGAGGCGGCCAACCGCCTCTCTCGCTCCGCATCCCCCGAGCGCGTCGCTTCCCCGCCTCTGCCAAACAATTGACATCCCGCCCCCTCCGCGCTTAGCATCCCCACTCGCCAGCTTCGTTTCGGCGAATCCACATGCCCACAGCGAAACTCTTCACGCCACGCGACGCCGCACAGGTCCTCGGAATCAGCTATCCCACGCTGAAACAATGGATCTACAAAAAGCAAATTCGCACCGTAAAAACCGCCGGCGGCCACCACCGCATCCCCGAAAAAGAAATCGACCGTTACCTCTATCGCGCCAGCGAACAGGGCGACGTCTCGGAACGCCGCAGCAACTTTCGCCGCATCAGCGGACGCAACCAACTGGTCGGGCGTGTCACTGACATAAAAATTGACGGCCTCATCGCGCAAGTGGCGCTATCCATCGGCGGCCAGCGCATTACCTCCATCATCACAGCGGATGCGGTCCGTGAGCTGCGCCTGAAAAAAGGCCAGACCGTCGCCGCCCTCGTGAAGTCCACCGAAGTTATGATCGTCCGCTTGTAAATTCCCGGTATTTACGCGTGATCCCTGCTCCTGCCGGCGCCGCTTTGTGCGCTACGGCACACAACGCCACGCTCTAGTCGCGCTAAATCGTTTTGACATCTCTATTTGATTCGTATAGATTCGTACGCCGTCGCCATTATTCGTACTGGCACTGAATCTGCGCAACTGAAAACGCAAGGAGAACCTGTGCGACCCCTCTCAATCGCTCTTGTAGCTCTGTCTCTGTTGCTCGCCGTGCCGCCGGCAGCGCGCGCCCAAACGAGTGCGAACCTTTCTGTTCTCGCAACGAACCCAGGCGGCGCGAGCCTTTCCGGCGTGGTGACAAACCAAACCGGCGCAGCCCTTCGCGATGTCACGGTGACCATCAAGAACCTAGACACGCGCGAAACGCGCACAATCCCAACCGACGCCGGGGGGCGCTATCAGACGTCCGGCCTGCCCGCGGGGCGCTTCGAGATTCGCGCGGCGAAATCAGGGTTCGCCGAGGAAACGCGCAGCGGGATCAGCTTGACCGGTGACCAAGGCGCCACAGTTGACATTCAAATGCAGCGCAAGGGCCCCGACCCTTGCACGAACGGCCACGAATTCGCCACCACCGATTGCGCGCTCACCTGGCACGGCGTCACGCTCTACGGTGCGTATGACGTCGGCGTCGGCTGGGTGAGCCACGGCCTGCCGGTAAACGGCTATAACTATGAAGGTGAATCGCTGGTGAATCGCAACGGCTATCAATCGCGATTCCTGGTTGCGCCGAACAACCTGCAGCAGACGGGTTTCGGCGTCCGGGGCAAGGAAGAGTTTGCGCCCGGCTGGTCCATCGTGTTCAACGCTTCCACGGGCATCAATCCGCAGTCCGGCCTGCTGGCCAATGCGCCGGCCACCGACACCGCCAACAACGGCCTTCCCCGAGCCAGCTATTCGATGGCCATCGACGGCGCGCGCGCGGGCCAACCTTTCAACGACGAATATTACGGCGGTATAGCGTCCGAGAAATTCGGCACGCTGACTTTTGGCCGGCAGCGTTCGCTGGGCACCGATGCGATGCTGCGTTTCGATCCCGCCGGCGGAGCTTATGCGTTTTCCTACATCGGCTATAACGGCACGATGGCCGGCGGCGGCGACACGGACGACAGCCGTTGGGACGACGCCATGAAGTATCGCATCACTTTCGGCCCGGTCCATTTCGGCGCGATGTATAAATTCGCGAATGGCTCTGGCGGCTGCTACTCGGCCCTACCAGGCTGGACTGCCGCCGACTGCACGCCTGTAAGGCCGCACAACAACGCCTGGGGATTCGACATCGGCGGAGAGCACGGCAAGTTCTCGGCCGACGCCGTCTTCCAGCATTACAACGAGGCGATCAGCGTCTTGAACCCCTTGCTGGGCGCTCAGAGTCCGGCGACGCCGCATCTGGGGTATACGCAGTCGCTCACTAACAGTATCAATACCAACCCTATCAACGGCGGCGACGGCGACGGCCCCAATCTGATCTCGACCGACGACACCGTATATGGCATCGTGACCGACAACAACGCCATCATGGTGGCTGCCAAGTATGTGTGGGACCCGTTCAAGTTTTTTGCCGGCTACGAATACATCTGGCAGAACAACCCGGCGCAACCGCTGGGCGTTGGCGCCACCGACCAGGGCGGCTACATCATGAGCGGGGTCGAAGACAACAATCTTGATTCCGAGAAGTTGCTGAATATCTGGTGGACGGGCGTGAAATATACTTACCGCGAAAAAACCGACGTCACTTTCGCCTGGTATCAGCAGCGGCAGAACGACTTCCGTGTTCCGCAGACCTGCAACGCCACAGCCGGTTTCCGCAGTTCCTGCGCGGGCACGCTCAACGAGGGGTCAATTTACCTGGATCATCATTTCACCAAGCGTCTCGACGGGTACGTGGGAGTTGCCTATTCCTTCGTCACCGGCGGTTTGGCCATCGCCATTCCTCATGGCCCCGGCGTCCCCTATCTCTATCCGACGAACGTTGCTCCGACAATCGGTGTTCGTTTCGCCTTCTGATCGTTTCTGCGGAGGACTCAGTCCAGAGCCCCCATGGGTATCTGCAGCGTGCGATCGGCGCCGTGCTGCTCTTCGCGGCAGTGCGATCCTTGAGAACACCACGCCGCACCGGCCTATTGCAGCAAGCCGACCTGAAAATTCAGCGCCGATAGTTGCGCCGCATAGTCGTACTTCGCGCTCGCTTGCGATATCTGCGCCTGGGTCGCGTTCAATTGCGCTTGACTCAGCTCGATGATCGAGCTCAGTCCCAATTTGTAGCGCTCTTGCGCGAGATCCAACGCCTGATTCGCTTCGTCCAGCAATTGCTGCGTCAGCGCCAGACGTTGGTAACCCGAATTCGCGTTCAGCCACGCCTTGCGCACCTCGCGTACGACGGCGTTCTGCAGATCGCGGAGATATTGTTGGCGCGCGCCGGCTTCGGCTTGCGCTTCGGCATGCAGTGCATTGAACTGGCGGCCATTGAAAATTGGGATGTTCACGTTGAATCCAGCGGCGGCGTAACGCGAGCCGAGCTCATCCACGCGGTAGGGCGTGAGGCCAGCAGTGCCCACCGCGCTGATGGTCGGAAGCCACAAATCGCGTTCGGCGGTGGCATAACTTTGCGCGGAACCTAGATCCAGCTGCTGGCTGATGATTTCGGGACGATTGCGCATGGCTTCGGCGATCAAGACGGAGAGATCGCTTGGCGGCGTCGGTGGCACGGGCTGCTCGGCGAGCTGAAATGTTTTCTGGTCCGCGAACCCCAGCGCGGCGGAAAGCTCCGCGTACGAAGCCTGTAAATCATTTTGTGTCTGCACCAGCAGCAGCTGCGCTTGCGCCAAGTCCACGTTTGCAAAGCTGACGTCGAGGCCGGACTTGAGTTTATTTTTCTGCAGCTCCGTGACTTGATCGGAAACCAGCCGCCGGTCTTTGACTGTTTCCTCGGCCACTTGCAGCACGGCTTGTGCCTTTAGGCAGTTGTAGTACGCGGCGTCGACTTGCAGTAACACATCCGCGCGCGAGGTGGTGACGTTCTCTTCCTGTGCCTTGGCGTGCAGATTCGAGCTTTTCACCAGTTCGTGGGTGCGGCCAAAGTCGGTGACCAGCTGCTGCACGGTGACGCCATCCGCGAAACGGCTGTAGATGATCGAATTATTCAGCGCGCCGGCGGTGACACGGCTGTTGGTTTCGGCTTCCACCCCGGTGGCACTGCCGTAAGCGTGGGGATAGTAGGCCGAGCGAGCCTCAGTGACTTCGGCCTTCGCAGCTGCCGCGAGATACGTGGCGGCTTGCACCTGCGGATGGTTTTGGATCGCAATTTTTTCTGCCTCTTGCAAAGTGAGGCTCTGCGAGGCGACGGCGTCGGAAGTTGCTTGCGCCGCAGCCTGCGCCCCGGCAGCGGCGTGCCATTGCCCTGAAGTAGGCGTGGCAGCCAGAGCCACGGTGGCGAACAACATCAAAGATAGCGAAAGATTTCGGCAACGCATTAGTGAGCCTCCTCGGCGACAAGCGAAGCGGAAGCTTCGGCGCGGCGGCGGTACATCAGCAGATAAGCTGCGGGGACGACGAAAATCGTAAGCACGATGGAAGTGAGCAGACCGCCAATGATCACGCGCGCGAGTGGCGCGTAGGCTTCGCTGCCGGTTTCCAGCTTGAAAGCCATGGGCAGCAGCCCGACGACGGTCGCAAGCGAAGTCATCAAAATCGGCCGCAGCCGGATGCGGCAAGCGTGCACCACCGCTTCGCGCAGGCCGTGCCCTTGTCCGCGCAGCACGTTCGCAAAATCCACGATCAAAATGCTGTTGGATACCACCATTCCTTGCAGCATCACTACGCCCATCAGCGACTGGATGTTTAGCGTCGTGCCCGTGAGCGCCAGGGTGAGCACAACGCCGATCAGTCCAGTGGGCACGGCAAGAACAATCAGAAACGGATCCACGAAGGAAGAGAATTGCGCGACCAGAATGAGATAAACGAGCAGAACGGCGAGAAACAAGCCGAGGCCAAAACTCTTGAACGAGGACTGCATGGTCAACACCAGGCCGCGGACGTCAATGCGCGTGCTGGGAGGGAGTTGCGTCTGCTTAATGATGCGCGAGATCTCGCGCTGCGGACCGCCGATGTCTTCGCCGGTGGGCGCCACATAAACGTCAATGGTGCGTTGCAGTTGATAGTGGTCCACTTCCGTGGGAGTTTGAATTGGGACCACGTCCGCCACCTGATTGAGGTACGTGGGCATTTTCAGATTGGGTGAATGCAGCGGCATCGCTTTCAGGTCTTCGATGGATTTCACCTGATTTTCGGGGTACTGCACGGTGACGAAATAATTGTTGCCATTTTTGGGATCAACCCAGTAACTGGGCGCAATCATTACGTCCGAAGTCAGCGCGGTGATGAGGTTATCAATCACTTCTTTGGGGCTGAGGCCCAGCTCGGCGGCGCGATCGCGGTTCACGTTTACTTCGAGCGCTGGATAATCCATATCCTGCGGGATGTACACATCGGAAACGCCTCTGGCGGCCCTGATCTGGCGCGCCAAATCCTGCGCGATGCGGTCGTCGGCTTTCAGGTCCATGCCGCTAACTTGTACGTCAATCGGCGCGGGCATGCCTTGATTCAACACCGCGTCCACCAGGCCGCCGGATTGGAAATAGGTGCGCAACTGCGGCAGTTGCGTGGCGATGCGACGGCGAACTTCATTCATGTAAACGAAGCTGCTGACATGATGGTCTTCCTTCAAGCCTACTTGCACGAACGCGGTGTGCATTCCGGAGTTGGAAGTGAACAGGGCGGACAAATCGGCCATCACGCCGATGTTCGATACCACCGTGTTCAAATCTTCCGGCTTCACCACCTGGTGCACAATTTCTTCCACTTGCTTTACGTAATCGTTGGTCACTTCGATGCGCGTGCCGGTGGGGGCTTTTACATTGATCACAAACTGGCCGGCGTCGGAGCGCGGAAAGAACGAAACGCCGATGAACGGAACCAGAACGAAGCTCAGCAGGAAGATCCCCACGAAAAGAATCAGTGCCTCGCGAGGGCGGTCCAAAGTTTTCTGCACGTATTTTTCATATATGTTCAGCATCTTTTCGAATTTGGCGTTAAAGCCCGCATGGAACCTGGCGCCCCAGGACTTTTTCGTTTCCCCGCCTTCCGCGCCGTCTGCGTGGGCCGGTTTCAAGAAATACGCGCAGAAAAGCGGAACCACGGTGACGGCATCGAAGTAGGAGGCGAATAACGCCAGGACCACTGCAAGCGCCAGCGCCGAGAACAGGTATTTGCTCACACCGAAAAGCAGCGTCACCGGAAAGAACACCACCACCGCGACGAGCATGATGGCCAGCACCGCCAACGCCACTTCGTTCGTGCCGTTCATGGCGGCCACTTTTGGATCTTCGCCTAACTCAATGTGTCGGTAAATATTTTCGATCACCACCACCGAGTCATCAATCAAGCGCGAAAACGCGAGCGCCAGGCCGCTGAGCACCATACTGTTGATGGTCTTATCGGCGGCATGCAGAATGAAAAACGTAATCATCACCGAGAGCGGAATCGATAGGAAGACTGCGGCGGTGGCCCGCGTGCTCCCCAGAAACAGCAGAATCATCACGGCGGTGAGAAATAATCCGATGCCGCCTTCGCGCAGCACCGTGGAGATGGCCTGCTTCACGAAAAGCGATTGGTCGAAAACCACGTGCGCGTGCAACTGGGCCGGAATATCGCGCAAGGTGGTGATCGCTTTCTTGATGCCGTTGACGACCGCGATGGTATTGGTGTCGCCGCCCTGCTTGAGGATTGGCGCGTAAACGGATTTTTGGCCGTTCACTCGGACGATGTTGTATTGCTGGTAGGAGCCGTCGACCGCCCTTCCCACATCGGAAATGAAAACCGATTTCTGCCCGTCGGTTTTCAGCGGCACCTGATTCAGCGCTTCGGCGTTGGGCACCTGCGCGTTGGTGTAGATGTTGTAATCGAGCGGGCCCAGGCGCACGTCGCCGGCGGGAAGAATCAAGTTCGATTCGTTCATCGCGCGCACCACGTCCATGGGACTGAGTTCGTGCGCCTGCAATTTCACCGGGTCCACGTACACCATGATCTGCCGGTATTTTCCGCCGTAAGGCGGCGGCACGGTGGCGCCGGGAACTCCGGCAATCTGGTTGCGGATCTGGTACTGCAGATAATCGTGCAGCTGTGTTTCGTTGAGTCCCTGGCCTTCGACGGTGAGCAAACAAACGGGAAGGCTGGAGGCGTCCACTTTCAAGACCACCGGCGGCAGAGTTCCTTCCGGCAAGCGCCGCAGATCGGCCATGGCGAGATTGGAAATGTTGGTCACGTCGGCGTTGGCATCGCTACCCGGCTGAAAATAAATCTTGATCAGGCTCACACCGGCCATGGAGCGTGATTCCATGTGATCAATGCCGCTGCCGAGGGTGAAAAATCTCTCGAACGTGTCGGTGATATCGGCCTCGATCTGCTCGGGCGGCATGCCGTTGTAGAAAGTGGCGACGAGAACGACGGGAATATTGATCGGCGGAAACATATCTACGGGCATTTGCGCCAGGCTAGTGATACCCAAGACGCAAATGAAAAGGCAAACCACGATAATGAAGTAAGGATGGCGTATCGCAAAGGTTGGCATCTTGGGTTTACTCCATTCCTGGGGCGGTTACCAGTTGCGGCGAGACCTGTTGGCCTTCTTTGAACTGATTCTGTTCGCCGAAAATAACGGTGTCGTTTTCGTTGAGGCCGGAGAGCACTTCGGTATCCGAGGTGGACTGCAGTCCCAGCTTCACATCGCGCCTTTCGAGATGGTTCGAGGAGTTCACCACCAGCACGATGCCCTGTCCGGTTCCGGTGGATTCCACAGCCTGCATCGGAATGGTGAGAACGTTGGTGACCGTATGCAGCGGAATTTTGACCGACGCGTACATTCCCGGGACCAGTTCGTAGTTCACGTTGGGCACGGTGACTTCGGTGTGCATGGTGCGCGTGGCGGGGTCGATCTGATCGGAAAAGCGCACGATTTTTCCGGCGAAAGTTTTGTGCAATGCCGAGACGTTGATTTCCAGCGTCTGGCCATCGCTGATATCCGGTACCGCCCGTTCCGGCACAGGGATGACCAGCCGCAGCATATTGTTCTGCGAGAGATGGCATAGAGCGGAATCGCCCTTGGTCGCGGAAGTTCCCGCTGGAAGCAGCGCGCCGGTGTAGGCGTAAATTTGCGTCACGACCCCGTCGAACGGCGCCGTCATGCGCGCGTACGCGAACATGGCTTTGTCTTTGTCGAGCGCGGCTTTGGCGGCTAACAGAGCCTGTTCTGCTGCGGCCAGCGCGTCCTTCGACGACGAGACGCCGGCGCTGGCTTCAAGGTCTTTGCCCTGGGCCACGTCTATTTCCTGCTGAGCAACTAACTCCGGCCGCGATTTCTGCACGTCAGCCAGCCGCGTATAGGTGACGTGCGCGACCGAGTAGGCCGATTCCGCCCGGCTTTGCTCTTCCCGCGCACGCGAAACTTCTTGATCGGCGCGGCGGACGGAGGCTTCATCCTGCAGCAGTTGCTGTTGCAGCTCGGGAATTTCCAGCACTGCCAGGATTTGGCCCTCTTTCACATGCGTGCCCCAATCCACGTACAGCTTCTGGATGTAACCGGAAACTTTCGCGTACACATCAATTTCCTGGTAGGGCAGAAATTCCGATGCGATCTCCAGGGTGCTGGAAATATTCTTGCGCTGCACTTTCACCACGGCGGCGCGCGGCACGTCGGACGCATCAGCCTTGCGCGCGTCGCCGCAGCCGCCGGCGAACGCCGAAAAAATGATTAGGACGAATATCGAGCAAGGTATTGCAGGTTTATGCCTCACGATTCCAACTCCTTGGCCTTCTGTATGAACTCTGCGATCGAAAAATTCTTGGAATAACACAAGCCAATCAATTCTTTTCTGGACTGCATGATCTCGCGGGCCTTCTCCGGAACCCGCGCGGCGATCTCCGGCGGAATTGTTTGCACTCCGTGCAAATCACCCTGGATCAATTCGCCGGGACGAACGGTAAGGCCAGCAATCTCGACGGTGCCGCCGAAATCGAACACGTGCGCGTACGCGTGGGACAGCGAAACATTTCCAGCAAACAGTTGCAGGCCGCTTCGGCGCACTTCAGGGAGATCGCGGACGGCGCCGTTGGTCACCACCGCGACGCAACCGAGAGCTAGCAGGATATTGGCGTGCACTTCTCCGATGAAGCCGCCGAGACCCGGGATGGAATCAGCGTCTTCGATCACCACAATTCGCGGTGGGGGAATTTTGAGCAGCGAATTCCACCAGGCACCACGATCGTAGTAACTGTGCCCTTCCATGGGCGGATCGGTGCCGCGTATGCGCGCCGTCGCGGCGTAACCCACCGCGGCCGGCTGCTCTGGAAACATGCAATGCAAGCGGGCATCGGAAAAACCTCTGTTGCGCAGGCGGACGCCGAATGTCTCGATGGCGCTGGCGACCACGCAAGTGCTTAGCGCGCGCAATTCCTCCAAATACGGAGGCATGAGTGGCTCTGCGTTCATAAGTACTCCTCTTCTGGATCGTGCCCGAGGACCAATTGAAAAAGGGCCGGAGCGAGAGAAATAATTGCAAAGTTTAATTTTTTAGGTGCGAGCGATCGAACTAGGAAAGGGGGACCGGTGGAGAGCGATGCTGCAGAGAAACCGTGACGCCCATGGACGGCAGCGCCGGAATCTCATCCTCCACCATCCTGGCGATCCGCATTTCAGGTTGTGGTGGTATGAATCGGGCGACGGGGCGCAGAGGAGTTCGGTCGATTACCACCGGCAAATGGCTGACCTTCATTTTGCTGGAAATATTGATGTAGTGGGCCGGATTAGACCTGGAAAAATACTGGCTATTCTTCGCGAGAGTGGAAAAGCCGGCGATGGCCAGCAGCAACATCACGACGCCGACCTTCACATAGAGGTGTCGTGCCTGCGCCACTCGGCCAATCTGGTTCGCGGATTGTCGCGCCGTTATCACCATGACTCGCCTACGTCTGCGTTTCTATTGTCGGCAACTGGGACCCAGAAAGCAAGAACGCACGCTTTGGGATAGGGTAACGATACTAAGCGCATCTTTGCAAGACGCCGGCTTGCGGCATTCGTGAGCGTAGGGTTTTCTGGATGCGATAATGCCAACGATTAATTGCTTTTGCAGAACGCGGCCTATCGACGCGAAACGTCAACGGGAGACCAGAATCCCAATCCATTGGG
>Ga0116105_1000304_pt1 | contig 13760 bp, 12 predicted proteins | sample June2015DPH_6_20_FD_89716 | JGI IMG/M metagenome (GOLD analysis project Ga0116105, IMG submission 89716) | Peatland microbial communities from SPRUCE experiment site at the Marcell Experimental Forest, Minnesota, USA - June2015DPH_6_10 | ecosystem: Environmental > Terrestrial > Soil > Wetlands >... | reverse complement strand
GCTTTTTGGGACGCGGCCTTGTCCTGGATCGCGTTCACGGCCTCGCGCGCGTGATATTCGAAGTCGCGGAGAACGCTTTCCAGCTTCTTCTCCATTTCGCGCACTTTTGCCTGCTGGGCGTTTTTTCCTTCAACCGCTAGGCGCTTCTTTTCTTGGTCGAGATCTTCTTCGCGCTTTCGCAGTTGCGCGCGCTCGTTGTCTGCGGCTCGCAGGTCGGCATGAAGCTTGTCTAGGAATTCGCCTACATCGCGCGCTTGCGTGCCCAGTTTTGCTCGTGCGGCTCCGATGATCGCGGGGTTGAGTCCGAGACGCTGCGCAATGTTAATTCCCGCCGACGCTCCGGGCACTCCTATCTTCAATTCGTAGGTGGGCTGCAGAGTGGTTTCGTTGAATCCAACCGACGCGTTGAGCACACCAGAAGTGTTCGCGCCGTAAATTTTCAGCGAGGTGTGATGGGTGGAGATGATGGTCATGCAGCCGATTTGGCCGAAGTGCGAGGCGATGGCTACGGCTAATGCAGCGCCTTCTTCGGGATCGGTGGCCGAGCCGAGTTCGTCGAGCAGAACTAGAGATTGCGATGTTGCGGTGCGCGAGATGAAATCGATGTTGGTGACGTGCGCAGAAAAAGTGGAGAGATTTTGTTCGATGGATTGATAATCGCCGATATCGGCGAGGACCGCGTCGAAGACGGGGAGTTCCGCGCGGTCGGCTGGAACTGGGATTCCTGATTGGGCCATTAGCGCTAGAAGGCCGACGATTTTTAGAGTTACGGTTTTACCGCCCGTGTTGGGGCCGGTGATGACTAGCTGGCGGCTTGCGCCTTCTAGTTCTACCGTTACCGGGATGATTTGCTGGTTCTTTAGCTTCAGGTTGCGTTCTAAGAGTGGATGGCGGGCATTGTGGAGAATTAGGCTCGCTTCGCTCGCTGGACCCTTCGCGGTTCCGTTCAGGGCAGGCTCCGCGAGGCGCCCGTCCCCACGTGTTTCTTGCTCGAACTTTACGGCTACGCAGTTGTATTCTTCGGCGAAGCGGGCTTTGGCGAATTCCAGTTCTAGTTCGGCCAGCACTTCTGCCGACGCCAGGATTGCGTCCGCATTCTGCCCGATGCGGCTCGTCATCTCCAGGAGAATGCGATGAATCTCCGCCTGCTCTTCATCCAGCAGGCGGACGAGTTCGTTGTTCTGCTCGATGGTCTCCATCGGCTCGACGAAGACCGTCTGTCCGCTTGAGCTTGCGCCGTGCACCACGCCCTGCACGCGGCGCTTCTGCTCGATTTTTACCGGGATTACGAAGCGCTCACCGCGGATGGTGATCAGTTCGTCCTGCACCGCTCCACCTTCGGCCAGGCGGCGGAGATATCCCCGCAGCGATTCCTGAATGCCGCGTCTTTGCTTTTCGATTTCACGGCGAATGCGGGAGAGTTCGGGAGAAGCACTGTCTTGCAGAGTTCCGTCAGGCTCAATCTTGTTGCGGAAGAAGCGCGTAAATTCGGTGAAGTCGGAGATCTTTTCGGAAAGCGAACGTGCGCGGCGCCACTCCTTTCTCATGTTTGCCGGAGGATGACGCGCGATCTCACGCCACTCCGCCGCGCGGTTTACAACCAGCACCACGTCACGAATCTCCTCCGTTTCGAGCACGGCTCCTCGAATTCGAGACTTTTCGATCAGCTTGGTGACGTCCAGCAAACCGGAGAACTCGAAGTTGCCGCTTACGCGGCGAAACTCGCGAATTTCTTCAGTCAATTCCTGTTGCTCGGAAATCCAAGCGCGATCGACCGATGGCGAAAGAGCAGCGATCCTCGCCCGGCCGAGAGGGGATGAGGCGTATCCACGCAGCAACTCGCGCAGGGAGTCGAATTCCAGTACCCGCGCGGAGTTGTGGATGAGCTGAGACATCAGAATTATGTTACAGGAGGGATGGTGGCTAAGACACTTGTCGCGGTTAGGCCTGCGCTGCGGCTAGCGCCTGCGAATCGCCGTTGCCGGCAACGGGCAGGCGCAGCGTAAACATTGCGCCGCCTTCAGGATTGTTCTGGCAAGTGATCTGCCCGCTGTGGTCCTGTACTACACCATAGACGGCACTCAAGCCCAAGCCCGTACCTTTGCCTATCGGTTTGGTGGTATAGAAAGGATCGAAAACACGATTGGGCTCTTTTATACCCGGGCCGGTATCAGAAAACTGGACTATTACTTCTTCCTCGCGAAGCTGAGCGCTGACCCGAAGCAGGCCTCCGCCAGTTTCTTCCAGCGCGTCGACAGCATTCTCGACGATCTGAACGAATGCTTGGAAGAGCTGATGGCCGTCTCCCCAGATTTTGGGCAGGTTCGCTTCCATCACCGTTTCGATGCGAATCTTCTGATCGCTGCGCTGCATCTGCCGCATTTGCACGCTGCGTTGCAGCAACAGGTTCAAATCCACCATGGCTTTTGCGCCGGAGCTTTGCTGCGCGAAGCTGAGGAGGCTGGCGATCAAATCGCGGGTGCGCTGCGCGTGATGCACAATCTTACGCACTAACGAATCCTGTTCCGGCGTGAGCCGCTGATTCGACCAGAGCTTTTCGGAATCTTCCATGACTGCCGTCAGGGGGTGGTCGATCTCCCGTGCGGCACCCGCGACCATTTGGCCTAAGGAAGCCAACTTCTCACGCTGCACTAGGTGGCTTTGCAGCCGCTGCTCTTTTTCAAAACTGCGGCGCGAATGTTCCAGCAGACGGATCAAGGCCTGGTCCTGAAGATACTGGCGCATGAAGACGAACGCGCCAACCACCAACATCGCGGTAAGAACCGTGAACATGCGAAAGGTGCGAGTGTAGGAGGGCGAGCGATCCCAAAGAAACGTCCAGAGCCCCAGCGCAGGCATGGAGAGAATGGCGAGCATGGCGAGGCGCAGAGAAATGGCGCCCCACTTGTCGTCCGTGATCGGCGGCGCAATTTCCATTTGCCATTCGCGGGCACTCAGCGCTGTCGCCGCCATCCAACAAACGGCTGCTATCAGCGGGATGTCGTATAGACTTCCGCTGTAGTAGCTTCCGGTTGTGACGGCCAGATTTACGGCTTGCGACGCGATTGCATAGAAGGCGCCGGCTGCCATCAAATTCAGGTACACCTTCTTCCATCCCGTAGTTGCTCCGCGGGAGACGATTCCCAGCATCAAAACCAGGAATCCGCTCTCCACCAGATAGAGCGCGCCGAAGTTGCGGTCATAGAGAGCCGTATTCACGATTACATACTGCGAGGGGAATACTGCGAAGGCGTATAAGAAAATCCACCACACCAGAAGCAAAAGAAAATCAAAGGTGCCGGCGCGGAATTTCTGTTCGTTTTCGGCGCGGTGCGGGCGTAAGGCAACCGCTGCGATCATGGGGATCAGATGTAGAAACAGAAATATATCCATGACCCAGGGATCGGGCAGCGTTAGGTGGAGCAGCGCCTCCACATATGCCCAGCCGCCAAGATTGGCGACCCATAGGAAATAGCCCGACGCCATTAACGCCCAGAAGCGACGGCTAGCGCCTCTGGCTGACCAGGCGTTTGTGAACATGAAAATGCCCACACTAAGAGTGACCAGGAAATCCGTGAAGTCGGCTACGGCAGTAAGCGCTGGGCCGCGCGGCAGGATGAGTGATACCAGCGCGAAAGCGAACGTGATCGCGCCCGCAAGCCAAAACCAGCGATGCCGGGTAAACGGACTCATCCAACTCCATTTTATGGAGGAAATGAGGGATTCTTAGATTGCTTTAGGGTGGCAAGCGATTACTTTTGTCACCCACTCGAGTGACGCCTAGCTTGTGTCCGTCCGGAATCCATGAGCGTTTGTTCGATGCAAATCCTTCCGGCCAAGAGGCTCCTGCTAGAATTGACATGAGCGTTGCGCGGCCCTTGCTCAATCGGCGCTTGGTTTGACTTCTCGCTTACTTCGCCCTGACTGCCACGCTCACTTAGATTAGGTTTCGTTTATGAGTTTTCCAATAAGCCGTCTCCGACGTCTGCGCCGTACCGAACCTCTTCGTAACCTGGTCCGCGAAACCCGCCTTACGCCGGACGCTTTTGTTTACCCGATGTTCGTTTGTCCGGGAGAGGGTATACGCAAGCCAATAGGCTCGATGCCCGGAGTGTTCAATCTTTCCGTGGATGAAGCGGTGAAAGAGGCCGAGGAGGTTCGCTCGCTCGGCATCCCAGCTGTGATTCTGTTTGGCCTTCCCGATAAGAAAGATGAAGTTGCTACCGGAGCCTGGGCCGAAGACGGCATCGTGCAACAAGCGGCCCGCGCGATGAAGCGTGAGGTTCGGGACCTCGTTTTGATGGGTGACGTTTGCCTTTGCGAATACATGTCGCACGGGCATTGCGGGATTGTGAAACCGGGGCTTTCTCCGCAGTCGCTCGGTGCGGCGGCGAGGGATGCCTGGAAGTCCAGTGGAGTGGGGTTGATGGCGGTCGCGAGTGACGATGAAAAGCGGAAAGTGATTGACGAACTGGCGTCGATTGCCGAGAGTGTGGTTTCCAATTTTGAGATCGACAACGACGCTTCGCTCGAACTGCTGGCCCGAACGGCCGTTTCGCTCACCCGCGCGGGAATTGACATCATCGCGCCTTCCGACATGATGGATGGCCGCGTGGCCGCGATTCGCCGCGCCCTCGATGAAACGCAGTTGATCAACACGCCGATTCTTTCTTACGCCGCCAAGTTCGCCTCCGGATTTTACGGGCCCTTCCGGGAAGCGGCCGATTCGGCTCCGCAATTCGGCGATCGGCGGTCGTATCAGATGGATGGAGCGAATGTGCGCGAAGCTATGCGCGAGATCGAACTGGATATCGAGGAAGGTGCGGACATGATTATGGTCAAACCGGCGATGCCGTATCTCGACGTCATCGCTGCGGCGCGTGAACGCTTCGACTTGCCCGTGGCCGCTTATCAGGTCTCGGGCGAGTACGCCATGATTGAGGCGGCGGCGCGCAATGGATGGATCGAGCGCGAGCGCGTGATGATGGAATCCCTGGTCAGCATTCGCCGCGCAGGCGCGAGCATTATTCTTACTTATCACGCCAAGGATGCCGCGCGGTCGTTGGCGTAGGTTGCACGTGCCATGTGGCGACGGACGCCTCGTCCGTCCCGCCGAGCGAAGCGAGGCGGAACCCATCGGCAACGCCGAGCATGCGCCGGCGTCAAATTCCGCCACTCCGCACTCGTTTCCAGAACTGAGTGCGGAGTCTCGGAATGACAAAGTTTGAGAAGTTTTAGCTGGCGCGCTGCAGTGGCTTGTCGCTCTTAGCGAAATCCGCGCTGGCTTCGCCCGCGGAGGCGATGTCTTTGGCCCCCGTATTTTCGAGAATCTCTTTGGCGCGCTTCGTCCACTCTGAATTATCGGAGTGCACCGAGAGAAGAATGCCGCCGTCACGGATGCGCCCTTCATAGCGCTTGGCTTCGTATTCGGGAATGCCCATGCCGACTAACGCACCGGCGATGCCGCCAACTACGCCGCCCACCCCTACTCCGGCCAATGCCGCCATGATCGGACCGGCTGCGATGAAGGGACCGATGCCCGGAATCGCCAGCGCTCCGATTCCGGCCAGCCAGCCGAGCGCTCCTCCGATTACAGCTCCGGTTCCGGCGCCGGTTGTGGCGCCTTCCGGAGCCTTGGTGCCTTTTTCGTGGGCGAAATCCTTGGTGCCAACGTTCTCGGGAAACAGGACTGAGATATCTGTATTGCGAAAGCCTGCGGCCTTAAGCGTGTCCACTGCCACTTCCACACTTGTGTAGGTCGGATAAATGCCAAAAACTGCTGTGTTCTTCCCCGCCATTATGAAGCTCCTTTGTGAGATCGATTTCTTATTTCCGTGCTTGATTTCCGGCGAATTTCGTCGAACCGGCCGGACAGACGAGCTGGAGCGCAGGAAGGGTAGAGCGGTGCCTTCCGATGAAGTTGGTTTGTCTGAGGGCGCTTAGACGCCTTCAGTGCTTAGACGCCTTCAGTTCCGGTGCGAGAAAAACGATCGCGAACCCGGTCGCCTATGTCCTGAACCTTTTCGCCGATCTGGCTGCGAATTTCCTCGCCACTGGCGGGGGCAAACAAAATTGCGGCGCCAATGCCGACGCCCACGCCGGCAGCGAAGGTCAGGATGTTGCGCATCGTGTGATCTGGCCCAGAATAGAGCTCTTCGGCCTGGTCGCGGAGATCGGAAACCCGGTCGGAGGCGCGATCGATGCTGTCGCTTACCCGGTCGCGCACGTCGCCGGTAAAGCGGTCGGTCTGTTCCAGAAAGTAAACTGCGGTCTTTAAAATTGACTTAATCAGGTTGTTCATTGGTTGTCCACCTTTCATCGCGTTCATAAAATTAGTGTACGGGGATTAGTTGCAGAAAAGGGTGCAAGGGCTTGCCGGGAGTGAAATTATTCGGAAATCGTAGGCCGCCGCCAAGTTGTTCGAGTATGGGGTAGTGGAACGTCGTCTGGTGAATCACGATCTCACACGAGGGCCTGGACGGCGAGATCCTTTGTGTACCTTCGTGGCCTTTGTGGGTTCGAGTTTTGACGCGCCATCGGAAGTCCGATGGGTCTTTAAGCTCCCGCGCTCTGGCCCTGAAACTTCACCTGCGGCAACTGGCGATCCTCATCAGCCACTTTGAACAGGTCGCGCCGCTTCAGCTCCATGAAGCTGGCTACGAAAACTTCGGGAATCTGGCCGATGCGTGTGTTGTAGGTGTTGACGTCGTCGTTGAAGAATTCGCGGCGGTCGGCGATGCGCTCTTCCAGTTCGCTGATGCGGGCTTGCAGCTTGAGGAAATTATCGTTGGCTTTGAGTTGCGGATAATTTTCTGCCACGGCAAAGAGGCCGCGGATAGCGCCGGTCATTTTAGCGTCGGCCTGGGCTTTTTGCGCGATGCTGGCGGCGTTCATGGATGCGGCGCGGGCCTGCGTCAGCTCGACCAGCGTTCGCTGCTCGTGCTGCATGTAGCCTTTTACGGTTTCGACCAGGTTGGGGATTTCGTCGTGGCGCTGCTTCAGGAGGACATCGATGTTGGCGAAGGCTCGGTCGTTGTCATTTCGCAGGCGGACCAGCTCGTTGTACAGGATGATTGCGTAAATTCCGACTCCTACAATGAACAGCAGGATTACGGCGGCTTCGATCATGTGCGGTTCCTTATTTCGATCTCGAACCTTCAGTGGAACAGCTGCACATTGGACTGTGCAAGTAACCGATCGGGAAGCATCGAAGGTCACCACGCGCAAGACCATGGGCAAGACCATTCACAAGAAAAGAGCCGAGTTGTCTGACTCGGCTCTTTTGTGAGGATTGAGATCGAAACTACGGCTTATGCGGCGTCAAATCGCAGGCGTGCTTCACTTCCGCAAGGTTCAGGCCACCAGGAGAGAATTCGGCAATCTGCGGACCAGTCCTGGTTCTCACTTCCAGGTTGAAAACCTGGGCGCCGATCACGCCGCGAACCGTCCCCTTATCCATGGAAAGGAAGCGGTCGCGTACCCAATTCCAGCCTTTATGATCGTGGCTGCCGTCGATGCGGACCATGACTTCCATCTTGGGCTGGCCCCAGAAACCCGGATAATCGGGACGTCCCAGTCGCCCGCCAAGACTGAAGTCGGCGTACTGATATTTGCCGTCGGTGCAGACGACTTCGATTCTCGGCTTGTACTCCGGGTCGTCGCGAAGATAGTTATTTGATAGCAGTTCGAACCGGACCTTTTTTGCCCCGGTCATCTTGTCTTCGGAGCGAAACTCCGTCCATTTTCCGCCGGCGCTTACGCCATCCTGTTCGTTCTCATAGGGACTCATCGCGCCCTGCTGAGCGAAGGCGGAGACTGACATCAAAATTGCCAATGCGGCCGCGCCCGCCGCCGTACGGCCAAAGCTATAGCCATTCCTAAGTAAGTGCATGACTTTCAAGGTTTTCCTCCCGAAATCAGTACATCCTCTACCATATTGAACCCAAAAAATGCCCAGGAGTTGCATGATGGTGCGGCGTTTGTGAACATTTGGTTCTTCGGCCTGCAGCATGAAGCAGATGGAGACGAATTACCCCTTTACAGGGATTATTCACGATCATAAACTCGTTGCTGCTGTCTCTCCCCAAATCGCCAACTACAGGCGCAGACCCCTTTAACCATTGGCTAAAAGGAGCAACCAAAGATGCCGTGCCGTGCCATTGTGCGTAATATATCTCCCTCCAGATCGTGGTTCAGATTTGTTTCACGAATCCATTTTACCCGCACGATTTCGGGTTGTGCTCTGCTCATCCTGTCTGCCAGCCTGTTTATGGCGGGGCAGGTTTCCGTCACTACCTATCATAACGACAACAACCGGACGGGCTGGAACTCCCACGAGACGGCGCTCACGCCAACCTCGGTGAAGGGTACTTCCTTTGGTGTGCAGCTCACGGTTCCTTTGGATGATCAGGTGGACGCGCAGCCTTTGATCGTGCCAAAAGTAAAAATCACGGCCGGCAATTTTAAGGGCTTGCACAATGTGGTCTACGTGGCGACGGACAACAATTCGATCTACGCGATCGATATGACGTCTGGCACGGTGCTTTTGCAGCCGAACTTTGGGCCGCCAGTGGTCACGCCGCTGCTCTGCGGCAAGAACAATCCCGACGTTGGAATCAACTCGACTCCGGTTATCGATCTGACCAGCAACACGTTGTACGCGATGGTGTACACGCAGCAGGCGAGCGGCCCGGCCTATTATCTGCACGCGCTTGATCTCGGCAGCCTGACCGATAAGGTGCCGCCGCAACTGGTAGCCGCTTCGCACACGCTGACCAACGGAAGCACGTTTACGTTCAACGCCACTTATCAGCGGCAGCGTCCGGGGTTGTTGCTGGCCAATGGAAATATCTACGCGGGCTTTGGCAGCTTTTGCGACCGCTCTCCGAACCTCTCGCGCGGGTGGGTACTGGGATGGCAGACGGGGACTTTAACTCCGCTGCCGGGGAATCAGCTAACCGACACGCAGGCGACCGACACCGGCGAATATTTTCTTTCGTCCATCTGGATGTCCGGATACGCGCTGGCTGCGGACGATTCCGGGAACGTCCTGTTCGTTACCGCCAACTCCGATCCCACAGGAACGACTTACGACGGTGTGACGAATATTCAGGAGAGCGTAGTGGCGGTTTCCCCGGATCTGACAACCGTGCTCGACCTGTTCACGCCCAGCAATGTCGCCGACATGGATGAAAACGATCTCGATTTCGGCTCGGGTGGAGTGATGGTGCTTCCCGATCAGCCAGGCTCGGTGCCAGAGATGGCAGTGGCTGCGGGCAAGATCGGATCGATGTTTCTGATGAACGAACAGAATTTGGGCGGCTACAATTCCGGGTCGAATAACGTGCTTGGCACCTATACGGTCGGGCCTTGCTGGTGTGGCGAATCGTATTTCGTCGATCCCAAGGATGGCGTGGCGCGGGTAGTAAGCAGCGGTGGCAGCAAGATTATTGTATGGCAGGTGCTAACTTCGCCAACCCCATCGCTGGTGGAAGTTTCAAGCTCTCCGACGTTGAGCACCGTGGGAACAGGATTTTTTACGGCCGTTTCTTCCAACGGCACGGCGAATCCCATCATCTGGGCGCTTTCGCGGAACTCCGGCAAGCAGACGACGATTAACCTCTATGCCTTCGAGCCGGACATCGGCGGGACGACGATGAAAATGCTTTACAGCGGCGCGGTCGGCACCTGGGTGGTGAATGGAACGAACAGCAATCTGGTTCCTGTAGTGGCGAATGGCCGGGTTTTCGTGGCCTCGTATAAGGAGTTGGTGATTTTGGGCGTAACTCCGAAGGCGGGGGAGAGTTCGAAGTAGCCCGCTACTTGCCGGTGACAATCTTGAGATCGATATAGACTTGCGACCGGTCATCGAACTGGCTTACCGAGCGCGTGTCGCTCTTGCGGTTGTTGAACTGCGCATACACTTCGTAGTCTACCGTGGAAAGTCCCGGGAACCGATACGTGCCATCCGGGCCCACAATGTAAGTCTTTACCGCGTGATTGCGCATGTTGCTAAGATAGACGATCGCTCCGACCACCGGATTATCTTGCTGATCAAGCACTTTACCCGAGAGCAGGCGGCCTTGCTGTTGATCTTTCTTGTCGGCGGCTGCGCCGCCCATCGAGGCGACGAGTAAAAAAACAAACACAAATAGCACGGCATTCCTGAAATTTATCCTGGGACTCATGCGGAGACCTGAGTAGCTTTCTCGGACATCGGGCTTCGTTACAATCCGGCGATAGGCGCTATTCCGCCAAGTGCAAGCCGATGTCCACGCGTTCATCATACTCTACGTGCACGGGAACCTCTTCCGTCAGATGAACGGGATGGCCGTCCGTTGCTTTCACATGCTTAAGGTCGGCGCCCACGATGTAATCGTTTTGCCCGGCGGCCACGCGCAACGCAAATTCACCGCGATGATCGGAATAAAGCTCCCACTTCGGCTTTTTATCGGAGGCGAGGCGGATCAGAACTCTCACGCCGTAGACCGGGTGCTCGTCTGGACCCCACACTGTGCCGAAGATGAGCGCATAGGGATCGGTCGGCTTCAGTTTCTTGGGCGAGGATGCCGCGCGGAGTGGCGAGAACTGCGGGCCTAGAGTACAGACAAGAAAAAGCAGCAGAGGAAAATGGAAGAGACGCGCAGAAAGAATGCGGTACCGGGCGCTACTCTTCACTCTCTTCGGTCTCCACTTCCTCTTCCTCGTCCACATAACCCTCTTCGACAGCCTTCAATTCCAGCGGGCTGGCGGTGACGACTTCGAAATCGGTCCCGCACTCGGGACAAGAGATGATTTCGCCCTCGTCAACCTCTTCCTCTTCGACATCCAGATCAGTTTCGCATTCAGGACAAAGCACCATGATTCCCACTCCGTTCGTGTGCTGGTTAGATACACCTTGATAATATTTAGATTCTTCCCCGCCGCAGGTCAAGGGGGCAGGGCTGTAGGGCGGGAGATTTATAATCGATGCCGAAGCCGCCGCCACCCTTGACATTTCATCTGCCGGAGCCTACATGATTTCTGTTGCTAAAAAAATGCCGTGGTACGCTACCGCACTGTTGGGCCTCAGTCTTACGACGCTCGCGCAGAGTAGCAGAGATACTACAACCCCCACACACACGGCTCCAATTCCCATGACAGTAGATGCTCGAATTTCGGCAGCGTTGCACCAGGTTTCAGCGGAGCGCATCCAAGCGAATATAGAAAAATTGGTTAGCTTTGGAACGAGGTCTACGATCTCGGCGCAGGATGCGGCTGCCATCGCATCGGGCCGGGGCGTGGGTGCGGCGCGGGAGTGGATCAAGTCGGAGTTCGAACGCTACTCGAAGGATTGCGACGGATGCCTGGAAGTGAAGACGGATAGCTTCCTCGAGCCGGCCGCGGACCGCATTCCGCTGCCGAGTGAAATCACTAATGTTTATGCCGTGCTGAAAGGCTCGGATCCGGAGAACGCAAAGCGTATTGTGCTCGTCACCGGGCACTATGACTCGCGCAACAGCGACATACTCGATACCAAGAGTGATGCGCCTGGAGCGAACGACGATGGCAGCGGAACGGCGGTTAGTCTGGAATGCGCGCGAGTTTTGAGCAAGCTGAAGTTCCCGGCGACGATTATTTTTCTGACGGTAGCGGGCGAGGAGCAGGGTCTCAACGGCAGCAGCCACTTCGCGAAAATGGCGAAGGACCAGGGCTGGAATATCGAGGCCATCTTGAATAATGACATTGTCGGCGGAGACAGAAGCGCAGAGCAGGATCATTCGGTGGTGCGCGTGTTTTCCGAGGGCTTGCCCGCTGCGGCTACGGAGCAGGATATTCGCCGGATTCGCGGGCTGGGAGGCGAGAACGATTCGGCTTCGCGGCAGTTGGCCCGCTACATCGCCGCCGTTGGCCGGTCGTACGATATCGGAGTGAAGCCGATGCTCATCTTTCGCCTGGACCGTTATCTGCGCGGCGGCGATCATTATTCCTTCAATCAGCAGGGGTTCGCCGCCGTGCGCTTCACAGAATATCGGGAAGACTTTCATCATCAGCATCAGAACGTGCGAACCGGGAACGGAGTCGAGTATGGGGATCTGGCTCGGTTTGTCGATTTCGAATACGTAGCGCAAGTGGCTCGGCTGAATGCGGCGACTTTGGCTTCGCTGGCTGCGGCACCCGCTCCTCCCGCGAATGTTCATTTGCTAGCCAAGGATCTGGAGAACGATTCGACGCTTACTTGGGAAGCTTCGCCGGGCGGGTTCGCGACCGGCTACGAAATTCTATGGCGGGCTACCTACAGCCCCGAGTGGGAGCACGTGGAAAAAGTTGGCAATGTAACCCACACTACTTTGAAACTTTCTAAGGACAACGTCATCTTTGCTGTGAGGGCCGTCGACGGCCACGGCCACTGGAGCCTCCCTATCGTGCCCTTGCCCGAACGGTAAGTTCGGTGTCTACTGCTATCAGGAGAGTACTTTGCGCGGTCGAGAAATGACGTTGAGTTTTCCGCCGTTTACCCGGGCGGTAATCTGGCTACTCGGGATCAACACGGCGGTGTTCCTGTTTCTATCTGCCTTTGGGACACGGAGCGTCGTGCAGTGGGTCTATATGTATTTAGGCCTGGTGCCCGAAATGGCCATCTTCCATTTCGCCATCTGGCAGGTCGTTACCTACGGCTTTATCCATTTCGCGTTCTGGCACTGGTTCGGAAACATGCTGGGCCTCTGGATGTTCGGCGCGAGTTTTGAGAGCTCGTGGGGAACGCGGCGGTTTCTCGAGCTATTTTTCTCCGGAGTGATCGGCGCGGCGCTTACCACGATTGTTTTTTCCTTTGCCCACATCCTGGCTTCCCCGAGCACGGTCACAATCGGCGCATCTGGCGGGGTTTTCGCCATCCTCATGGCGTTCGGCATGGTTTTTGGCGAGAACGAAATCATGATGATTCCGTTCCCCTTCCTGATCAAGGCGAAATACTTCGTACTGATTCTGATCGTGGTGACGGTAGCGTTTTCCATCAGCGGCGGCGGCAGTACGGCTTATCTGGCGCACCTCGGCGGTTTGCTGTTCGGATACTTGTATGTGAAATTTTCGCCGGCGCGCGGCATGTCTGGGAAGTTTTCGTTGTCGGAGTGGTTTTACGGATTGAACAACTCCTACTATCGCTGGAGGCGACGCCGCGCGGCGAGGAAGTTCGAAGTCTACATGCGCAAGCATGACCGCAACGTGCATTTTGATGAGCACGGAAATTACATTCCACCGGATGACGATGTACGCAAGGGTAATGGTGGGTCGAAGTCGGGCTGGGTGAATTAAGTAGCGCCGGAGTTAGAGTTCGCCAGGAAATACTACTCGCAACCTGCGACTGAGCTAGGCAAAGAAGGACTGGAATTCCTTCAAAATGCCAGCTGGTAGTTCTCTCCCCTTCGCATTCTTGAATCCCAAATCGTGCCCCGCACTTTCTTCGATGAGCAGTTTTGTTTTCCCGGGGATCAGCTTCAACGCCTGCTCGATTTCCGCAATTGATCCGAAGGGATCGCGCGTGCCCTGCACGAAAAGCGCGGGAGTATTCAGATTGAAAAAATGCTGCGTACGTAGCTGCTCGGGTTTTCGCGGCGGATGCAGCGGATAAGACATCAGGAGCAGACCCGGTGCGGCATCCCGTTGCTGAGCGCAAAGCATGCTGGCTTGCCGCCCACCATAGGAGTGGCCGCCCAAGAAGACATGGCTCCCATTGGCCATATTCTTCTTCAGCACTGTTACCGCATTTTTTAATCCCGCCT
>Ga0116105_1000302_pt1 | contig 13846 bp, 8 predicted proteins | sample June2015DPH_6_20_FD_89716 | JGI IMG/M metagenome (GOLD analysis project Ga0116105, IMG submission 89716) | Peatland microbial communities from SPRUCE experiment site at the Marcell Experimental Forest, Minnesota, USA - June2015DPH_6_10 | ecosystem: Environmental > Terrestrial > Soil > Wetlands >... | reverse complement strand
GGTGGTAAACATGACGTCTGTATTGTTGGCTTTGGCTTCGCTCAGCCACTGATCCAACCGCGTGAAATCGTAGACGCCGGAAGCAGTATTGATGTCAGCCCACTTCACTGCTGAGCCCAGACTGCGCCAACTGCTCAGCGGAATCGCGGTGGTGGGCCAAGGATCTTTAAGGACATTGGTGTTGATGCCAAAGAATGTGCCGCTTGGTCCTGGACTGAGCGCATAGAGCCCGGCCAGCGGCGGATTGGTGACAGTTCCGTTGTTGTTTGCGTTGCACGCGGGAGTTACAGGGGTTGGCTGCGGTTGCGGCGCGGAGCCGCCGCCGCACTGAGTAAGTGCGACCGCACATAACAACGTGATTGCAGTTGCCAGCGCGGGTCCAAGGTAGGAAACTCCGGGGGGCCCGTCAATGCGTTTCGCTTCGCGAAATCGCAACAGTCTGAAAACATTCTGCAGCACTATTCACCTGCCAATTGGATATGGTCTGTACTCACGCATCAAGTCCTTAAGATGCGAAAACCAGAGGCCTGGAACCTTGCGACACACTGGTTTAAATGTGGGGCTATCAAAGGTTAAACCCGAAGCGGGAGAAAATGTTGCTCGGCAATCTGTTGACAGTGAGCCAATGAGGGATGAGAATGGCCGCCAGTTCTTTCCCTCTCTGGGGATTTTGTCCGGCAACCGGGACCCTATTCTGAATCGCAAATTCTAGCGGCAGTCTTGTCGACGGAGGGCCCATGCAAGCAAGTCGCAGTGATCGCCTATGCTTAGCCCGAATCTTTCAACCATTCTCGAAACTTTTGTTTGCTGTCTGCCTCGGTTTGAATGTTTGCGTCGTCGAAGCTCAGACCTACACGGGTATGCTGACTTGGCATAACGATCTGGCGCGAACGGGTCAGAATCTCCAGGAGACGATTCTCACTCCGACGAACGTAAATTCCACAACCTTCGGAAAGCTGTTTTCGTTTCCGGTCGATGGGCAAATCTTCGGGCAGCCTCTGTACGTCAACAATGTTGCGATTCCCGGCAAAGGCACCTTCAATGCTGTCTACGTGACCACGGAGAATGACAGCGTGTTTGCTTTCGATGCCGAGGGCGTGAATACCATCCCTCTCTGGTCGGTTAGCTTCATCGATCCCGGTAAAGGAATCACGCCGATTCCCTGCGCGGATACGGAGTCAAATCCGTGTCCTTTCGATTCGGTGATCGGAATCACTGGAACACCGGTGATCGATCCCAGCAGCGGCACCATGTACTTAGTCGCTGCCACAAAAGAAAATGGCAAGTATGTGCAGCGCCTGCATGCGCTCGACATCACCAGCGGGATGGAGAAATTCGGCGGCCCAGTGGTGATTAAAGCTTCGGTGAAGGGAACCGGAGCAGGAAACAAAGATGGCCTGGTGAGCTTTAGCCCGCTGCACGAAAATCAGCGCCCCGGATTGCTGCTTTTAAACGGAGTTGTTTACATTGGCTGGGCGTCGTTTGGCGACGTCGCTCCATTCCACGGCTGGGTGTTGGGATACGGCGCAGCTAATCTGGACCAAACCGCGCTCTTCAACAGTACGCCGAACGGTTCCGATGGTGGCGTTTGGCAAAGCGGCGGGGGACTTTCCGCCGACGCGGCCGGCAATATTTATTTGCAAACCGGCAATGGGACATTCGACGTAAACCGCGGAGGGAGCGATTACGGAGACAGCTTTCTAAAATTCAATCCTACGCTTGGCCTGCTGGACTACTTCACCCCCGACGATCAATACAATTTGAATAAGGGTGACATCGATCTAGGGTCAGGCGTGGGCCTGCTCCTGCCCACGCAGCAGGGGAAATTTCCCAACGAGATCATCAGCGCGGGCAAGCAGGGGCTCATCTACGTTGTCAATCGCTCCGATATGGGCAAGTATGATCCGAAGACGAATCACGTGATCCAAACCGTTCAAGGTTCCACGAACGGTTATTGGAGCAGCGGAGCTTACTGGAATAGCACCGTTTATTACTCAGGCAAAAAGGATTTTCTCAGCCAATATACTTTGACGAATGGACTGCTCTCCACGACCCCGGTTTACCAGGCCCCGGAGAAGTTGCTTGCGGGCAGTACACCATCCATTTCAGCCAACGCATCGACCAACGGAATTGTATGGGCGATTGAACGGCCGGCGATGATGAAAGGTATTTTCCCGCCTGAGATATTGCACGCTTACGATGCCACAAAAGTTTCCGTGGAGTTGTATAACACGAGTCAAGCCGGAACTCGCGACGTGCTTGGCCCTGGAATCACTTTTTCTGTTCCCACGATCATGAACGGGAAAGTGTATGTGGGCACGGGGAGCGAACTGGATGTACTTGGGCTGCTCCCTTCGCAATAGGAAGTTTCAGTAGCCCCATGAACTCCTGCTACAAAGCGGCGCTATTCTTTACATGAAACTAGCCACGCTTACGAAGCGTCATTGGTTTTCGAGCAGAATGGGTTTAGCGCCGACGGGCGCTAAGCCTTTGCTGATGGAATGTTTATTTCCGGCGATGTCGAGGTAAGAGATGAACTGGCTTGGAACCGAAACCCACTTCACCGTACAGTTGCCATTCTTGCAAGTCTGCGCAGGATCCCAAATCGCCTCCGCCACGTAACCGCCGGAACGGCTGAACTGGCAGGTCCACTGCGTTGTCTGGGCTCCCTGCTGGCAATACTGGGTCAATCGCGCTCCGATCATCCAATCGGTGATTTGCTCGTATGCGATGCCAGTCCCGCACAAATATCCTCCGCTCGACGGTGTCGTGCAACCGCTGCTTTGATCCCACGTCCACATGGTGCCCCATCCCTCGGGCGGAATCGAATCCCACGCGAACCAATAGAATCGTTCTAAACCAGCGGAATACTGGAGCAGCAAAAAGCGTGCGGTAAATGCCGCGCGAAGATCGGGATCGCCAATACCCTGGTCTCCGTTGACGCCAGCTCCGTAGGAGCCTTCCGTCGACCATACGGGCCGGGAACTCGCGTGGTAGGAGGCAATCACTTGCTTCACACTCTTGATTAAAGGGACGACTTCTTCGGCGACTGGAAGTGAATTTTTCTGCCACACATAGGTGTGAAAGCTGAAGATGTCCACGTAGCTCAGACCGCCGGCAGCCAGGAATTGCTGCATCCAGAGAGCAACTGCGGTGTGCTTCCCGTCCGGCATCCACTCGCCCGTGGGCGCGGGGCTGGTCACAGTCGCTGAGGGATCGATTTGCTTAATGATGTTGTAGGCATCGGCTGCCATGCGCACAGTTTGGGCCATCGTGCCCTGCCAGTTTCCGATGGCATTGGGCTCGTTCCAGATTTCCCAATAGGAAACACGTCCGGTGGAACTTTGCTGGTTGTGGTTCACGATAGCAGTGACGAAGTCCTTCCATAGTTGATCGGGCCCGCTGCCGTCTGGATCCAGGTCCTTGGGAGGAGCGCACTGACCGTTAGGATTGCCGTGGCAACTCATCTTTGGATCCGAGCTAGCCCAAACTGGAGTGCGTCCGAAAGTGTAAAGAACGGTGAGATTGTGGTTCCCGGCTTCGCTCAACCACATATCGAAGCGGTCGAAATCGTAGACTCCAGCTGCGGGGTTCATGTTAGCCCAGTCCGTGCCCGTGTTCCACAGCCGGATGCTGGCGATGGACGCGGATGGATAGGGCTCTTGTGAATCGGTCGCAGTCATCGTCATGCCGAAATAATCGGCAGGAATTTGCGCAAACGCCCCGGCCGTAAGCATGAAGAACAGCACCCCGAGCAGAATTCCGTTCTTCCCGGCGAGCCGCTTTTGCACTAAATTGATGAAGCGGGAACAGCGGGTTAGACAGCCTACAAGCGCGATTTCTTTCGAAGTATGAGAGCGTTTTTCTTGAATAAGGCCTGTCATGATGTCGGGATTGTAAGCGCTAACTCGGTAACTGCAATAATCAGTAGTACATCCCGACAGTACCCGAAAGACTCTGGGCGAAAGTTCCCCAGTAAGATTATCTATTGATCTTTTCTTCATTGACGGTTTAGATAGGCTGAGCGAATTGAATTCGTGAGCGCAACTGTCGACAACCCGCGTCTGTTGCGGTTTCCTCATTCGTGCGAAACCCAGAGGTCTGTCATGAAAATCACTCCGAGAAGCGTCGTGTTGATTCCGCTGGTCATTTGTTCGTTCGTGATTCAGAACTTCGCTGCTGAAGACGCGAAAAGAAAGCTGACGATCGGACAGACTTATTGCACAGGCAGCACGCCCTGCGTGCTCACTTATCACAACGACAACAACCGCGACGGGGTAAATCCGAACGAGAGCGTGCTCAAAGCCTCAACGCTGAGCTCCAGCAATCACCCTTTGCCACAATGGCTGGCTACAACGGACGGACCAATTTACACCCAACCGCTCTATGTCCACCAGTTGCAAGTGAGTGGTGTGGCCAAGAATGTGGTCTACGTCGCAACCGAGAACAACAGTGTGTATGCGCTGGATTCAGACAGCGCCAGCAGTACGGGAACGGTTTTGCAACAGGTGAACTTGGACAACGCCAGTGACTTGGGAACCGGATACACGGAGATTGCGGTCCCGTATACCGATTTGCCCGGCGCTTGCACCGACATCGCCCCCGAAGTGGGAATCACTGGGACGCCGGTAATCGATGTGTCCGTGACCCCTCCAGTGATTTATCTAGTCACCAAACACGAAGATGTGAGCAGCAGCGGCGTCAAGACCTACCGGCAGAAGCTGCACGGACTTTTTGCCGACACGCTTCAGGAAATCCCAGGCAGTCCCGTCGTTTTGGATTCCACGTTTGCCGCAAACCATGCTCCCGGATTCAACCCTCTATACAACAACCAGAGAACCGGCGTCGCTCTGGTTAACGGCGCCAACAATACGGCCAAGCTCTGGATCGCCTGGGGATCGCACTGCGACGAATCCCCTTACTTCGGGTTCGCTATCGAGTTCGCCTACAACTATAGCGGGACGCAAGGATTTTCCAGCAGCTATACGGTATTCAACAGCGAGTTTGGATGTAGGGCTAAGGCCTGTGAAGGCGGGATCTGGATGGGAGGGGCCGCACCGGCCGTGGATGGCGCTGGGAATGTCTATCTGGCTACCAGCAATGGGAATGATTCTTCTCAAGGTCAGGGTGAATACGGCAACAGCGTGGTCAAGTTGACTGACAGCGGTCTCGCGGATTTCTACACGCCGCCTGATTTTCAAGGATTGGAATCCGGGAAAAGCGTTATCGCCTGCACTAACCCTGCTCCTCAGAAGTGTCCGAGTCCGTGCGCGTTCGACAGTACGGGACAGTACTGTCAAGTGGCGATCGGTCCTAATAACTGGGATCTCGGCGCGGGCGGCGTCGTGTTGTTGTCGCCTACGTTTCAAGTCAATAATCCGCTAATCGTGGCTGCGGGCAAACAGGGGATGATCTATTCCATATTCACTGGAAATCTAGGACAGGTGGATAGTCAGTCTAAGAACCCTGACGAGTACGCCTGCAGTGTAGCTAATGCACCTGTTACAGGGGCCATCGCGCAATGCTTCCAGGGTTTGGCGATACACAATGCGGAGGAGACTCCGGACAGCGGAAGTCGTGGCGCACCGGCTTTCCTTGCTGGGGGAACCGGCAAGAATGTTCACAATTACCTCTACGTGGCCGGCATTTCCGACGTTCTCAAGGCTTATCGTTTCGTGAAGTCGACCGGCGTCGGTGCATTTCAAACCACTTCAGCTGGAGCCGATCCGGCCCACCATTTCCAATACCCGGGCGCCTCTCCGACGGTGAGCTGGGATGAGAGCAATTCCGCGAACATCAATGATGCCATTGTGTGGACGCTCGAGACTGGCGGCTTTGGCAGGCCCAACCAGGCCGCCAAGGCGGCGGTTCTTTATAGTTACAGAGCGATTCCGACGGGGGGTGGTGAGGGGACGCTAGGCCCCGAGCTTTGGGATACGTCAGCTTACAACGCCAGCATTCCCGGCAACCCTGGGGCGGTGAAGTTTATTGTGCCGACAATCGCCGAGGGCAAAATTTTTCTGGCCGGCGGGGCGCAGAATTACCAGCCCGGGACTACTAATTGTCCTGCGCCGACTACTACGTCGCAACCCCAAGCCTGCGGCGGTCTCACCATGTACAAGTAGCTTTGATTCCCGAATAGCTCATAATTGTAGGTTGTCCGATCAAGTTTGCGACATCACCGAAATCCAACCGGTTTGGCGTGATCTCGAAAGTCGATGATCCAGCTATGTCAGGCAACCCCTCGTGCGCGAAATGAGTCGAAAGCCGTTGGCTGGGTGCTTACCTAAACCCTCAACACCCGCCCGGACCGCGAAAGCGATGAATTAATGCTCTGTAAGTTATTGGTGCAGAAAACTTTAATCGCATTGGAGTCTTTAGTCACTAGGGCTTTGGACCTCTTGCAGGAAACTGCAAGCACTTGTAACCTCGAATCACTCTAAGCGTGCCGTGCACGCGAGTTACGCCGTCTCTGTTGACGCAAAACTTTTAGCGATTTTGTTTCACTCCCCCTTCCAATTGAGGATCGGTTTGTACCGCGTCCTCCCCTGGTGAAGAAGGCTTAAGGGCCAATGTTTCGGGGGAAAATAGGCTTTCCGGGTCACGAAATGTGACTCAGAGGGCGGAGCTACAGTAGGCTGTTGAGTCGAGGCGATTTCAACAGGGCTACAATATGGAATTGGTCGAAATCGCACGACTACGGCTGCGCTTTCGCGACTGCGAGTTTACATGGATCAATTAAAAGCAAGTCCCACGAAGAACGCGGAGATGTTAGCCGCGAAGAGTGAGCCACAAGCGAATGCGGAGCAGGCTTTGAGCACGCCCGCTGTAGCTTTCACCAAGTCGCCACTGCAACTTGGGCTGCGCCGGTTGCGTGCCGAAGCAGAAATACACGCCATTGGCCGGGCACTCGAGCAAACCGGGTGGAACCGCCGCCGAGCGGCACAATTGTTGAGCATCAGCTATCGTGGACTTCTCTATAAGATTCGTCAGTACGAAATCACTGCGACGACTGCATCGAAGTTAACAGGGTTGGTAGGAAGCGCCGAAGTCGAATAAACGTAGGTTTGGCGCCAGATCCTCCAATTTTCGATTTGGCAAAACAAGAGCTGTAACTGGACAGGACAATTTATGAAGAACTGGTCATTTCCCGTTGGCGTAGCCTTAGCGGTTCTGGCTGCTCAACTGTTGTGTGCGGGGCAATCTGATTCGGAAAAAAGCGCGGGTACAAGTCCGGCCGTAAACCAGACTGCCACCGCTCCTGCCACTGCGAACGACCCGCAATTTCACACCCGAGACTCGCGCTACAAGATAGAGCCTGGCGATTCCTTCGACATCACGTTCGATTTGAGCCCCGAGTTTAATCAGACCGGAGTGGCCGTCCAGCCCGACGGTTTTGTTACGCTGCATGGCGTCGGCGACATCAAGGTACAGGGGCAAACCGTGCCTCAACTCACCGAGACACTGCGAAAGACGTATAGCAAGATACTGAATGACCCTCAGATTTCGGTATCACTAAAAGATTTTCAAAAGCCTTATTTCATTGCCGATGGGCAGGTCGCGCGGCCGGGAAAATATGAACTCCGTGGCGACACGACTTTGACTGAAGCCATTGCCATGGCGGGTGGCTTCCTTGAAACCGCCAAGCACTCGCAGGTGGTGCTGTACCGTCGCGTAGACGATAACTGGACTTCGGCTCAACTCATCAATGTGAAAAAGATGGAGGCTGATCGCAGCCTGCGAGAAGATCCTTTCCTGCATCCCGGCGACATGCTCTTCGTGCCAAAGAACACTCTTTCGAAAATCAAGCCGTTCATCCCTAACGCTAGCCTTGGTTCTTACTTCCCGATTCCGTAGAGTTTTGCGGAGTTTTGGGGCTTTGTAGAGTTGTAAAGATACAAGAGTTCAAAGATACAAGAGTTTAAGGACAGATATGAACAACCGTGATGTGACGCCCGTGTACGAAAGTGGAAGCTTCCGTTTCTCTTTACGCGACCTTTTAGCCATCGGATTTCGTCGAAAACGGACTGCGGGCTTGTGTTTCTTTGGAATCCTCACGGGTGCCATTCTCGCTGCGGTGCTGCAGCCGACCGAGTATCGCGCCACCACCAAGTTCCTGGTGGATCGCGAACGAATGGACCCAATCGTTAGTCCCGAGCAAAACGCTCCAATGTCGATCCACGACGAAGTGACTGAGGAAGAGCTCAATTCTGAAGTCGGGCTTCTGGAGGCTGACGATGTGTTGCGGCAGGTTGTGACGGCTTGCGGCCTCGACCAGCGCAAATCGCTTTCCGAATATATCTTCGGACCTGCGACTCGGGATAAAAAGATTGCGAAGGCAGCCGCACGGTTGGCGTCAGATCTCAAGATCGAAGCGGAAAAAAAGAGTCACCTCATCGATGTTAGCTATACATCGGATGACCCGCAATTGGCGGAGCGTGTTTTGCGCACGTTGGGAGACGCTTACATTCAAAAACACGTGGCCGTGCATACGCCGCCCGGGCAGGTGCAGTTTTTCGATGACGAAACTGAGCGCTATAAGAAAGATTTGAGCGGCGCCGAGGCGCAGCTGAAAACGTTTTCGGAACAACAGGATGGGGTCGCCCCTCAACTGACCAGGGACATCACGCTGCAAAAGTTAAGCGAGTTCCGCTCCAGCCTGCAGCAAACCCGGGCCGATCTGGCAGGTACAGACCAGCGTATCAAGACACTGGAAAAGCAAGCTGGAATAACCCCGGAACGCCTGACAACCTCCATGCGGCAGCAAGACGATTATCAGGTGTTGCAAGGTTTGAAGAATACGCTGATGACCCTGGAACTCAAACGCACAGAGCTGCTGACCAAGTATCAACCAACCTATCCCTTGGTGCAGGAAGTAGACAAGCAGCTTGCAGATACTCAGGCTTCGATCGCGTCTGAAGAAGCGAAGCCGATCAAAGAAGAAACAACCGATCGAAACCCGACGTATGCCTGGATCAACGAAGAACTGGCCAAGGCCAAAGCCGAACACAGCGCTCTGGAGGCGCGTGCAACAGCGCAGCAAGCCATCGTTGCAACCTACGAGACCCAGGCTCGCGACCTGGAACAAAAAGGTCTCGTGGAGCAGGATTTGCTTCGCAACATCAAGACGGACGAAGAAAGCTACCTGTTGTATTTGCGCAAGCGCGAACAAGCCCGCATGACGGAGGCTTTGGATCGCACCCATATTGTGAACGTGGTGGTTGCAGAACCTCCGTCCGTTCCGTCCCTGCCTTCCAATTCCCGTTTCCTGGTGTTCTTGTTGGGGATGTTCATCGCCGCCTCCGTGGCGGTTGGCGCCGTAATCATCCAGGAACGATTCGATCCTTCCTTCCGGACACCTACGGAGGTGTCTGCCGAACTTAATATCCCTGTACTCGCAGCCGTTCCGCAGAGCTTTGAGAGTTACCGTGGTAGCGGAACGGATGGCACATACTCCGAAACCATCCCCCTACCCTCCGCGGTCGGCGAACGAAGCAGCAGCTAAGTCAGGGAAAGGGAATTCACCGGTCATGAGCAAAAACTTCGAACTGTTGTACCAGATGCAAAAGACGCAGGAGATGCTCCCGTCTGATACCGAGCCTATACCTGCAACCGTCCTGCCCACGGAAGCGTTGACGAACACGCCGACGTTAGAGATCGACGGCATGGCACGGGATGAGATCAGCAAACTGGTACACCGGTTGTTCCTTTTGCCTGGTACCGACGCCGCGCGCCACGTTGTATTTACTGGCATGGACACGGGAGACGGATGTAGCTGGATCTGCGCCCGAGTGGGCGAGCTTCTGGCTTCGCAGGTTACTGGTTCAGTTTGCATCGTCGATTGCAATTTGCGTGCTCCTTCGTTGCACCGGCAGTTCAACGTAGAGAACCACTACGGGCTTTCTGATGCTCTGGTCGGGGACGGTCCCATTCGTCAATACGCGCAACAGCTATCACGTTGGAACCTGTGGCTGGTGAGTTGCGGTGCCAGCAACGACAGTTGCCAGGAGTTGCTGACGTCAGACCGCATGCGCACGCACATATCTGAGTTGCGCTCTCAGTTCAATTATGTATTGATGGACGTGGCCTCCTTCAACGCCTGCAATCATGCCATGGTGTTCGGCGGTCTGGCCGACGGGGTGGTTCTTGTGCTGAAGGCAAACTCGACTCGTCGTGACGCAACTCGAGAAACCATGCAGCAACTGCAGGCTTCAAATATACGTTTACTCGGCGCAGTCTTGAATCAGCGCACCTTCCCAATTCCTGAACGGATCTACAACAAGCTATAGTCGAAAACTGGCGAGCAGGGCAGGCGAATTAGATTCGACGGCTGTTGGGTCACGTACTCGGTTCCGAAAGATTCTCGATTCAAGCTTCAGCGTCGAAAATGTCAAGAGTTTTACTCTCCGGATTCAACCACGGTTCTGAACTGCTGAAAACAATTCTGAGGAAATTCATCGATGGATAGCATGGGACGCCGAACTCTAACGAGTGCCATCAGAGTTTTTGACTTATTTCTTTTGACCGTCTCTTTTGGAGTGGCCGCTTTGCCCATGGTTTCGGCGCAGGGGCATGTGTCATTCAATGACTTTTTGTCGCTCAGAATCAAGTTGCAGAACTTTGTGGTTTTCTTCATTTTGTTATGGATTTGGCACAGCATTTTCTTGATGCTCGGCTTGTACGACTCCAAGCGAATGCACGCTCGCAGGTCCGAAGTCATTGACATCACGAAGGCGACGTCGCTCTCGGCGGTGGTTTTAGGCTTGGCTTCGATCTTTCTGGGATTTCGCATGGTGACGCTCACCTTCGTGGGCGTGTTCTGGTTTTGCAGCACGTTTGTCATCGTGTCGAGCCGGGTCGCGATCCGCACCTATCTCCGGCATCTGCGCCGGCAAGGGCGCAACCTGCGAAACATGTTGATTGTCGGGGCCAATAGCCGGGCCATTGAGTTTGCCCGATCCATGCGGTCGAAGCCGGAGTTGGGCTACCGGATAATGGGTTTCGCCGACGATGAGTGGTCTGGATCGGAAGAACTGGAGAAAAACGGCTGGTCGTTGCTGTGCGACTTGAATGGTTTGCGGACGTTCCTGCGCCGCAGTGTGGTGGATGAAGTGATGATTGCGGTGCCTCTGCGCTCGTTCCATGACGACGCGTCCGAGATCGCCTCCATGTGCCAGCAGCAGGGCATTGTGTTCCACGTATTGTCGGACCTGTTCAATCTGAAAACCAGGCCGCCGATGGCGGAGGACTTCGAAGGTTCGCGCCTGATCACGCATTCTGGCAGCATTGAGAAAGGGTGGCCCACCGTAATCAAGCGGGCGCTTGACTTCTCGATTTCTTTCGTGCTGCTTGTGTTCCTTTCTCCTTTGTTGCTGATCACGGCGTTGCTTATCAAACTTACCTCGCCCGGCCCGGTGTTTTTCGTGCAGAAGAGGGTAGGGTTTAACAAGAGGACCTTTACAATTTTCAAGTTCCGGACCATGGTCATCGATGCCGAGAAGAGACTTCGGGACATCGAGCATTTGAATGAGGTTTCCGGGCCCGTGTTCAAGATCAAGAACGATCCGCGGCTCACGCCCATCGGCAAGTTTTTGCGCAAGACCAGCATTGATGAGCTGCCTCAGCTCTTCAATGTTCTGACCGGCGACATGAGCCTCGTGGGCCCTCGCCCGCTGCAGTTGCGCGACTACGAATTGTTCACCGAAGCCGGGGAAGATTGGCAGCGATGCCGCTTCAGCGTTCAGCCCGGCATTACGTGTCTCTGGCAGGTGAACGGTCGAAGTTCGCTGCCTTTCCACCAATGGATGGAACTTGACCTCGAGTACGTGCGCAACTGGTCTCTGTGGCTTGATCTGCAGATTCTGGCTAAGACCATCCCCGCAGTTTTTCGCGGATCCGGCGCCGCCTGATCCAAACCTGCCACAGATCGTACTTTCCTCCCACTGCAAGCCTCCTTTGAACTCAGCCAGCCGTAGAAATCCCAGTCAAATGAGCGAAACCATAACGGGCACTTCTTTTCCGTCACAGCCTGAGACTTCCGGGATTGTGGGGGCGGGAGGCATGCATCAGCAACGAATCGATCCCCCCGCCACTTATTGGCTCGGTCGTTTCTCCAATGCGCCAGTGTTGAACCTGCCAACGGACAAGCCCCGAGTGGCCAAGCCGGCAGCAAACTTTGCCTGGCAGTCGCGGCGGGTGGATAGGAATCTCGCAGAAGGACTTCGCCAGTTCGGCCAAAGCGAGCAGATAGCATTTTCTGTCGTCCTCTTGAGCGCCTTCCAGGTTTTGCTGTTGCGCTATACGTCTCAGGACGACGTGGTAATCGGCTGTGCTCTTCCAGATCTCAGTACCGGAATCGACGGCGCTCTGGCTTCCACCCAGGCTGCATTCTTGCTGCGGGCCGATGTTTCCGGTGATCCAGCGTTCCGCGATCTTGTCTCTCGAGTCTATGGCAACGTCCTTGAGGCGAGGGAGCAGGCAAGACCATCCCTGGCAGAGTTGTCGGAAGAGATGACTTCCGCGCTAGGTGTCCAAGCCCCGACTTTTCAGGTCTCTTTTTCTTATAGAACTGAGCGCCCGCCGATGGAATGGCAGCCGATCCCGAGCCACGGTGTGACGCCTGATGTGCCAGTTGATTTGCATCTGGACATCGGGGATGACGGTGAAGAGTTCTCGCTGCGCTTGCTCTATAACCAGGACTTGTTTGAAGCGCCCGGCATTGCTCGCACCCTCCAGAACCTGGAAACATTGCTTCGCAGTATTGTTCGGAATCCGGATCAACGGCTTTGGGACCTGCCCATTCTGACCGAACAAGAACAGCGTCAAGTTGTGGTGGAATGGAACCAAAATGTCCAACACTACGCAAGCGACAAATGCCTGCACGAACTGGTGGAAGCAAATGCAGAGCGCGCGCCCGACCAGCTTGCGGTCGTCTGGGGCGACAGGCAGCTAACGTATCAGCAATTGAACGCGCGAGCCAATCAGGTGGCGCACTATCTGCGAAGCCGGGGTGTTGGGCCCAACGTGAGGGTTGGGATCTGTCTTGATCCCGCGTTCGAATTCGCGATCGCGGTGCTGGCGGTGATGAAGTCAGGCGGTGCTTGCGTTCCATTAGATCCCAATTACCCGCAAGAGCGCATCAACTACATGTTGAGGGATGTGCAAGCGCAGGTCCTGATCACGGAAAAGGGGATGCCAGTCGGCGAGGCTCCAGAGGGCTGTGAGATTTTGATTCTTTCTGACCTTACGGAAACGCTGTCGAGTCAGTCGACGAGCAATCCGGTAAGCGGAGTCACGGCCAACGATATTGCGTATGTCATCTATACATCTGGATCTACTGGGAAGCCGCGGGGCGTTCTTCTCGCGCATTCTGGCCTGGTAAATTACAACACCGCTACGTCCCTAATGTACGGAATCGGGCCGAGCGATCGAATGCTTCAATTCTGTTCGATTAGCTTTGACATCGCCGTCGAAGAACTGTTCTGCACCTGGGAGAGCGGTGCTACGGTGGTATTGAGGTCGGCGGAAATGTCCCTGGCGGTGCCTGAGTTTTTGACGTGGGTCGAACGGCAGGGTATTACAATTCTGGATTTGCCCACGGCTTACTGGCACGAGTGGGTCCACCACCTGAGTGAACTGAAAGAGCCAGTCCCGCCGAGTGTCCGCCTGGTCATTGTTGGCGGTGAGAGAGCTTCGTCGAAGGCCTGCGCCGCTTGGTCGAATGCAGTCGGCCGCCGAGTTCGTTGGATCAACACCTATGGCCCGACCGAGGCCAGCATTAGCGTGACCGCTTTCGAGCCGTCCTACGCAGCCCGAGACGTCATCCCGGAAAATATTCCCATTGGTC
>Ga0116105_1000300_pt1 | contig 13892 bp, 9 predicted proteins | sample June2015DPH_6_20_FD_89716 | JGI IMG/M metagenome (GOLD analysis project Ga0116105, IMG submission 89716) | Peatland microbial communities from SPRUCE experiment site at the Marcell Experimental Forest, Minnesota, USA - June2015DPH_6_10 | ecosystem: Environmental > Terrestrial > Soil > Wetlands >... | reverse complement strand
GCTCCCCATCGAGAAAGCTTCCGAGCTGGTTTCCGCCCACACGCTCGACACGACGCCTGGCACGCGATCCAGTAACTTGCTGCCGATGTCGTATCTCAACCTCAAGGATTTCCGGGACAAGAATCAAGTGTTCACGCACCTGGCCGGATTCTCGTCACCCATGGCTTTCGGCCTCTCCAAAGGATCGGATGCCGTTCCGGAGCGCGCCTTCGGTGAGTTAGTGACTGGCAATTACTTCGACACGCTCGGCGTCCATCCTGTTTTCGGACGCTTCTTCGTACCGGAGGAGGACAGCACGCCCGGTGCGCACCCGGTAGTGGTCCTCGGAAATGGCATCTGGCAACTTCGCTTCGGCGGCGATCCCAACCTGGTGGGCCAAACGCTGCGGATTAACAGTATTGTGTTCACGGTGATCGGTATCGCAGCCGCGGGATTTAAGGGCGTGAACGCAGTCTTCGGACCGGATCTCTGGATCCCAACCATGATGGCGGACCAGGTTTTTCCGTCTGACTCACGATCAATGCTGCGGGAGCGAAGCAATCTCGCGTTTCGCGTGGCGGGACGGCTGAAGCCTGGCGTGTCGAGAGCCCTGGCGGAAGCGAATTTGAAGACCATCGCCGCTGCTTTGGAGCGCGAGTATCCGGAATCGAACCAGGGCCGCAGCATCGCACTGCGTCCCATTGCGGATGCGGCCTTCACACCCGGCACCCGGGAACCGGCCATGTTCGGAGGCGCGGTGTTGATGGCTATCGTGGGATTGGTGCTGCTAATTGCCTGCTCGAACGTCGCGAATTTGCTTCTGGCGCGCTCAGCCGGACGCCGGCAGGAAGTGGCCGTCCGGCTTGCGCTGGGAGCCAGCCGCGCCAGATTGATTCGGCAACTGCTGACCGAGAGTGTCGTATTGGCTCTCGCGAGCGGTATCGCGGGCATCGCCATTGCACGAGAAGGAATCGTGCTGCTCAACTCGTACCGCCCTCCCGAGGTCGCCCGCAATCTCGCTGAAGCGCAATTCGATCCGGCTGTTTTTGTATTCGCTCTTCTGATCTCCCTGGCCACGGGTCTGATCTTCGGAATCATTCCGGCGCTAGAAAGCACGCGGACGGACATTTCGGAAACCTTAAAACAAGAGACGCGCAGCGCCGGTCGGAGCCGCCGCGGAATTTCTTTCGGAAATACGCTTCTGGCCGGGCAAGTGGCGTTTTCGCTGATCGCACTCATTACGGCGGGATTGTGTTTGCGGAGCATTCAACACGCGTATACCATCGATCCTGGTTTTGAGACCAGAAAACTGGCGCTGATCGCCACCAATCCGGGACAGGCTGGATACAATCAGGCTCGCTCGGAGCAGTTTTATCGCGAAGCGCGCGAACGTGCGGCCAGTGTGCCCGGCATTGTGTCGGTGTCATGGGCCTCGAACCTGCCCTTCTGGTCGCGCCCGTCGCGCAGCGTCGTTATCGAGGGCGAAGAACGGCGCGAGAAGGCAAATCCGGTGATGACCGTGGTCAACACCGTGGATCTCGACTATTTCAAAACCCTCGGCATCCTCAGGACCGATGGCCGCGATTTCACCGGCTACGACCGTGATGGATCTTCGCCTGTCGCGATCATCAACGAAACCATGGCTGCCAGATTCTGGCCGCATCAGAATCCAATCGGCAAGCGATTCCAATTTACCGGCGACAACTTCTTTCGGCAGATCATCGGCGTGGTGAAGACGGCGAACTATCAGAGCTTGGGCGAAGCGCCGCAGATCTGCGTGTATGTTCCGCTGCGGCAAAATTTCGCAGCCTGGATGGTGCTGTACGCGCGGACCGAAGCCGATCCGTCAACAGTGCTCGCCGCGCTGCAGCGCGAGCTGCGAGGCATCGATCCGCAAATCCCCATCGAAGATGTCCGGACCGCGCGCAAAGTGATCGATCAGGCACTGTGGGGTGCCAAGCTGGGCGTGGGGCTGCTAAGCATCTTCGGATTCCTGGCGCTGGGCTTGGCCAGCATCGGGCTATACGGCATGATGGCGTATTCGGTCAGCCGGCGCAGGCGCGAGATCGGATTGCGGATGGCGCTGGGAGCCGCACAATCCGGCGTGATGAGCTTGATTTTGCGGCAGGGGATGCAGTTGGTCGCGATCGGTGTGGTGATTGGAATCGGCGCGTCGATGCTGGTGGGCCGCGCTTTGTCCACACTGCTGTTCGGCGTGAGCCCGCTCGATCCAGTGAGTTTAGGGGCTGCTTCTATGGTGCTTATCCTGGTGGCGCTAGCGGCCTGTTATTTGCCGGCTCGGAGGGCTAGCCGGGTAGATCCATTGGTTGCGCTGCGCGACGGCTAAACTACAAACGCTAGTGCTCCGAAAGAAGCGCCTTGATGTTGGCTTCGACATTATCTTTATCCACCAGGCCTTCCTTATACAACGCCGCGACCCGGCCTTGCCGATCAATCAGAAAAGTATCCGGCAGATTTCCAATTCCGTATTTCTTCGACATCGGATCGTCGCCGAGCAGCATGGTGTACGGGATCTTGTGTTCCTCAAGAAACGGCTTCAGAACCTTCCAGCCATCCTCGTCGAGCGAGACGCCAACCACGGCGAATCCCTTCGTTCCATACGCAGCCTGGAACGCTTCGAACCAGGGAATTTCCTTCTTGCATCCAGTGCACCAAGTGGCCCAGAAATCCAGCAGAACCACTTTGCCACGAAAATCGGCCAGGTTCACGGTCTTGCCACTGACATCTTGGAGAGCAAAATCAGCCGCGGGCTCGCGCCCCTTTTCAGGTTGCAGGGGAACGCGGAGCCCAGCTTGATCAGCGGCCGCAGCCACACTAGCTAGCGTCAAAAGCAGAGTCAACATCCTGTTCATTTTTCTTCTCCTTTGGTTTTCTCCCCAGCGGTGCACGCTTGCGGTTACCAGCATATATGCAACGGGCCATCCGACTATTGCGAGCGGCAGCAGCCTGGTTGGCCAGGGAACGGCGTGCCATACGCCCTCACTCCAAATCTCACGGACTCTCTCATACCATCCGCTGGTCCAGGTTACGAGCGAAGTAAGGCCTGCAACAGAGGCAGCCAGCAGGAGCGCCTGCCGGAATCCAAGAGCGCGCAGCCGGACGCCTCGATTCATTCCCCAAATCGCGGCGGCTAAAAACGGCAGCATCGGGATGCTCGCCATGAAAAACAGGTCTAGAACAATTTCCCAAAGCTGCCCACTGGGGAGTGTTAGGCCCCTCGGCAGGATCAAGCGCAATGAATACCAGCCGTGAACCACCAGGCAAAACAACGTCCCGGTTAACCAGGTGGCGCGCCGCGACAGTGACCCCAGTACGAACCCACTTGTCCATGACCACGAAACCAGTGCCAGGAACAGGCAGACCAAATACACTGCATCCTCGCCAACGCTCAACCCGGTCCCAAAATGGACCCCATGCCGTAAATAGGTCCGCACCTGTAAGACAATCGCTGCGTCAAACCGAAATGCGATGTCGCTCAACAGCACGCCCGCTACGCCAACCAACCCTCCAAGAGCCAGCCATGGATGCCAATCTTTCCACAATTCTGCCTGGCGCCGGATCACTAATCCGAGCACATCGCCAAGCGCTTGTCCGCCCGCCGTGCCTAACTCCGCCAGATCCCCACACACGGCATCGCGCTCATCCGGATGGAGCATCCGGGAGACAAGGTCCACCAGCCGCCAGCAGATCTGGGTCAGCATGATTACTATCACATTGTGATTCTAATCGCGACCCATGTCAAGAGCGAAACGCTTGTACCGCAGCCGAAGCCAATCGACGTGAAGGCCATCCGCAAGCACGTGAAAATGTCCCAGGCTGAATTCTCACGGGTTTATAGGATCAGCAAGCGGGCATTGCAGGAGTGGGAGCAGGGTGGACGCCAGCCGGATTCAGCCGCACGTGCGTACTTGACCGTCATCGCGAAAGAACCCTCCATCGTGCGCCGGGCACTCGCCCGCAGATGACCGGAATGTAATGATCGGCCCCTACGCGAATGTGAGACAATGCCGCTGAATGACTCATACCTCGAGAAGAGAATTTTTGAACCACGCCGCACTGGCCGGATTCCTATGCGCAGGCACGCGGAAGCTACGCGCCAACCCGCTGGGCATGCCGATCGGATGCCAGACCTATCCGGTCCGCAAAATGATCGGACAGGATTTCGCCGGCACCCTCAAAGTGCTGGCGCAGGCCGGATTCGAGCGAATCGAGCTGTGCTCGCCGGTGGGCTACGCCGATTCTGGATTCGGCGCCATCGCTAAATATAAACCTGCCGAGCTGCGTGGAATTATTAGCGACGCCGGACTAAAATGCGAAAGCTCCCACTTCGATATCGGAGAGCTTCGGAAAGATCTCGCTGGCCGCATTGCCTGGGCCAAGGACGTGGGCATGACGCAAATGTTCGTGCCGAGCCTGGACGGGCCTAAGAATCCGACCATGGATGACGTGAAAAAGGCCGCTGATGAATATAGCAAGATGGGCGAACACACCGCGAAGGCCGGCATCCAGCTCGGTTTGCACAATGAGAATTTTGAACTCACCCAGGTAGATGGCAAGCGCACGTATGACATCCTGCTGGGGCTTTTCGATCCAAGGCTGGTGAAGTTCCAGTTTCAGTGCTCCACCATCAGCCAGGGTTACGATGCAGCCGAATACTTCATGAAGTACCCCGGTCATTTCATCTCGATGCACGTGCAGGATTGGAACCCTACGACCAAGAAAACCGTGGCCGTGGGACAGGGCTCGCTCGACTGGAAGAAGATTTTCACCGCTGCGAAAACAGGCGGCGTAAAGAATTACTTCGTCGAAATGAACTTGGACCTGATGAAGGCCAGCGTCCCGTATCTGCGCGACTTGCATGTGACTTAAGGTCCTATCTACAACAGCGCTGACGTCAGCTCTTCGAAATTCCCCGGCGTTACTAGCTGAAATCGAACCGACAGCCGCGTGAATCCACGCAGCACCCGATTCAATTCGTCAGTGGGGATTTCAGGACTAGCCAGAAAAATGCTCCCGGACGATATTCGATACGGCAGCACTCTCCAATCCCGAACCACGTGCCGCGGCAAAGCGCGCGCCACTTTCCTGTTTACTTCTTCCGGCTCCAAACGGCCAACCGGTAGGCTCTGTTGCAAACTCAATGCCTCGTACAGATCGTCCTCGCTGATCTTGCCGAGTTGCATCAAGTATTGTCCCAGCCGCACGCCCGCCGGCTGACGCGTCAACGCCTGGCTCAAGTCGTCTTCGGACACATAACTCGAGCCCACCAGAATCTCACCCAATTTGCGCTTATGCTCCATTAAGGCACTCCGGGACGGATAATTGTGCTCAGTTTTCAGCCAGACCAGCGGCTCATTATACAGGCGAGAGCGGGAATACCGCCAGACAGCTTGCGCGGTCGCAATGGTGTTGATCCAGTTGGAACAGACCGTTCGTATCGGTACGCCGAGAGCAAACAGCGGGCCATAGAGACGCGTCACGCAACCCATCCGCACGCCGGTCTGAATGATCTGGATCAGCAGCGTGGCTTCGAGCAGCGCCGGATGCAGCGTCCACTTTGCCAAACCCCAGGGAAGACCGGTGATCCGGGCAAACATCCACGTGAGAACGCCGTAGGCGAACAAGAAGTTGGTGAGCAGGCTGAGCGGATTTCCCAATAATCCCTTGCGGTCGCGCCAGAACCAATACACTTGAGCGAAGCTGCCCCGCCAGCCATGCCGCTCCCAACTTTGCAGCGCGATTCCCATGATCCAGCGGGTGCGCTGCCGGATGGCGGATCGCGCGGTCCGCGGAAAGAACTCGCGCGTGGCGACGAAGCTAGCTTGCCGGCCTCGATCGATAGGCAGAAATAACTGCCGCGATCCCAGCTTGTGCAAGCGCAGCCCGTTCTCGTAATCTTCCGTCAGACAGGCTGGCTCGAATATCAAGTTGTGTTCCGCGTTCGCCAACTTGTCCAGAGCCTCGCGGGTGAATCCGGTGCCGACTCCGTTGGAAGGAACAAAGCTGCCCATGTGCTGGCGCGCGGGCATGTCTTTGATCTGCCATTCCGAGAACTCATCGCAATACATGCCGTGGATCCAGTCGCCGAGCGGCGTCGCGAGCGGCAGCACCGGAATCTGCACCATGTCGAATTCATCAACGTAGGCATTGATCTGCGAAAACGCCTCGGGATGGATCAGGTCCTCGGCATCGTGCGTCACCACAATCTCGAAACGAAGCTGATGGTGCTCCTCATACAGCAGCATGCGCTGATACACCCAGTTCAGGCAGTCTGCTTTGGATGTGGGACCGTCATGGGGGCATACGGCCAGATGCACGTTCGGAAAACGCTCCTCCAGCTCCCGGACTGCGCTCAGCGTAGGGTCGTCGTTTGGGTATGCGCCGATGAAAAAGTGATAATTCTCGTAATCGATGGCGGCGACGTTATGTTCCACCATCCCGGCGATCACCTGATACTCGTGCCACAGCGGCACAAAAATCGCAAGGTGTTTCTCCTCGGCAGTTTTCGAAGGTTTCGGTTTCGACTTGTCGCGCGCCCAGGCCCACAAACAGATGAGGTTCAGCGCCATGTCGTCCAGCCCGCTGATCAACACGGCCAGTGCCGAGGGAACCAGACAGACGGCGACCCAGGCGTCCGCGTGGGACAACCAGGATGAAACGGTGGATATCAATAGTGCTAGTGCGTGGACGTCCCCAAAGTTCGCAGGCGCATTTTTGCTATCCCACTTACACTCGCGCTCCTTCAAAGATTCCCAATGTTTAGAGAGTGTTACCGAACCGCGACCGTAAAGGGAGCCGGTGCTCTTGCCGATTTTTTAACGGGGATCTGAAGAAGACGGCGTTTCCAAACTACCCAGCGACAATCTCCAGATGCACAAACCCGGCGATGGTAGCCGCCTGGTTCCCCAAAAAGACAATCTTGCGTGTCTTCGGAAACGGCAACCCTGACTGAATGGCTTTCGCGTAGAACCCCACCTGCCGCAAGATCTGCCGCGCCGCCTCGTCCTGTGTGTCGAGAGTCGCTACCTTGGACAGAAATCCTGCGCTCCATCCCAGCGGCAACACGCATCCGTGGCCCGCTTGCCGAACCTCACCAAGCTTCGATTCCAAACGCTCCAAATTCGTTTTCAAAACGGACAAGCCCGTCCACTCCGCGTACTGCTTCTGCAACTGCAGCAACTGCTCCGCATAGGCGTTCACCAAACCCAACATCGCCTGTACGTCCATGCCATGCTTGTTTCGCGGCGCCTTCTCGCGCCAGTCGCCCTCGAATGCCGTTCCCGGCACGGCCATCTCCGCGAACACCGGCGTAGCGTCTTCCAACCGCTTCACGTTGCGTCCCGGAATCTGTTTCCAAGCCAGCTCGAACTTTCCGCTGCCCCGCGGTTCCAGCGTGGATGCCCGCAGCACAAAAATCTTAAAGACACTTTCCTGCACCGTATTAGAATCGGATGCGGAGATCAAACGCATCGCATCCGCGCCGCCCACTCCCAGTGCTCCCTCTTCCACAACGCGTCCAGGATTGCGCGGCAGCCGGCCTTCTGAACCCGCGCGCGCCGAAAGATCGCTCATCAACTTCGGCGTCAGCTTGCCGTGCACAACTCCGGTTCTGAGCGCCCCCTTGATGGCCGTTCCAGGAAGATAAGGCCCGCTGGGGCCGGTGCTGAAAGTGGGAATGAACAAATTCTCGGCGCGCGTTTTTTCCCAAAATTGAGCCGAGCTCGCATCCTCAAACGGGATTCGCCGCCCGGCGTAATTCTGCGCAAAACCGCCCCACGACGCAAAGTCCAGTTTCTCGGCTTTCTTTAGCTGGCTCAAATAACTGTCCAGCCGCGGACCCTTTGCCAGCAGCCGAAAAATACGCTTCTGATCCAGAACGTTGACATGGTCTTTCCACACCATGTAGTCGATCGGCGCCAACCGCTGTCCGTCGCCAACCAGCGTGGGAGTCAGACAAGTGAGCCGGTATTTCATGCAGCCGCCCGCCAAGGAATCGGAACTGTTACCGCGAACCCCGCACGATACACGGGATGCGGAAATCCTTCGGGCGCAGTGTCACGCGCCGCGCCGCGCAGCTGGGGAGCTCCCGCCAACAATACGGATCCTTCCGCAATCATCAACGTCGGCGATTTTATCTCGCCCCAGCGAGCGCTGCTTTCAATCCGGCCACTCCGCGAAACCGTCGCATAGCTTCCGCGCTTCCAATCCACCAGATCATCTCCCGACGGTAGATAGAGCGACAGCAGCCAATGCGCGCGCTCGGGCGATTCTTCCGCTGATTCAGGTGCAGCCGGCGGCGTCCCAGGTGGTGTCCAATGTTGCCATTCCGGCGTTTCCGACCGCCCCCAACCGCGCGAGCGCTCTCCACCGAATCCGGAATCCGCCAGCAGCAGAAATGCGCTGCGCACCGGTGCTTCCCATTTCTCTCGAGCCGCTTCGTCCGCAAACTGCACCACCGTCCAAAGTCCCGCATTCTGCGCAAACTCGAGACACGCCGTAACATGCGATTCCACCTTACCGCCTTCCAGCCGATCCACGCTCGCATTCGATCGTAACGCGATGCGGAACGGCCCGCGCCCCGCATCGTGCGGGATCAGGCATTCGCTCTCGCCATCCACGGCCCAGCGATTTTCATCGATTCCCTTCCCGCCCAGTAGCGCTTCCACCACCGGCAGCGGAACAAAGCGCGCGCCTTTGCAACGGATCTTGGTAGTAGCTTCCTGCGGCGGCCAGATACTACGCGGTGGAACCACCAGCAGCGTGTGCCCTTGGAAGGGGTAGAAGGAGCTGAATCGTGCAGCCGGCGCCGTTTTCGATCGCGCGGTTGCTTCCAGCCATTCTTGACCGAGGCCTAGTTGCAACATCGCCGAACACACCGCTGAAAAGACCGCGTCGCTGTGATAAATCAGATCCACGCGATCCCGCGCGCCGGAATCTGGACCGAAGCGCCAAGGCCCCACCGGGCGAAATCGAACGGAAAAGCTGGTGCTGGAACCGGCCGGTGACATGCTATTCGACAAGCTTGTCTGCGAAATCGGCGCCCGTCACCAAACTTTGCAAGGCCCCCAGATCGGCGCCCGCAAGCAACTCCTGCTCCGCGGCTCCCGAAGCATAAAAACTCCGGCCGCGCCAAGCCAGCTTCAGGTTCGACAATGCAACTCGCCCGCTTCCGCGCGACCCACCGCCGCCCAGGCTGTCGTCTTCGAGTAACCGCAAGCCTTCCACCAGCCGCGACAGCAGCTCGCGATCTTCCGGACAGAGCACGTCCATCACGATGCGAAAATGAAACCGCGCTCCCGCCGGAACGCGCTCCAACGTCCGTGGATTGGCTTGCGACGTGATTCGATCGATGGCGTTCTCGCTCTTCACCTCGGTCAATTCGTCGTCCATGTTCTCGCGCATCTGCGGCGTGATGCTCTCAGGAATCAACGGCGCATCGTACATGGTGAGCCGCGCCGGCGTGGCCACGCTCGATTCCAGCGGCTCACCGCTCACCCGGTCCATGCGGCCCGGACTGCGCCCGAACAAAAGGCAAATGTCGTCGTCCGGCCGGTCGCTCTGGTGAATCCGAACCTCCTGGCCCTTGCGCTTCGAAAGATAAACCAGCTCGGACGGCACCGCCATTCCCGTCGATTGTTCCAGCATCGATCGCAGCTTGCCGCGCAGCGAGCTACCCGGAATATAAGGCAACCCGAAAGCATCTTTCACAACCGGATTGTCCGCGCCTCCGATTTCAAGCGATCCCTTGCCGGCCCCGATGTGCAGCCCCGTCTGGCAGGTGATATCTCCTTCGAGGAGCAATTTTCCAATCAACTTCAATTCTGTTTGCGCTGTATGCGAACTCATCGAAATCCGTTTTCTCGTTTCTCGTTACTCGTTATAGGCGACAATCGCTTCGAAAAGATCGCGGAAGCGCTCGTAGCCTTTGGCATCGTTCTTGCGCGTTACCTGTAGCAGCAGCTTCTCGAGCGAATCCAGGCTGCGCAGGGAATGCCGCGCGATGGTGTACGCCAGGCGCGCACGCAACATCACGAACTGCTGCTGGCGTTCACTTTCGGGCGCACGCACTGCCCTTCTCACCGCATTGTACAGACGCCGCAACTGGCTCTTGGTACCGGAATCCATGTCGCGCATCCGGCTCACCACCCCGTGCGCTTGATTATCCAGATACAGCGGGTCTGAGATCAGCTTCTCAATATCAATCTCGGGCGGACCTTCGAACCGGCCCCGATCCCCGCCCCCTCCCCGATCGCCTCGGCCCCTGTCACCATGTGGACCACCCCGGCCGCCCTCGCGGCCGCCTCCGCCTCCGCCTCCGGGTGCGCCTCGGCCTTCTCGCCTGCCTTCTTGATTACGTGGTTCTTGCTGCGTCGTTTCCGCCATTCCAGCCTCTTTTTCTTACGTCATTCCTTCAATGGACAATCTCGCCCATTCTAGCGCTACGCGGCCCGAGGGCCGCAACTTCAAATTCACCGGATTCTTTCCAACCAGATCAGCAATCAAGCTGGTGCGCGCCTTTTGAAAATCACGCGACCGCGAGCTCCCCAGGATGCGATACAACCTCCGGTGAAACCGCCACGGCCGCTCCACTCGTTTCGCTCCCGGCGCTCGTTTAGTCTCGCGATATATCCCACACAAATCCCGTATATATTGTGGCGCAATACCAAACTGCCGCACCATGGCGGTCAATTCATCCTTCAATTCGGCCGCGTCACCCAACTGCTTCCATTCCAGCGTCCTCCCCAACAGATTAAAGCAATCCTTGTCGGCGGATTTCGCAATTTCCAGCTTATCCAGCGCCCTCTCATAAACCGATCCGAGCGGAGTTTCCAACTCCGGCGCCAGCGCCAGAGCCATGGTGATGGTTTTGCCTTCCGCCCCCGGAAAATCTTTCAGATGCTCTTCAGTAAAACGATGGAAAAGCCGCTGCAGTTCCCGCGCGAATGCAATCAACGCGTCCCAAGCCCCGTACACAGCAAAATCATCCCCGCCCGTGTGCAGCAGGTTCAGCCTGCGCCAGAACTCCGGCAGCGAACACAGCACTTCCACTTCGCCCGCGAAGAATTGCTTGTACAAAACCGATAGCTGGACATGCTCTTCGATGCTCTGCAGCCGCCGCACCCGGATGCTGAAGCTATCCACATCCCCGCGCAGCACTCCCCACACCGAACAGCCTTCCGCACGCGCAGCCAGCACCGGTGCAGTTGCCGAGTGATGGCCATCGTCCGTCAGCGCCGTATGCCGCGCCAACGGAACCGAGTCCGGCGAAGTGCCGATGGTCCAAGTATGCTTCCCGCTTCCGGCTTCGATCTTGCCCGGCGAATCCGGCGACCAACCCACCGTCGCCGCGTCGCGCAGCGACCGTCCCAATTCTTCAAAATAAGCCGGATCAGCATCCCCGGCCTCAACAGCTTCCGGCAATCCCGTCGCAGCCAGCGGCGTATTCTGCTTGGTATCGAACTCGTCGTTCAAGCGTTTTCGAACCACCGTCCAATCACCCAGATTTTCCGTGATCGCCCATAGCAGCCGCAGCCGTCCTTGGCTTAAGCGCTCGATATCGGCGAGCGCGGCGTTCAAAAATTCCTCAGCTTGAGGCCGCACCTCTTGCGGAAGAACCACCAGGAACTGTTCCCCGCCGCTCGAACCCAGCAACATTTTGGACAGCCCCAGCTCTGCGATCAACGCGCGCGGCAGCACCTCGCTCAGCAAATTCACCCAGCGCAGGCGCCCCGCAAAAAGCGGCTCTTCCGGCGACCCAGCCAGCAGGAACTCCTCGGTGCCTAAAATCTTGCCTTGCAATAGGATCTGTAAAGACATGCAAAATCGGGGACGAAAGCTCAATGTAGCACGCGGCGTTACCAACACGAGACAAGATTTCTCTTGCACACTACAAACTGTAGTGCTACACTCTGTAGCTAGTGATGCGAAAACGGCTCAGCGAACTCGAACAATTAGTCATGGACTACGTGTGGCGCAACCCCGGCTGCACCGTCTCGGCGTGTCGCGACGCTTTATCGGCTGCCGATCGTCCGCTCAAAGAAACCACGGTCCGCACGCTCCTGCAACGCCTGTCACAAAAGGGTTACGTCACGCACAAAGTGGATGGCCGCACATATTTGTACCGCGCGTCCGAACCGCGCACCAATGTAGCAGCGCAAGCTGCTAAACAGATCATCGACCGTTTCTGCGGGGGATCTCTGGAGGAACTGCTGGTCGGCATGGTTGACAACGACATGGTAAGCCGGAAAGAGCTGCAACAACTGGCGCGCCGTATCGGATCGAAGAAGCCGGGAGGTAAATGATGTCGGAAACAATTCTAATGGCGCTCGCGGAATGGTCCATCCGCGCCATCATCTTGGCAGGCGCTGTTGGCGCACTCTTGTGGGCGGCACGCATCAAAGACGCGCAAATAAAACTGACCGCGTGGACCATTGTCCTGGTGGCCGCGCTTCTGATGCCATTCGCCGCGCCTCTAACTCCGCGCCTTTCCATCTCTGTACCGAGGTTCTTGGCGCAAGCAAATAATGGAAAGCCGCAGCCTCAATCTGCCTTCGAACTTCCACTGGTGCCTCATTCCAACACGAGCGCGCGCAAAACATATTCTCCGCGTGCCATCGACATCGCCGCCATCTCTTGGCTATTGATCGCACTAACTATGTTGTTCCGGCTGCTGCTGGGACTGCGCCTCAGCGCGCGGCTGGTGCGCAATAGCAGGCCAATCGAAGACAAGATTCGCGAATCGGATTTGGTGCGCGTCCCGATCACGGTGGGCACCCTCCGGCCGGTAGTGATCCTGCCGCCCGATTGGCGCGACTGGCCTGCGTCCAAATTGCGCGCCGTGATCGCGCACGAACAAGCCCACGTCGCGCGGCATGACCCTTTGCGGCAACTGGCCGCTTCTATCTATCGAAGCGTGGCCTGGTTCCATCCCCTGGCGTGGTGGCTCAAGGCCGAGCTAGCCGAACTCGCCGAGCAAGCTTCGGACGACGCAGCCATCGCGGCAGGTGAAGATCGAGTCAAGTACGCCGAAGCATTACTCAGTTTTATTGAACGCACGCCCCGCCGCGTGCAATGGGAAGGAGTACCTATGGCAAATCGTCAGACCAGGATGCGCAGAATCGACCGCGTCCTCGATCAAACACGCGAGCTTTCGCGGCCCGCGAACCACCGAGCAATAGCTGCGCTGGTTTTAGCCGCGCTACCGCTCATCTATTTGGCAACCGCAACACGGCCGGTGTGGGCGCAAGCCCCGGCGGCCGCAACTCCGGCGCAACCATCCGTCAGCGCTAATGTCTGCGGAGGCAGCCCGACTTATGCGAACTGGCTAAATCAAGATGTCGCATACATCATCACGCAGCCGGAACGCCAGGCGTTTGAACGTCTAGGCGACGAGGCGGAGTGCGCCCACTTTGTAGATCAATTCTGGCTTCGCCGCGATCCAACACCGGGCACACCCGAGAACGAGTTCAAGGAAGAGCATTACCGCCGGATCGCATTTGCCAACCAACACTTCGCTTCTGAGCGGGTGCAAGGCTCCAGTACCGATCGCGGACGAATCTACATCACCTACGGTCCTCCCGATGAAATCGAATCGCATCCATCTGGAGGAGCCTACCAGCGGCCTCCCGAAGAAGGCGGCGGCACCACCAACACGTTTCCGTTCGAGCAATGGCGCTATAAACTCATCGAAGGAATCGGCAGCAACGTGATCATGGAGTTCGTCGACAGAAATCGGAATGGCGAGTATCACATGACTACCGACCCGAGCGCGAAAGACGCGATGCTGGTAGTTCCGGGCGCTTTTGATGCGGGTCCTGCCATCCGTGTCTTGACGGATTCGACCGGTGTGACGACCGTGTCGATACCGCTCCGGTCCGCAATGCAGTCCAGGT
>Ga0116105_1000299_pt1 | contig 13905 bp, 8 predicted proteins | sample June2015DPH_6_20_FD_89716 | JGI IMG/M metagenome (GOLD analysis project Ga0116105, IMG submission 89716) | Peatland microbial communities from SPRUCE experiment site at the Marcell Experimental Forest, Minnesota, USA - June2015DPH_6_10 | ecosystem: Environmental > Terrestrial > Soil > Wetlands >... | reverse complement strand
CCGTTGAAATCGCCCGCCGTAATCGATCGCGCCTGATAGCCCGGCAGCTCTACAGTCAATGGCGTTTGGAATGTCCCATCGCCGTTTCCGAGATAGGTGATTACCGAATTGGTTGCACCGTTGTAGAGCAGGGCGAAATCCAGCTTGTGGTCTCCATTGAAATCGCCAATCGCCACCGGAAGGTAGCTGAGGTAGGTGCCGAAAGTGCTCGGTTTCTGGAAGGTGCCGTCTCCGTTGCCCAACAGGATCGTCTGTCCATTGAGCAAGAGATCGAGTTTCCCGTCGTTGTTGAAGTCACCCGTTGCAATGCTGAATATTTGCGACTGGGGAATTTGTTTTGCTGCCTGGAAAGTACCGTCGCCGTTACCCAGGAGAATGTCAGTCGCTTCGCTGCCGGCGATCGCCAGATCGAGGATGCCATCGTTATTAAAATCGCCGACCGTTACGCATATCGAGCTGGCGGCAATCTGCGACGACGACCCTTTTGTGAAACTCCCTTTACCGTTGCCTAAATAAACCTGCGCTTTTAGACCAACTCCGTCCTCCACCACCACTAGGTCGAGATTGCCGTCGCGGTTAAAGTCTCCCACGGCGAACCCATTCGAAGAAGCCGGAATCGTAAAGCTCTGTGGAGTAACAAATACAGGGGCCGCTTGCCGGCGCCATCAGAAAAAAAGTCGGAAGAAGCATCGAGAGGAAAACGAGATTCTTGCGCATAACGCGCCTCCGGCGATTCAAGAACTGGAAATGCCTTTAGGACCTTCACTTCCGTCACCCACATGGGCGGCCGCTGAATCGGATGGGAAGGTCCGATTGGGATGAACTTGAGAGAAGAACTTTTACACCGGAACCGACCCATGTCAAGATGAAGGTTCTTGCACAGCATTTATCTGAGGGAATTGGTCAGGTCAGAAAAGAGATTTCGGCTTGTCAGAAATTTGTTAGCGACCGCCGTAGATAACGTCAATAGGAAGTTTACTGTTGTAATCAGATCGCACCCGCCGAAGCAAGAAGCCGCCCTTATTCGATCCCCAACTGCCTTTGAATCTGTTCCAGCGATGCGCCTTTGGTCTCCGGCACCATTGTCATTACCCAGAGAAGTTGCAGCACCATCATGCCCGCAAAGAACGTGAAAACGTAGCCGATGGGAAAGGCGGAGACCATCTTGGGGAAGAAAGTGGTGAGTAGGGCCGCGAAGATCCAGTGCGTGCCGCAGCCGAGGGCTTGGCCTTCGGCGCGATGGCGGTTGGGGAATATTTCGGAGATGAAGACCCAGATGACGGCTCCCTGGCCGATGGAGTGGGACGCGATGAAGGCGAAGATGCAGATGGGAACGATGGAAAGATGTTGCGTGAAGAAGGCCCATGCGGTGGCTCCGAGCGAGGCGATGTAGCCGAAGGAGCCGATATAAAGAAGAGTGCGGCGGCCGAGGCGGTCGATGAGCCAGAGTCCGACGAAGGTGAAGACTAGATTGGTGAGGCCGATGCCGATCGATTGCAGTAGCGCGGCTTTGGCGGCTAGGCCAGTGAGTTCGAAAATGCGCGGTGCAAAGTAGAGAATGGCGTTGATGCCGGACATCTGATTGAAGAACGCGATCAGGATGGCCAGCAGGATGGGTTTGCGAAGGCGCTTCGTCCAGAAATGTCCGGAGGACGATTTCTGTTCCGAGGCTGCGGCAGCCATGATCTCATCGGCCTCGGCGGCGATTTGTGCCCGGGGGACATCGGGTTCGATGCGCTGCAATACGTCGATAGCGGATTCGCGGTCGCCCTTGCGGCTTAGCAGCCAGCGCGGGCTTTCGGGCAGGCCGAAGCAGAACAACGCGTACAGAAGGGAAGGGAACGCGGCAACGCCGAGCATCCAGCGCCATGCGTTCTCGCCGACACCGGCTAGTAATGCGTTCGAGACGAAGGCGATCAGAATTCCGAACACGATGTTGAACTGGAACATGCCGGCGAGGCGTCCGCGATGCTTCGCCGGGGCGATCTCGGAGATGTACATGGGCGCGACTACGGTCGAGATGCCGATACCCAACCCGCCGATTACGCGCGCGACGATGAATACGGTTACGTTGGGAGCGAGACCGGAACCTACGGCGCCGACGAGATAAAGAACGCCGATCCAGAGTAGGGTGGCTTTGCGGCCGAAGCGGTCGGCGGGCCATCCGCCGACGAGTGCGCCGACTACCGTACCGTAGAGCGCCGACGCCATGGCGATGCCGTGCAGGCCCGGGCTTAGTCCCCAGAGGGTTTGAATGGTTTTTTCCGCGCCGGAGATTACTACGGTGTCGAAGCCGAAGAGAAATCCCGCGAGAGCCGAGGTGAGCGACCAAAAGAAGATGCGCGCGTTCATAGAGTGGTAAGAAGGTCGGAGCTTACCACAGATCAGATTTCAAGGTTTCAAAGTTTCAGGGTTGCAAAGTTTCAACGGTTAAAACCGCGCGAATCATTCAGTGGTCAGGATGTTCAAAACTCTGAAACTCTGAAACCTTGAAACTTGAAACCTTGAAACTTGAAACCTTGAAACTCGAAACCCTGAACTTATGGCTTCACCTTGAAAATCTCGCCGTAGCCGTTGGCGCCGCCCGTGTTGGTCGTGCCGTAGAGGTTGCCGCCTTTATCCATCACGAGATTGCTGAAGACGTAATAACCGTCAGTTCCGCCAGTGAAAGTGTAGAGTTCGGTGTAGGACCATGTGCCCGCTGAAGGCTTCAGCTCATAAACCGTTCCAGCGTCATAGTCGCCGTCGCAATGCGTGGTGGCGTAGATTACGCCGGTAGAGGCATCGAACAGCAAGTCGCGGAATGTTCCGGAGATTCCCCACCCGGTCAAGCTGTAGATCACGCTAAAAGTCCAACTGCCGCCTGACGGAGTCAGTTCGAAAACCGTGCCGCCTCCGTTCGAGCCTCCAGCCCCGCCCTGTGTTGCCGCGCCGTAGAGATTGCCGGAGTGATCGAAGATTAGTCCCGCGTAGGGAGTGCCGCCGTCGTCCTGCAGTTCGAAGTTGTGGAGAATGTTTTCCGTCCAGTTAGAACCTGAAGGGCTTAACTCGAAAACGGTTCCGTAGCTGTACAAGCCACCAGCCGCCGCTGTGCCGTAGAGATTGCCTTGTGTGTCGAGCGTAACGCCAGCTACCGGATCGGTTCCATCGTTCGCGATGCTTCCGAAGCTGTAGAGCACGGTGTGCTGGCCGGATGCGCTGACTTCGAAGACGGTGCCAGCACTGTACGCTCCCCCGGCTGACGTGGTGCCGTAGAGATTGCCCGACGCGTCCATGGCGAGGCCGGAGACTGGGTTGGCGCCATCGGCGCCACCGGCAAAGCTGTAAAGGATGCTCTCTTTGCCTTTCGTCGAAATCTTGAACACGGTTCCAGCGCCGGCTGTGCCGCCGGAGAAGGTAGTTCCGTAGAGATTGCCGGATGCGTCCAAGATCAGGCTGCCTTCAGGACTGGACCCGTCTGCTGCTTTTCCGAAACTGTGCATTACCATTTCCTTGCCGGCTCGGGTAGCCTTGAACACCACGCCGCCGCCATATTGTCCGCCGCTGCTCGCGGTTCCGTACAGGTTCTGTTCTGCATCCATAGCCAGCCCCGCGAGCGGAGCGTCGCCGTCGCTGCCCGCAAAGTTGTGAATGATGGTGAAAGTCTGCGCTTGAGCTGACGAACTTAGCGAGAGCGTGAACGCTACGCAAAAGCAAAACCCAAGTATTCCAATCGATCTACTTGACTCGTGTTTCATCACCGTCAATTTGCTCCTTGCGAAATCTTATTGCTCAAGCGACTTCCCGCGCCGGATGCCGGGTTTGGAAGGATCAACTGTGCGTGGTGGAAGTTTCCTACACTACCGCGGCGATGTCAAGAATATAAGGTACATAGTCCTAATTCAGCGCGAGGAGGACAACGGTACAAGAAAAAAACGCACCGAGGTACATGTTGAATGCAAGGTCTTGCGCACTGGCAAGTTTCGCTGGTTCGCGTCGTTAGCCGTTCGTCAGCGGATATCCTTTTTCCCGCCAGTCGCGGATGCCGCCGTCCATTGAGATGACATTGGCGTAGCCCATTTTTTGCAGATTGTCGGCGGCAAGGGCGGAGCGGAATCCGCCGCCGCAATAGAGCACGATTTCCGTATTGAGGTCCGGCACCTTCTGCTCGATGTCGCGCTCGATAATGCCTTTGCCGAGATGAATGGCGCCGGGAAGATGATCTTTGGCATATTCACTCTCTTCGCGCACATCGACCAGCAGAAATTTGTCGCCCTTGTCCATTCTCCTTTTTATTTGGGCGACGTTGGTTTCGCGAACGCGGGTTTTGGCGTCGTTGACGATTTTAAGAAAGCGGGGAGGATGTTGAACGGCCATAGGGATTTCTATCCTGTACTGATCGTACCAAACGCCGAAGATAAACCGCTAAGGACACTAAGGCGCGCGAAGGCTGCAAATATTCGTTAGCATTAGGCCGGTGAAACAAACGCAGGTTGAACAAACGACGAGCAGGAAGGTTGGGCTGGCACGAGCTTTGTCGAAGCTTGGCTATTGCTCGCGGTCGAGAGCGGCGGAATTGATTCGCGGTGGGCGTGTGCGGCTGAACGGCGTGATTCGCCGCGATCCGGAGACTCCGGTTTTGGAAGAGCTTGATCGGATCGCTGTCAACGGAAAGAACGTTGAGGCGCAGCGAAGAGTTTATTTAATGTTGAACAAGCCGCGCGGCATTGTGACGACGGCTGCGGATGAGCAAGGCCGCGAAACCGTTTATGCGCTTTTAAAAGAAAATAGCATACCCTGGCTGGCCCCGGTTGGGCGCTTGGACAAGGCGAGCGAGGGACTGCTGCTGCTGACCAACGATTCCGAATGGGGCGCGCGCCTTGCGGCTCCAGAGACGCATGTGGAGAAAACCTATCACGTGCAAATCGGAAAGGTTGTGGGCGACGAATTTCTGCGGGAATTGCATCGTGGCGTGAGATCGAACGATGGCGCCGTCTTGCAAGCGAAACGGGCTCGGTATCTTCGCGGTGGAGAAAAAAATAGCTGGCTGGAAATTGTCCTCGACGAAGGTAAGAACCGGCAGATTCGGCGCATGATGGAAGCCGCAGGAGTTGAGGTGTTGAGGTTGGTGCGAGTAGCGATTGGTCCGTTGCAGTTGGGCTGCTTGGTGAAGGGCCGGTACCGCCGGCTTACCGCGGATGAGAAGAGGCGGCTGGATTGCGCGATGCGAGCGAAAAGTTCATGAGCGATTTGACTTTTCTCAGCGCCGCGGAAATGGCCGCCCATGTACGGGATAAGAAGCTCTCGCCCGTCGAGTTGGTGGAGGCTCATCTAGCGAAAATCGAAAATCTAAATCCAATACTGAACGCTTTTGTGCAGGTGGATGCGGAGCGTGCGCTGCGCGCCGCGAAGGAAGCCGAGTCTGCCGTGAAGCGTTCGGCGCCGATGGGTGCGCTGCATGGAGTTCCTCTCAGCATCAAGAGTTCGTTCAACGTGGATGGTTTTCGCTGCGAGGCTGGAACGCGGCTGCGCGCGGGATTTGTAGCGCGGCAGGATGCGCCGCTGGTGACTCGCCTGAAGAATGCGGGTGCCATTATTCTGGGCACCACTAATACGCCGGAATTGCTTATGGCGTGGGAAACCGACAACCTCCTGTATGGCCGGACCAATAGTCCCTGGGATTTGCAGCGGACACCAGGAGGGTCGAGCGGCGGCGAGGCGGCCGCGATTGCGGCGGGAATGTCCGCGGGAGGAGTGGGGAGCGACGGAGGAGGATCAATTCGTGTCCCCGCACACTTCACCGGGATTTGCGGATTGAAGCCGACGCCGGGGCGGATTCCTTCGACTGGACACTTTCCTGCGTCTGCCGGGCCGTTTGCTTCGATTGGCGTGGTTGGGCCGATGGCGCGAACGGTGGAAGATCTCAAACTTTTATTCGAGGTGATGCAGGGGCCGGATGTGGGAGATACGAACGCTGCGCCGGTGCCGGTGCGATGGCCGAGTGAAGACCAAACTAGAAAACTGAAGGTTGGTTTTTTCGAGGATGATGGCCGAACGCCGGTGACGCCGGAAACGCGCGCCGCCGTTCGCTCTGCGGCGGAAGCCTTGCGTGGTGCGGGATTTGTCGTGGAAGAGTTTCATCCCGATGGATTGGAAGAAGCGCGCCAGCTCTGGTGGAAATATTTTGTGGTGGCGGGGGGAATGTTGCTGCGGCCGATGTTCAGTGGGCGGGAGTCCGATCTCAGCCCGATCTCGAAACAGTTTCTCGATTGGTCGGCGGAGTTGCCGCCACACAGCGGGCGGACGTTGCTGGATGCGTGGATTCGCCGCGATGCGCTGCGAGCGCAGTTCTTCACGCAGATGGAAGAGTATCCGATTCTGCTGTGTCCATCGGCGGCGATTCCGGCCTTTCGCCATGGCGAGCGCAGTTGGCAGATCGATGGTCAAACGGTGAAGTATCTCGACGCGTGGAGCTATACGGAGTTTTTCAATCTATTAGGCAATCCCGCGGCGGTGGTTCCTGTTGCACACTCGGCGGACGGACTTCCGATCGGCGTGCAGGTGGTGGGGCGACCATGGCAGGAGGAGCAAGTGCTCGTGGTGGCTGCGGCGATCGAGAACTCCATCAGTGCGTGGAGAGTTCCACCGCTTGTTTTGGGTGCCTGATTGTTTGCGATAGTATTTTTGCATTATTTCGTTTCTGCCCCGCCGTAAATAGAGTGTTTCGCGAGCGGTTTCGATGTGTGGGCTGGGGCCGCGCTGCGAGTCTTCAATCGATTCCTACATGAGCGAGAATCCGTTACAGGGAAGCTTTGCCGGACGAGTACTGGCCTGGCTGATTCCATTTCTCGGAATTTCGGCGGTGTATCTCTACGGCTTTCCGCAGCCTAATCTCTTTTATGCCGGCGTGGTGCTGCTGCATGCGGTTGGCGGCGTGCTCGCGGCGACTTTGCTGATTCCATTTCTGCTTCGCGTGTTTCGCAGAGGAAGCATTTTGGCGGGGGCCGCTTGGATACTGATTGCCGCAGGCGCAATTCTTGGTCTGATTCTCATCAAAACCGGCACGCCCCGCACCGAGTGGAAGTGGCTTTATGCACATATCGTGATATCGGTGATCGGCGCTGGCCTGCTGATCGTCGACAAGCTCAGCGGGCGTGATTCGAGCGTGGGAACGGTTGCGGTGCGCGTGGTGGTGTGTCTCGTGTTGCTCGCGGGGATCACCTACGGTGCACGCTACGTGCGCAATAGTTGGCAGATGCGTTCGCGAATTCAGAATCCGGCCATGCCGCCGCAGAACATGAATGGCGAGGGCGATGGTCCGGAGGGTGCGTTCTTCCCGAGTTCCGCGCAGGTTTACGGCAAGCAGAAAATTCCCAGCAAGTTTTTTATGGAGTCGGATTCCTGCAAGCGCTGCCACGAAGACATCTATAACCAGTGGTTCAGTTCGGCGCACCATTTTTCTTCGTTCAACAATCAGTGGTATCGCAAGTCGATCGAGTACATGCAGGATACGGTCGGCACCCGGCCTTCGAAGTGGTGCGGCGGATGCCATGATCCGGCGGTGCTTTACGCGGGGCTGATGGATACGCCGATCAAGCAGATCGTTCATCGTCCGGAGGCGCAGGCCGGACTGGGCTGCATGATGTGCCACTCGATCGCCGACGTGAAGAGCACGATGGGGCAGGCGGATTTTTATCTTGAGTATCCCAAGCTGCATGAGTTGGCGGCTACGCAGAACCCGGTGGCGCGAGCCTTGCATGATTTCTTGATACGACTGAATCCGGAGCCGCACCGGCGCGTTTTCTTGAAACCGTTTATGCGCACGCAGACAGCGGAGTTTTGTTCGAGCTGCCACAAGGTGCATCTGGATGTGCCGGTGAACAGCTATCGCTGGTTCCGCGGATTCAACGAATACGACAACTGGCAGGCCAGCGGAGTTTCGGGGCAGGGGGCGCGGTCTTTTTATTATCCACCGAAGCCGCAGCAGTGCGCAGATTGCCACATGCCGGCGGAGGCATCGAAAGATGCCGGGAATATCAACGGCTTCGTGCACTCGCATCGCTTTCCGGGGGCGAATACGGCGGTGCCTACGGCAAATGAGGATGACGCGCAGTTGAAATTGACGCAGGGATTTTTGAAGAGTGGCGCGTTGACCGTCGATGTTTTTGCGGTGTCTCCAGCGCAGGCTGAGTTGAAATCCGGTGCGGCGAGCCAATCGGAGATGGCGACGACCTTTGCCGTGGGCGAGGAGGCTGAAACCAAAGTCGCGGCCGAGGCTGGAGGCGAAGTTGCGCCCGTCACCGCCCCGCTGAATCGTGTGCAACCCGTGCTGCGGCGCGGAGATACGGTGCGCGTGGATGTGGTCGTGCGCACGAAGAAAGTTGGACACTTTTTCCCGGGCGGCACGGTGGATGCCTATGACACTTGGCTCGAGCTGAAAGGAACAGACGATAAAAGCCAGACGATTTTTTGGTCGGGCATGGTTGAGGATGGCGGCAGAGGACCGGTGGAAAAGGGTGCGCACTTTTATCGATCGTTGCAGATAGACGCGCATGGGAATCCGATCAACAAGCGCAACGCCTGGGCTACGCGGGCTGTGGTTTATGTGCGTTTGATTCCGCCCGGTGCGGCGGACACGGTGCATTATCGGGTGTTCATTCCGGAGAATACTGGTAATAAGATCACGCTGCATGCGCGGCTGTGCTACAGAAAATTTTCGTGGTATGGCACGCATGAGGCTTTTGCAGGACAGCCGGATCCGGCTTCGCCGAATTCTGTTTCTCCCGACTACGATGATCGCCCGACGATTTTTACGGCATCGTTGAGCGGGGTTTCGGCGAAGGAGAAGAAGATTCCTGATTTGCCGATCGTCATCGTGGCCGAGAATGAAGTTACGTTGCCTGTGGTGGCGCGCAATGCGCCTGCTTTGCAGCCGAAGACGATTGTTCTTAAAGATGAGTGGCAACGGTGGAACGATTATGGAATCGGGCTATTTCTGCAGGGCGATTTGAAGGCTGCTGCGGCGGCATTCCAGAAAGTGACTGAGGCGGATCCGAAGAATCCGGATGGGTGGGTGAACATTGGGCGCTGTGCGGTGCAGGAGGGGGACATGGATCGCGCGCGCGCGGTTTTACAAGAGGCGCTGTCGCTGTCGCCGAATCTGGCGCGGGCGAATTACTTTTACGCTCGCGTGCTGCGCGCGGATGGGAACTATGAGGGTGCGGCGGCGCGGCTTCGGATGGTTTTGGCGCAGTATCCTCGGGATCGCGTGGCGCTGAATGATTTGGGGCGCGTGTTGTTTTTGCAGCGAAAATATTCCGAGGCGGTCAAGACGTTGGAATCGGTGCTGGAAATCGATCCTGAGGATTTGCAGGCGCATTACAACCTGATGCTTTGCTACAACGGTTTGGGCAACGAAAAGCTGGCGAAGGAACATCAGGCGCGTTATCTGCGGTTCAAGGCGGATGAGTCTTCACAGGCGATCACCGGGCCCTATCGGCAATTACATCCCGAAGACAACAACGAGCGGCAGGCTGTCCATGAACATGTTTCGGTGCCGCTGGCGGCGGCGAATGCGAAGCAGCCAGCCGCAGCTTCGCCGACCGTTGCTGGAGGCGCCAAGTGATGGGTGCCGATCAAAAGCATTTGACCACGGAGACACCCAGACACAGAGAAGACCCTTTTCTCAGTTTTCTCTGTGTCTCAGTGCCTCTGTGGTGGTTGATTTTCTTTTTGCCGGCGCCTGTAGCCGGTCAGCAGATTCGTTTCCGCGACATCACTTCGCAGGCGGGAATCCACTTCACGCATAACAACGGTGCCTTCGGCAAGAAATGGCTGCCGGAGACGATGGGGCCGGGTTGCGCTTTCATTGATTACGACAATGACGGGTATCCCGATATTCTCCTGGTGAACGGCGACGATTTTCCGGGGCACCCCCATGGTGGAGCTACGACTCCGAAGCTTTATCATAACAATCGCAACGGAACTTTCACGGATGTAACACGGCAGGCGGGGCTGGCAGTGCCGTTGTTTGGGCTTGGAGTGGCGGTTGGCGATTACGATAACGATGGCTTCGATGATCTGTTCATCACTGCGCTGGGACAGAGTCATCTGTTTCATAACAACGGCAACGGCACGTTTACTGACGTGACCAAGGCCGCTGGCCTATGGGGGCCGAATGAGTTTTCCGCGAGCGCTGCGTGGGTCGAGTACGACCGCGACGGCAAGCTTGATCTCGTCGTTGCTAATTACGTGCAGTGGAGCGAGCAGGGCGATCTCTACTGTACGGTTGATGGCACGCACAAATCGTACTGCACGCCGGAGTCGTACAAGGGCACGGCGGTGCGCTTGTGGCACAACCTGGGCGGGGGGAAGTTCGAAGATGCCACGGAGCGCTCGGGCATGGGCGATCCAACCTCGAAGAGTCTGGGGATCACCGTTCTCGATTACAACGGCGATGGTTGGCCCGACATTCTGATTGCCAACGACACGCAGCCGAACAAGCTTTATCTGAACAAAAAAGATGGAACGTTTGAAGAGCGCGGCGTGGCTGCCGGAATTGGTTTCAGCGAAGATGGCGTGGCACGCGCGGGCATGGGCGTGGATGCTGCGGATTACGATCGCAGCGACCATCCCAGCGTGATCATTACGAACTTTGCGAATCAGATGGCTTCGCTTTATCACAACGAGGGCAATGGTTTGTTCGTCGATGAGGCGCCGCAGTCGGAAGTGGGTCGGGCGACGCTGGTCACATTGGGGTTTGGGTGTTTCTTTTTCGATTACGACAACGATGGCTGGCCCGATATTTTCGTGGCTGACGGGCACATTGAAGATGCAATCGAGAGCGTGCAAAAAAGAGTGAGGTATGCGGAACCTGCACATCTCTTTCGCAATTTGGGCGGCGGCAAGTTTCAGGAAGTCACGGCGCAGATGGGGGCGGCGTTTGCCGCTCCGCGAGTGGCGCGGGGCGCGGCTTATGCGGATATCGACAACGATGGATTTCTGGATATGCTTCTCACTACGAATGCAGGTCCTGCCTTTTTGTTTCACAACGAGGGTGGGACGAATCACAGTTTGCGGGTGAAGCTGGTGGGGACGAAATCGAATCGGGATGGGATTGGGGCGGTTGTGCGCGTTACTTCTGGCGCGGACAAGCAGACGAAGACGCTGCGGTCGGGATCGAGTTATCTTTCACAGAGCGAGTTGGTGCTTACGTTTGGGCTGGGCGGGCAAGGGAAGGCTGATTGGGTTGAGATTGAATGGCCCAGCGGGCTGGTGGATCGGTTGACGAATGTTAGCGCAGGGCAGACTGTTACGGTTCAGGAAGGGAAGGGCGTCGTAGCTGGCCGGGCTTACGGTTTGCGTGCCGGAAAACCTTAGCTGGCCTCGGTGCGGCTATAGGGATCCTTCGACTGCGTAGGACTACGCTTCGCTTGTCCTACTTCGCTCAGGATGACAAACTCTGTGTTCCTCTGTGGTCTCTGTGTTTAAATCGTAGGCGAAATGACTCCCCGAATTTCTGTTGCTTTGGCCGGCGTTCTGCTGGCTGCTCTTGGCCTATTCTCGACTGCGCCGCAGAGTTCTCTTAAAACAAATCCTGCTGAGGCGGCGCGGCTGAATAATCTCGGCTCGGCTTACATGAATCAGCAGCTTTTTGAGAAGGGGCTGGGATTGTTCCGGCAGGCGGCGGAGCTTGATCCGAAGTTGACGATTGCGCGGTTGAATCAGGGGATTGCGCTGCTGAATTTGCAGAAGATTGATGAGGCTCGGGCGGCTTTGGAAGATGCCTTGAAGCAGGACGCGAAGATTCCGAATGCGTGGTACAACCTGGGTTTGTTGGACAAGAATACGGGCGATTCTGCGGGGGCGATTGAGGCGTTTCGTCACGTAGTCGATCTCGATGCGAATGATCCGGACGCGTGGTATTTTCTTGGGGCTTCGTATGTGCAGGCTAAGCAGTTTCCGCAGGCGATTGAGGCTTTTCAGCGTGCGCTAAAGATCAATCCGCTGCACGCTTCGGCGGAGTTTGGATTGTCGCGGGCTTATCAGCAGGCGGGTGATGTTGATCACGCGCGGGAGAATCTGAAGAAGTTCCAATACATCACGCAGAACAAGATTGGCGCGCCGATCAGTTTGGCTTATGGCGAGCAGGGTCAGTACTCGCGCGTGGTGGAGTCGCCGCTGGCGGTGCTGAAGGTGCCGCCGCAGATTAAGGTGCGGTTTGTGGATGTGACGCGGGAGGCGGGGATCCTAAGCAGAAGCGTCACTCCTGTGAACGCAAATGACCTGGGAAGCTTTCTCGGGCCCGGAGCTTGTTTTCTAGACTACGACGGAGATGGGCGTCCTGACATCTTCGTCGCGAACAACGGACCGCTGGGTGGCCTTGGTCTCTATCACAATCTGGGCAATGGCAAGTTTGAAGATTCGACTAGAAAGGCGGGGTTCGATCCGCACCTTCACGGCATGGGCTGCTCGGCAGGGGACTACGACAACGACGGCTTTCCCGACCTCGCAGTGAGTTTGGATGGCGGTCTGCTGCTGCTTCACAACGAGAAAAATGGAACCTTCAAGGACGTGACCCAGGTTTCGGGAATAAAGAGCGAAGTGCGAGACGGCGGGTTAACGTTCATTGACTATGATCACGACGGCGATCTCGACCTCTTTGTCACAGGCAATACCGGCAATCCGAGGGCGTTCTCGCAACACCTAACCGGTGCTAATACGATGTGGCGTAACAATGGGAACGGCACATTTACCAACGTTACGGAGTCGCTGGCACTTAACGGCAGCACTCCTAACCTCTCTGGCGTCGGTACCGATTACAACAATGATCGCGCTATTGACATTGTTACAACGGGCATGGGCACCGGCCCCGCCGATAAAAAGATGAACGGATTCTCTGGAACGCTGGTTTATGAGAACCCGCGAGAGGGGGAGTTTATTCGACGTGAACTCTGGTCCTCGCCCGTGCCATCGCAGACAGCAGGCGTGGCAGTTCTTGACTTCGATCATGACAGCTGGATGGACTTGGCATTCACACACCTGGACGCGCCCGCTATTAGTCTCTGGCGCAACAATCATGGCAAAAGCTTTGATCGCGTCGAACTTCCCGAGAGGGATTGGGTCCGTGCCTACGGCGTTGCCGCCTTGGATTACGACGAAGATGGCTGGGTCGATCTGGTGGCGGTCGGCGAAAACAAAGATCGCAAGGGCGAGATCAAACTGTTTCGCAATCTTGGTCCCGATGGATTCAAAGATGTCACTGCCGACGTCGGCCTCGACAAGATTCATCTCGAACATCCGCGAGCGATCATTACCGGCGATTACGACAACGATGGCGCTACCGATTTGCTGATCACGCAGAATCATGGGCCGGCGGTGCTGCTACGCAATGAGGGCGGGAATCAGAATCATTGGCTGCGGCTTTCGCTGAAGGGATTGAATGACAACAAGAGCGCGATTGGAACCAAGGTGGAGGTGTTTGCGGGAGGGAATCGGCAGAAGTTTGAGATTGCCGGATCGAATGGATATTTGGGGCAGAACTCGACCGACATTGTGGTGGGATTGGGCGAGGCGAAAGAGGCCGACATTGTGCGCATGTTGTGGCCGACTGGAGTGTTGCAGGACGAGATTCATGTGGCGGGCGACCGGCAGCAGAATTTTACGGAGATCGACCGGCGGGGAAGTTCGTGTCCGACCTTGTTTGCGTGGAATGGGGAGAGGTATGAATTTGTGGCGGACATGCTGGGTGCGGGCGTAGTGGGGCATTGGGTTGGGCCGGGGCAGCGGGATGTGCCGCGTCCAGTGGAGTGGGTGAAGGTGGATGGGGGAATGATTCGAGAGAAGGAAAGTCAAAGTCCCCGCCCTATCGCTGCACAAGACGCAGCGATAAGGACGGGGCACCCTTTGGATTCATCGAAGACTTTG
>Ga0116105_1000296_pt1 | contig 14017 bp, 14 predicted proteins | sample June2015DPH_6_20_FD_89716 | JGI IMG/M metagenome (GOLD analysis project Ga0116105, IMG submission 89716) | Peatland microbial communities from SPRUCE experiment site at the Marcell Experimental Forest, Minnesota, USA - June2015DPH_6_10 | ecosystem: Environmental > Terrestrial > Soil > Wetlands >... | reverse complement strand
TGGCATCTGCCTTAACTGTGGCGGGAACAGGTGTCTCCCCGTTCGCCGGCGGGGCTGGACTGGGTTGGTTCGGCTCGTTCTCACGGGGCGGCGGTGGAGCGGACAAATTTCTCGCCAAGTCCTTAGTTTGGTCCGCGACGACAACCCGATATGGCAGCAGCATGGCGTAAACGTCGAAGTATTGCCGGGCGACGTTGTTAAGTTTGCGCTCGGCCAGCGGTTCGGCCGCCAGCCTGTCAAAAGCTGATGAGAGGACTTGAGGCGTACCGCCCGCGTTGGGCGGGACCTGCACGTCAAGGTAATCAGTGAACCGATTGAGATCGACGATGACAGACTGCCTACAGCCTGCATCCCAGCAACGAGGCCCAGTCCCTATCATGGTGCCGGATAATAGCAAGTGCCAAAATAGCACCAACAGCGCGAAGAGCAAAACGACTTTAGCGGTCCTCGTCTTCATAGCAGTCCTCGCCTTCACTGACGTGCGCAGTCAGCTCCGCGGCAGTGGTGGTAGCGCCTTCTTCTGCAGTATGCCTGCGCCTTCCAGCACGGTATAAATAAAATCCGCCGGAACGTCATGCAAGGTCTCAGTCTCGCCATTCGGCCAGCGGATGCTCACTTCGCTCATCTTGTCGTTCCCGCCCAGGCCAAAATGTAGCCGCAAATCGTTCTGCGAAATGTAGCTCGCGCCGCCACGCACTTCGTCCATCTGCTCCTGCGGACCGGCCTTCACCGTGACTCGCGCGCCAATCGCCGCCTTGTTGCTTTTCGTCCCCACTAGTTTGAACAGCACGCGATGGTTGGAACTTGCATTGCGGTTAAGCAGCAGCGACGGGGGCTCACCCACGTTGAGCACGACCATATCGACGTTGCCGTCATTATTAATGTCGCCAAAAGCCACACCCCGCCTCGATTTCAACGGCAGCTTCTCCATCGCAGACGACACATCTTCAAACGTCCCGTCGCGATGATTGCGAAGCAGCACCAGCGGCTGTTTGTACTGCGCGCCTCCTGAAATGTTATCCGTCTGTGGATAAACGTGACCGCTGGCGATGAAAATATCCAGCCAACCGGCATTGTCCATATCAAAAAATGACGTCCCCCAGCTCACCAGAGGATACGTCGGCTTCATAATCTTCGCGCGTACAGTCACGTCGGCAAAGCTGTCATTGCCCAGGTTGTGATAAAGGATCGAGCCTTGTTCCACAAAATTCGTGACCAGCATCGACAGGCGCCCTTCGTGCAGATAGTCGCCCCAGGCCACGCCCATGGATCCCTGCTGCATGCCATCGCCACTCAGGGCGACTCCGCTGAGCAGGCCGACGTCCTCGAAAGTTCCATCGTGTTTGTTGTGGTAGAGAAAATTCGGCCCTGCATCGTTGGCCACATAAAGATCGGGCCAGCCGTCGTTGTCATAGTCGCCCCAGGCCGCGCCCAGACCGTAATAATGATGCGGATCGTCAACCCCGGCCTTTTTCGAGACCTCCTCGAACGTGCCGTCGCCCCGGTTGTGAAATAGCAGATCCGATTCGCCGGGCAGGCCCCAGGGACCGCACTGCACCAGCACGCCCTTGAAGCGGCAGAAATGGGGATCGTTACCGAACTCGGGCAACTTGTCCATGTCCACATGCACATAGCGCGACACAAAAAGATCAACCCGACCGTCGCGATCATAGTCTGCCCATGCCGCGCCTGTGCTGAAACCGCCGCCCGCAACTCCCGCTTTCTCGGTCACATCTTCGAACTTGCAGTTACCCAGATTGTGGTAGAGCGCGTTGCCTCCGTACCCCGTGACGTAAATGTCCTGTAAGCCGTCATTGTCGTAGTCCGCAACGGCAACGCCCATGCCCCAACCTTTGCGCGTCAGGCCTGCAGCTTTGGTGATGTCGGTGAACTTCAGGTCATTCACCGTGGAATCCGCGTCCTGGTGATAGAGCGTGATCATCGGATCGCCGCCGCCCTGCCGATAGCGTTCTACGGTCGAGCCGTTGACGGTAATAATGTCGAGCTTGCCGTCGTTGTCGCAATCGATCAGCCCGACTCCGCCGCTCATCGATTCGACAATATATTTCTTGTCGGGCGAAGAAATGTGCGCAACAGTCAGGCCCGCCTTCTGCGCGACGTCTTCAAATTCCGGGACCGGGGTTTGCTGAGTCTGCGATGGCGGAGTCTGGGCTTGTTGAGTCTGGGCTAGCGCGGGTCGCGGCTTGAGAGGCGGGGTTTGAGCGGACGCACTTGCCGCCATCACAAGGAGCATCCACACACCAGCCCGGGCTCGCAGAGAAGGGAGAATTTTCCGATTATATCTGAGCCCTGTCAGCCTCGGTTCCAAACGTTGGTTTCCCGATCAGCCACACCGCCTAAGACCTGTATATTGGCAGAGGCGCATGACTCATAAGAATTCACAGGTTTTGGTTGAGGTCTGCGTCGATTCCGTCGCCTCCGCCGTCGCGGCAGAGCGTGGCGGAGCGGGCCGCGTGGAACTCTGCGGCAGCCTGATCGAGGGCGGGATCACGCCCAGCGCCGGACTCATTGAAATGACGCGGGCCGCGATCTCCATTCCCCTCCACGTGATGATCCGCCCGCGCGGCGGCGACTTCTGCTACGACGCGGATGAGTTCGAAACCATGCACCGCGACATCGCGCGAGCCCAACTACTGGGAGCAAACGGCGTGGTCTTCGGCATCCTCGATGTGCATGGCAACGTTGACCTCGCCCGCACTCGCCAGTTAGCAAACGATGCGCGTCCGCTCGCCGTCACCTTCCATCGCGCCTTCGACATGACCACCGACCTTTTTCGCGCGCTCGAAGATCTTTGCGCCGTGGGCATTGATCGAGTGCTCACCTCCGGTGGCGAATCGAGTTCCCTGCAGGGTCAGGAGACGATCCTGCAACTCGCGGGGAAAGCCGACGGCAGGATCATCATCATGCCCGGCGGCGGCATCAAGCCCCAGAACGCACGTAGTTTCGTCGCCTACACCGGCGTCAAAGAAATCCACTCTGGATTGCGGAGCGCTCTCCCCAGCCCCATGCTGCACCGCAACCCGCGAATCTCGATGGGATCGGTCGAAGGACGCGAGTTCCAGCGCTTCGCAGTACTCGAAGAGGAAGTCAGAAAACTGTGCAAAGTGCTGACCAATCCGGATCGAACCCTCAGGCAGCCTTGAGATCGCCGCTCTGCAAAAACGTCAAGGCCGGGCGGGCGCAGGAACTGCCGGCGTTGCTGCCGGTGCAGAATCGCTCGCCTCCGCGTAAGGAATGTCGACCGACCCGATGCGTCCGCTGACCGAGTCGCGCACCAGCAAGCGCACGCGCGCCACACCAGACTTCGGCGCGAATTGAAAGGTCTGGGTGATGGCATGCGAGGCTGCGGCGAATTGCTGCTCGTTCAGCTTAGCGGCCGAATTCTTCTGTAAGTATTGCAACGGTTGTCCCGTCTTGTCGAAGGTGCAGGCAGCGATGCTCATCCCGAGTTCGTGGTTTCCCGCTTCCGGCTGTGTAAAAGTGAGCATGCGAGAATCGACAGCCAGAAAATATTTCGCCGCCCCGGCTTCGTCCGGAGTAATCGCTTTCACCATCAGCAGCACCGCCGTTGAAGCCAGCGGATCTTCGCAAGCCGCCCGGTGCAAAGCCGGATCATCCTGCTGCGGTCCCGCTGCCGCAGCACCATCCGCGCTGCCCAACGGCCGCGCGTAGTACCCCTCGCGGTACGACAGGTGAACCCCCGGGTGCGCCGTCTTCACCACGATATGGTGATATTCCCCATGCCACTCGCCGGCGTCCGGGTAGTAGGCCAGCTCGTAATACGAATTGGCGTCATCGACGGCCTTCTTCACGCAATCGCCCAGGTCGTTGTCGTTCAGGCAAACCCGGCCTCCGGTCTGGTCGGCCAAGTCGCTCATGACCTGCTGCGCCCCTTGACGAAGAGTATCTTCCCGCTGAATCGCCTGTCCCATTCTTTGGCCCGAACTCGGCTGCCTCACCCGCGCCGACGCTTCAAACATCGACTGCGTTCTCACTCCACCCGGGTCCATCGGATAGATGGCAATCTTCGCATCCATCAGCGCGGAACCAACTTCCTGCATATCGCCCTGAAATCCGCGCAGGTCGCCGAGGCTGCCCGTGGAGCTCTGGTCTTGAGGCCAGAACATCAAGGGAAACGATGTTGAAATCCAAAGCACATTCTTGCGCCCCGGATAACCATCGAGATAGCGCGCGATGCCACGCAGCGCATCGAGCGTCTTCTGCGTGCGAATGCTGATGGCGAAAGAAAACGAATGCTGTTCGAAACCTTGCAGGCCCGCCAGCAGGCCAGCCGGCACGTGCGGCGCACCCTCCACCGCTGCGGAGAGCGAGTTAGGATCGTCCATCGGATCCTGGTCGGGAGCCGTTTGCCCCACCACCAGAGTCTTCGCGGCAGCCTCCCGCAGAAGCTTTGGGTCGGTGGTAAAGCTTTGCAGAAGACGCAGTCGATCACCCATCAGAAACACAGCGACCGGCACGTCCGCCGGAATCGAGCCGAGCATCTTCACCATCTGCTGGTGCACCTGCAGTTGCGAGTCAAGGTCGGTATTGATTCCGTCGAACAGCAACACCGTGGGCGGCACCGTAGCGTTCTGTTTATTCACCAGATTGCTGTAGACGCCCGGTGGCAATGCCGCGGGCCCCTTGTTGGCCGCCTTCAACTCCTCCCAATTCACGGCGCGAAAAACCGAGATAGACTGCGGGCGTTGACCGCGGTTCGGCGGAATCTGCTCTGACACTTCAAAGTCTTTGGCAGTCAGCCCCGGCACTGGGTGCCCCTGATGATCGCGCACCACCACTTCCAGCGAGACCAGGCGGGTCGAGACTTTCACCGTAGCGACGGGGACTTTGTCAGTGGTGGCTTGGCCCAGCGTGGTTTGGCCAGGCGCGGCTGAAGGCGTTGTCGTAGCGGGCGGGTTCGCTGCTTGTCCGGGAAGCTGGATCGTCAGGGCCAAGAGCAGGACCACGACCGCTGCGAGCAGTCCAACTGGCCAGCGAGAGGCATAAACGGAAAGCTTCTCGGATCGCATCAGTCCTCCGCCCCGAAACACATTCTAGCAGTCGCAGTGTAACTGACAGCGCGGCATCAGTTTGCAGGAGCTTCCTCGATTTCAAGGAGCCGCGGATGGTGTCCCCGCGAAGATATGCTGCCGAGCTTCTTACCGGGCTAGAGCTGATCCCGATGATATCGACCACAGCGCGTCGGGTGATCGCAAGGTGAATGGAAGGGCGTACGCGACACGTATTTCCCGTCGGGCTTGCCCGGGTTCAGCCGTCATCTCTTGGGGGACTTCATTTCAGCGGCCTCGGCCGCAGACAATTTCCGATCTCGGTGAGGCTCGGTGCGAGGGGCACCCGTGTGCAGTTCACAGCGTTCCCCAATAGCCACTCCGCAGGTGGCGCAAGGCACCGACAAAACCTGCCCAGAAGTGAGTTCCCTGGTTTTCACAGCTTCATAGTGCGACGTTGAACACCGCAGAAATGCTCACTATTGCTCATTTCTTACTTTTAGCGAAGTCAGAGCCCCATTTTGGTCCAATATTTCCAGCTAATTCTAAGCAAGACGGACCAGCTTGAACGATCGCCATTCTGCCAGAACAAGCTCACCGTCGTTTCGAAAATTGACAAGGTTGGATTTATTCCGACGAATCTTTCTGGCGCGTCGCCTTGACCCCGGACAGAATTCCAACCCCCAAGAGTACGATTCCGCCCACGACAATCCAGTGCGTCGGCATATGCATCAGGTGCGCCCCATACATCAGTCCGCCGATCATGATGGCGAACCCGATTGCATAGATTCCGAATGACATAGCATCTCCTTATTCTCTTGCCCAGTTCGTTCCACCAAGCGCGTCCACCACCGACGCAGCCTGGCGCGCTTACTGAGATGAACTGGCCTTCTGATTCTTGACCTGAAGATCGTTCACGACTTGCTGAACGTTGGGCACTGCGGCCGCCACTTTCTCGGCGCTGGAGCGCATTGCTTCCGAATTCACTTCTCCACTCAGCGTGACCACTGCGTTCTTAACTTTGAAATTGACGTTGTCGCGCATCTTGTTCTGGATCAGCGCAGCGTCGAGATTGCTCTCGATGCCTGCGTCCAGGTCGGAATTCACGGCCTTAGCTTCCTTTTCGCTGCCCACTGGGACTACCGCGATCTGGTCGGCGACGACCTGGCTGCCCGCGAACGACTTGGCTACAGATTCCGCGTACGATTTGTCGTTTTCGCTGGCGACTCGTCCGCCGATGGTGACGATGCCCTTGTCACGATCCTGGCTGACGGAAACGTCTTTGAGGTGCGCCTGGTCGAGCGCCTTACGGATGCTGTCCGAAACCTCGGGTGACTTCGCGGCCGCCCGGGAGCAGCCCAGCATGCCGCCCAGCGCCAGCAACGTGAGCAAAGTGAGGAGTGGTTTCATCGTTTTCATGATTGTCCTTTAATCCGATCTGTTCATCGGAACGGGTCTGCCGATCGGATCTGGATGGAATCCAGAAGAAACCAAGAGTCGCTCATTTGCTCTCGCGGTGCTGTGCAGAATCGCTCACTCTGCGGGAATACTGCGCGGCCCTCAATCTCTGGGGCCGTCATCCTCAAGGCGGTCAATTGTGATCAGTTTTCCGAGGCCGGAAGTTGGATACTGACGACTCAACCGGTTTCCACGACAAAGTACAAATCTGTCGTGAATCAACGTGGTTTTGTGGAGGGTTTCAATGAACTGGAATCTGATGAATCCGAGAGTGCTTGCCCTTGTCGCGACGCTGATTGTCATCGTCGCAGTGGCTGTGTGGCTCTACATGCGAAAACGCAGGAACACGACTGCCGGCCTGCGGCAGAAGTTTGGGACCGAATACGACCGCGCGGTGCTGGCGCACGGATCGAATTCCAAGGCAGAAGCACAACTGGCGGATCGCGAGAAGCGAATTGAAAAGCTTAACATTCGCGACCTTGATGCGATGGAACACGAACGCTATTCGAAACAGTGGCAGGCCGTGCAGTCGCGCTTTGTCGATTCCCCAAAGGGAGCCGTCGCCGAAGCCGATGACTTGGTGTCTTCGGTCATGAAGGCACGCGGATACCCGGTGGCCGATTTCGAACAACGTGCCGCCGATATTTCCGTCGACCACCCCCGGGTAGTGGAGAACTACCGGTCGGCGCATGAGATCGCGCTTCGGGTTGGGAAAGACGCAGCTACCACCGAAGACCTCAGAACTGCAATGATTCACTACCGGTCCTTGTTCGAAGAACTGGTCGAGGTGCCAATCGAAGTAGAACGAAAAGAAGTTGCCTGAAGGTTGAGCAGGAGAAAGGAACCGAAGATGAAACCAAGTACGCAGGACCGGGCTGAAGGCACGCTTCACGAAGTAAAAGGGAAGATCAAAGAGGTGGTCGGCAAAACCACGAACGACCCCGACCTGGAGGACTCCGGCAAAGCGGAGAAGGTGACTGGCAAGGTTCAAGGCGTGATCGGACAAGTGGAAAAAGCCGTCGGGGAATAAGTAATCGTCTCCGGCCAACGAAACAGTACGGCGCGCGCAACTCCGGCAGAGAACGGCGGAACACAGTGAACATTACCAACGGCGGCGCCATCGCTTCCGATAGCTGCGGCAAGATCAGGGATCTGGGCTTCGCTGTGTCCAGGCACATCAACATGTATGGCGAGCGGTTCGCGATTGTTTCCGATCCGTTTGATGACGGGGACGGCATCGCAGTCCGCGCGACCAGCGGCGACGATCCGGAGGTCCGCACGTTGCGGCTGCCGATCGCAATTCTGGTGGGTCGCGCGGATCGATTTCTGAAACGACCAGTTCTGAAACGACCAGGTTCTGAAACGACTAGGAACGCCGGCAAACCATTAACGCTGTAGGAACCGGATTTGACGTCCGAGTTTGAACCAAGGAGAACAAGGAGAACTATGATGACGAAAACTGAGCAGACTAAATGTGCCCACCTTCCATGCCGGTGCGCAGCGCAACCTGGCGACGAATACTGCGGTCAAGCCTGTAAGGAAGCGGGATCGGGTGAAGTCGAGATCGCGTGCCAATGTGACCACGGAACTTGTCCACTCACGTTATAGGAGCATCTGCTCTCGCAGGTTGGAACTTTCCTGCGGGACAGCGGCAGGGGGACAGCGGAATGAAATTGCGCCGAACATTATTCGCGGTAGTCCTGCTGCTGGCCGCGGCAGCACTGCAGGCGCAGGCGCAAACCCTGGCAGATGCGGAAAGCTCCTCAGGCACTGTTGCGGTCGCGCCCCCCGCGCATCTGTACCTGACATACACCCGTCCGACGAAAAAAGTAAAGCTGCGCAACTATCTCTTCGACGCCTTTGGACCGTATCCCATCGACGCCGCTGTCATTGTGGGCGGCTTTGATCAGGCCACTAAAACACCGCCTGAGTGGAGGCAAGGCGCGGCGGGTTACGGCGAGAGATTCGGCTCTGCCTTCGCCGTCGGGGCGGTGACCACCACGACCCGCTATACACTCGCGCAGGCCTTCCACGAGGATACGCTGTATTACCGCTGCGAGTGCAAAGGCGTGTCCCCGCGGATCAAGCATGCCCTGATCTCGAGCTTCACCGGACGGCGCGGCGCCGATGGCCATCGCGCCTTTTCGTTTGCTGCTGTCGTCGCACCCTACGTGGGCACAACGACGGCGGTCTATGGATGGTATCCCGACCGCTACGACGCCAAGGATGCCTTCCGCATGGGCAGCTACGGCCTGCTCGAGTATGCAGCTTCAAACCTGGCTATCGAGTTCCTGTATAGCGGACCACACTCGTGGCTCTCCCACGCCCACCTGAACAATCGGCACGGGGCGCCAGATTCGGATCCGACTCCGTGACAGACGAAACCCTAACCGCAACCGAAGTGATGCGCTCACCTCCCGGCCAGCGCGCACCTTTCATTGCTCCCACCACTTCGCCCGCAGCTCCCCCCGTGACTTCCGCGGCAGTGAATTTTTCCAAGAGCGCAGTAACGGAGTTTCTGGAATGGTTCGGAGATCTCGGAATCTTTTTCTGGCAAGTGCTGCGTGCAGGCTTTACGCCGCCGTTCGAATTCCGCGAACTCTTTCGACAGCTCGACGAAGTGGGATCAAAATCCCTCCCGCTCGTCGCCTTGGCCGGAGCCGCAACGGGTGTTGTGCTCTCGCTGGAAGCCCGCTACAGCCTGACTCGATTCGGAGCCAAATCGCTGCTTCCCGCTGCGATCGTGTTCTCCGTGATCCACGAGACCGGACCGATCATTACGGGTCTGGTGGTGAGCGGCCGAGTGGGCGCGGGCATTGGCGCAGAGCTGGCGTCGATGAAAGTGACCGAGCAGATCGATGCCATTGAGGCGTCCGCGGTAAATCCATATCGGCTGCTGGCGGCGACCCGCATTCTGGCTTGCATCCTGATGCTGCCTTTGCTGACCCTGGCGGGCGACGCCTGCGGCCTGTTCATGGGCTGGGTTGCGCAGGCCCTGGTTGAGCCACTTTCGCTGCATCAGTTCATCAACAGCGGCTTTAACGGCGCCAGTTTCAACGACCTGCTGCCGCCCACATTCAAGACCGCCGTGTTTGGCCTGATCATTGGGCTGATCGCGTGTTTTCAGGGCATGAGAACGAATGGAGGCGCTGCGGGCGTGGGCCGCGCAGCCACGAACTCGGTGGTGTTGTCATCACTGTTCGTGATTCTGGCGGATGTGGTGCTGGTGAAACTCATTCTCATATTCTTCTCGTAAAGGATGATTGAAATTGATTGGGAAACATTGCGAAAACAATTATGGATACACTCCAGCAAACCGCGGCTGACACGGCCATCCAGCAAGGCAAAGACGAGGCAGACGGCAGCGCGCCGGTTGTCGCCGTCGAGGGCCTGCGTAAATCCTTCGGAAGCCAAGCGGTTTTGAATGGGATCACCCTTGCGGTGAACCGTGGCGAAACGCTGGCGGTGCTAGGGCGCAGCGGCACTGGCAAGAGTGTGTTGCTGAGGGTGATCATCGGCCTGGAGAAGCCTGATGCAGGATCGGTGCGCATCCACGGGCAGGACATTGCAGGCATGGCTCTCGACCAACTTGGGACCATCCGGACGAAGATGGGTTTTCTGTTTCAGCATGCCGCGCTTTACGACTCGCTGACCGTTGAGGAGAACGTGGCGTTTCCGCTGCAGCATCATAGAAGGGAAATGTCGAAGCCCGAGCGGCGCGACCGGGTTCGCGCGCTCCTGGCGGAAGTGGGGATGGAAAACGCTTCTGCGAAGATGCCATCGGATATTTCCGGCGGCATGCAGAAACGAGCGGGGCTGGCGCGGGCTCTGGCTTTAGAGCCGGACATTCTCCTGCTCGACGAGCCGACTGCCGGTCTTGACCCCATCAGTTCCGGGGAAATCGATGATCTGGTCCTCAAGCTTCAAGAGGAACATCACATGGCATCCATCGTAGTGACTCACGATCTGCACAGCGCGAAAACGATCGCGGACCGTCTTGCCCTGCTTAATGAAGGGAATGTTGTGATTGAAGGCAGTTTTGAAGAACTGCAGAAGAGTGACATCGAATTTGTCAGGGAATTTCTAAAGCATTCGTAATTTTGGTTTGAGGCGTTCGCAGGAGGACACATGTCGAGAGTGGCGCGCTTAGGAGCTTTCATCGTTGCGACACTGGCAATTCTAGTGGTCGGTGTGTTCATCATCGGAGGCAAGCAATATCTATTCACCTCGACCTACCAGTTGAAGGCACAATTCGACAACGTGGTCGGCCTGGACGCAGGAGCCGACGTGCGCGTGGGCGGCGTGCATAGCGGCACAGTCCGCAACATTCTGCTGCCACACAAGCCGGGCGAAAAGGTTACGGTCATCATGGATCTCGGCAACTCGACCCACGAAATCATCAAGCAGGACTCGGTGGCGACGATCGAAACGGAGGGTTTGCTGGGAAATCAGTTTCTTGCCATCTCATTTGGTTCGGCGAAATCCCATGATGTGACCGATGGAGAAACCATCGCCAGCCAGCCACCGCTCGAGATGGCGGACCTGCTGGATCAGGCCAGCGGCCTTCTCGACAGCAGCCAGCTAGCGATTCAGAACGTCACGAAATTGAGTGCGAATCTGAACTCGATCAGCGCCAAGATCAATACCGGCCAGGGAACGGCTGGAGCGCTGGTCAACGACAAACAGCTCTATACCAACCTCGAACTGACCTCGGCCGCCATGCACGACACGATGACCCATGCGCAAGCCGGAGTTACCGACTTCCAGGAGAATATGGAAGCCATGAAGCATAATTTCCTGCTGCGCGGGTATTTCAAGAGCCGGGGATACGAAGACTCCGCCGAGCTGGCCAAGTATGAGATCGAGCGCCTGCCGCCGGGCACTCCAACCAAGCAATTCTCATACTTAGCAAAACAACTTTTCGACAAGCAGGATTCGGCCAAGCTGAAGAACCAAAAATCTCTGGCCGCCGGCGGCGAGTTCCTGGCTAACAACCAGTTTGGCTTTGCGGTGATCGTGGTGTCGGCTGGCGCGGCGGGCGACACGCAGAAAGACCTGGTATTAACTGAAGCCCGGGCCATGGTGGTGCGCGAATATCTAGTCGAGAACTATGGATTTGACGACAGCCAACTCAAAACTCTGGGCATGGGCAAGCTGACCGATGGAAGCTCCGATCCCGGCTGGGGTGCAGTGCAGATTCTCATCTATCCCGCGGGAACCGAAATTCCGCCGACCAAGCAAACCCCGGCGGGCGTCTCATCCAATCCGGAGTTAGCCTCGCCCGTGCAAGCTTCGGCGGCCGCAACGACGCAGCCGCGATAAGTGAACTCGTAACAAGTGAACCTGGGTTCACTCGCCACATCGCATGGGCACTACTTGCGCGACACAATTATGGACAAATTCTCGTGTTTCCTCTCCGCTACGTCACTCGCGCTATGTCTCGCGTTCGCCGGCCATGCAGCCGCTCAGAGCGCGGCCCAGAAAAAAACGTTGGTGGTGAACGGGAAGTCGGCCGCTGAAGCGGTCGTGCTGATCGACGGGCATTCCTACGTGGAGGTCGAAACGCTGGCGCGCATCATGGACGCCACCGTGCGCTTCGAAACCGGTCGCGTCGTATTAACCGGCCCAGCACCCGACACGGGCGCAAAACCGGAGCCGGTAGTGCAGGGACTGTCGAAAGAGTTCGCCCAGGCGGGTATCTCCCAACTGGCGGAGATGCGGGAGTGGAAGGGCGCCATTTCCTCCGCGCTTCGGTCGGGAGTGGCGGGCGGAACCTGGCTCGCGCCCTTACTGCACGATCACCTAGTCCGGGCGCAGGAGAGCCTGGGGAAGGCGTCTGTGGCGGCGACGACCGACTCCGACAGGTTAGCCCTGCAACTGCTCAAGAGTGAGTTCACCAACCTGGGGCAGTGGGACGGCAATGCCCAGGCCAGCATCCTGTCACTGAATGCGGAGCAAAACCTCAATCCGTCTGCCGCACAGAACGATCCTCTGCTGGCCAAGATTTCAGATTGCAGCAAGTTTCTCAACGCCATGCTGGTGGCCGGTGTGTTCGCGGACAGCCCCAGTTGCCACTGATACGATCCTCACAGCGATGCCAAGAGTTCCGCAAAAAAGCAATTCGGGGATGGCGTGGTCACACGGTGGGCTGAATTGGTCCCGAGGTCTTGGTCCCTTAATCAGATAAAGCTTCTCATCGACTGCCCCGCCTTATGCGTCGTAGGTGGCCGGACGAATCTGTGCGCATCCGTACACCTCCGCGATCGTGGGCAACAACTGGCTGGACAAAGTTTCCTTGGCGACGAGGGCGTCCACCAGGTTCAATGTCTGGTCCGGAACACCCGCGCCATCCGTGATTAGGATGATCGAGGCTTGCGGCCGAAGCCGCCTCAGTTCAAGGGCAACCTCTTGCCCGTTCATTCTTGGCATGAAGTAGGCAAGCAGGACAACGTCGACCGAATACAGGGAAGCCAGCTCCAGTCCCCTGCCGCCGTTGGGAGCGGTCAGAACGGTATAGCCAAAGCTTTCGAGGAATGCCCTTTCGCAGTCCAGCATATCCTGGCTATCGTCAATGCAAAGGACGACCGCGCTTGCACCTTCCGGATAAACCGATGGAGACATGGTTCACACTCCAGGAAACAGATCTTGCCACCTAAAGCCCTCTCAAAGCTGCCCGAAACTGCTCAAAACATACTCTCTGGCAACCGATAAACCCATGCGTTCACTCCCTTGGAAAAAGCGCGCTCGATTACCGAAATCAAGTTTCTCCTGCCCGTCATTAGGTTGTCGGGGAGTGGGCCAGCTGCAAGCTGGCCTCACTCCCCAATGCCCTATGGACAGGACGGTACATTCACCGGATTGCTTAGCAATGTGACTCCGCCGTTGCGGGCCAGCGCTCTGCCATTCAGCGTTGCCCCGGTGTCGAGCGAGATGGACGCCTGAGCCATAATGGTTCCCGCAAAGGTCGTAGTCGTTCCCAGCGTCGCCGAACTGCCGACCTGCCAGAACACGTCTTCAGCCGTAGCGCCGCCACTTAGAATGACGTCGCTGTTGTTGGACGCGGTGGTCAACGTCGACACGATCTGGAAGATGTAGACTCCATTGCCGGCCAGCGTAAGGTCCCCAGTGATTCCCAGCGAGGGCTGGGAGCTGGTCGTCTTATAAACGCCAGGAGCGAGCGTCTCCCCTCCGATATCAGCGGTAAGGATTGCTCCGCCCGCAGCCGCTGCGGCGAAGTTATACGCCGTAGTCAGGTCACCCTGCGCGGTCTGGGCGACCGCATCGCCCGCGAACTCCGCGCCGGTCATAGTTCCCGGAGGGAATCCTGTAATCGCGGCAGCCGGAAATATTCCGATATCTCCGGTAACGGCGGTGGGTCCGCTGTTAGCAACAGCGGGGGTGGCGGCGAGAATTCCAAACATGCAGGCCGTTCCCAACGGGACCGAGGCGTTACATGCAGTCGTCGATGTGGTGAAGGTCCATGCATAATCGCTGGCTAGCGGATCGCCAGCGATATCCTGAGCTCCCGT
>Ga0116105_1000294_pt1 | contig 14056 bp, 8 predicted proteins | sample June2015DPH_6_20_FD_89716 | JGI IMG/M metagenome (GOLD analysis project Ga0116105, IMG submission 89716) | Peatland microbial communities from SPRUCE experiment site at the Marcell Experimental Forest, Minnesota, USA - June2015DPH_6_10 | ecosystem: Environmental > Terrestrial > Soil > Wetlands >... | reverse complement strand
TTCGACTTTTTTCCACCCAATGTGAATGTGGTGTTTCATCAATAAGCCAACTTGGAGTGTTAGTTTGTTCAGCCCGCTGGCCCAGTTTTTTGTGTTGGACAGCGCAAACCGTTACTGATGCTGAGATACGTCCGCTTCAGTCTTTCAAATCACTCTTAAATCAGATAGCTGGATTTCCATGTACTTACGTGCATTAAGTTTGCTGTCCGTGCGCGGTTAAGTCCTTTGTTTGACGGTTTCAGGCGGATTCGAATCCCTCCCTCTCCGCCAGCAAGTCTTAACTGCAGAGAAAGTGCGCCTCGTCTTGCCCCGAAATGCGCGAAACTCGCCCATTTTTCGCGATAATTCCCAAACGAACCAGACTGGAGAGAATGGACTGCCAGTCGTCAAAAGGTCTCAATGCCTCGCCCTTCTCTGGACGGCAGAATGCCAGTCCGGTTTCGCTCGTTTGTCTCGGGCGAATGCAAAGCGATAACAAACCGATGCTGTGGCGAAACCCGCTTGATTTTGCCGGACTGCCTTAGGGCCGCATTCGCCACGAAGTCATTCATAATCCTCATCAGTTCGGGAACAGGGTTATGTCGATCACGGTTTGGTGGACGAGCATCGGCAGCGCAAACCTTCGTATTATGTGTGGAAGGATCTGAATACGCCGGCGGTCGTGGAAGCTCAGTGGGACTACGCGCAGGAAGGTGCGCCGGCGAGTTTCACGGTGACGCTGACGCCGAACGGCCTCGAGGATCTGCCGTCCTATCCTCTTCGCGACTACCGGTTGGCGTGGGAATTAAGCTATCAGGCGGGCAAGCTGCTGGCGAGCGGCGAACAGCAACTCGCTGACTTGAGCGCCGCACGCACCCTCTCTGGGAATTTTGGTGGGCTGCCCGACGCAAGAATAAAGAAATTGAAGCTGCGTTTGACCCTGCTGCGGCCCGGGGGCATGATGGCTGCCGAGAGTTCTTTGGATTGGGATACCGACGCGGCGACCCGAACGACCGACGTTCACGGGAAGAGCTCGGAGCCTGGGACGCGTTGAGTTCTGCGGGAATGACCGGAATTTTGCCGGCTGGATTCTGCGGGTGAAGTTCTGCGGCTGAGATTCAAAACCTCTGGGTGGAGGAAGCATGAGGACGCACGTTCGACATGTCACTTTCCTTCTGGTCGTGCTGGTTTCCGCGACCCGTCTGATGAAAGGCCAGGACTATGCCGTCGGTGCGGATGTGTCTTTCCTGGCTCAAGCTGAACAGCAAGGAGTTGCGTTTAAGGACGGCGGAGTTCCCAAGCCCGGCTTGGAAATTCTCAGGTCCCATGGCTACAACTGGATTCGGCTCAGGCTATTCCACACTCCTACCCAGCTGCCGAACAATCTCGACTACACCATCGCTCTGGCCAAGAGTGCAAAGAAACTGGGATTCAAGTTCCTGTTGGATTATCACTACGCCGACGACTGGGCGGACCCAGGGAAACAACCGATACCGAAGGCGTGGCAAGGCAAGTCGCACGCGGATCTGGTAAGAGCCGTGTTCGAGTACACGCGGGATACGATCGCGGCGTTCCGCGATGCCGGCGTTTTGCCGGACATGGTGCAGGTCGGCAATGAGATTACGCATGGAATGATGTGGCCCGACGGCAAGCTGCCGGAGAATTGGGACAACTTTGCGCAGCTGGTGTATGCGGGCATCAACGGGGTAGATGCGGGCCGCGGCAACGGTATTCGACCCAAGATCATGATTCATATTGATCGTGGCGCCGACATGAAAGGGACGAAAGCGTTCCTGGACAAGTTGAATAGCTATGAAGTTCCTTACGACGTCATCGGACAGTCGTATTATCCGTGGTGGCACGGGAGCCTCAACGATCTTCGCCAGAACTTGGAATTCATGGCGAAGGAATATCAGAAAGACATCATCGTCGTGGAGGCGGCGTACAACTGGCAACCCGGCAATTATGTGAACAAGCCGGCGCCATTTCCCGAGTCCCCTGAGGGACAGCGCGAGTTTCTGGATGAATTAAACCGTGTCGTGATGGAAACTCCGAGCGGGCGCGGGAAAGGCGTCTTCTGGTGGGAGCCGGCAGTCACTGGGCCGCTCACCATTCGCGGTTTTTTTGACGACCAGCACAACGCGCTGCCGGTCATCACGGTCTTAGACCGGTTCACGCGAAAATAGAGATGTGATAAATTCTCGGTACCTAGATTCTCGGCACCAGGGAACGGGGGCGATCCCGCAGGCAAATTGCAGACAGCGTCGTCTGCGTTTCATGTTCACTCGGTTACATCGGGACCCGATTGGCGTTTGGCACAAGCTGCGGCACAGTGCGGCCGAAGTTCTGCTCGTGCTTGTTTTGGGGCCGCTTGTTCTGCTCCCGACTATTTTCCCCCAAGCTCTTAGCGCTCTAGCAGCGGAGCGTCCGCTGTTTTCTTACACCCAGCGTCTCTGGCAATTGCAGGATGGCTTGCCGGAGCAGGTCGTGCAGGCGTTTGCGCAGACGGCTGACCGATATCTGTGGATCGGTACGACTGGCGGCCTTGTCCGCTTCGACGGTGAGAGATTTCTGACCTTCGACCGCGAAAACACTTCCGCATTCAGCGACAACAATGTTTTTTGCCTGACGGTGGCTCGTGATAACACACTCTGGATTGGAATGGAAGGAGGCGGGCTGGTCCGTTATCGTGACGGAGTTTTTCAGTCCTTCTCCAGCAAAGACGGCCTGACCAATGCCTTCGTGCGGGTTGTGTACGAAGACAGCCAAGGCAAGATCTGGGTCGGCACCGACAATGGATTGTTTCAGCTCTCCGGGAATCGTCTGCAGCGGGTGGACGACACTGAGGGCGTTCCGGCAATTGCCGTGCATGCCATCCACGAAGATCGCCGTGGACAGATCTGGGTGGGTGGATCCAAGTTCCTCCGCGTCGTCGGCAATGCATCATTTGAATACAACCTGGGTGGAGAAGCCAGCCAGAATCGGGTCAAGTCGATCACGGAAACGCAAGACGGAACGGTGTGGGTCGGTACGGTTTCGGGTCTCCAGAAGATGGGTCCACAGGAAACATCCTTCAAACCGGTAGGCGAGATAAACGGAACAGTACGGGTCTTGCGCGAAATGGCGGACGGGACGCTTTGGATCGGCACGATCGGCCGGGGACTTCTTACTTATCGCGATCATCGGTTTTCAGGCATCGCGGTTCCCGATCCACTGCCCAGCAACACCGTCTTGAATCTTTTCGAGGATGTCGAAAAGAACATCTGGATCGGGACGCAAGGTGGGATGCTGCGCTTGATCAAGACTCCAGTCCGAACGGTGAAACTGCCCGACGCAGCCGATTCCGACGCGGAGACGGTTTATCAGGACCGAACGGGTGATTTGTGGGTCGCAGCTGTAAATCTGTTCCGAGTACACAATGGCAAGGCCGAGCCTTATCGATTTCCGGGCATTTCGGGGGTTAGAGTCCGGAACGTTTTCCGCGACAACGAGGGCGCATTATGGATTGGGACCGAAGGCCGGGGTGCATACCGGCAAATCGGTCAGACCTTCATCCATTATTCGACGAAGGAAGGACTGGTCAACAACTTTGTTCGCGGGTTCCTGCAAGGACGCGATGGCAGTGTGTGGATTGCGACCGACGAAGGAGTCAGCCGTTGGCGTCGCCGGGAAATTACGAGCTATCAGATGCGGGACGGGCTCGCCTATTTCAGCACGCGGTCGCTGCTCGAGGACGCGCGCGGCGACATTTGGATCGGAACCGACCGGGGTGTGAGCCGTCTGCATGGAGAGTCTTTCGAAACCGACGGCGCTACGGAAGCGCTAAAGAACGAAAAGGTTTGGGCCATCCACGAAGATTCGGATGGCGGCTTGTGGTTTGGGACTCGCACGGGAGGCCTGTACCGATGGCGCTCGGGAACCATGACGCGCTACACCGTCGCGGACGGACTGGCCAGCAATGGCGTGTATGAGTTGCTTGAAGATGGGAAGAACAACTTCTGGATCAGCGGGCCGAACGGAATCTCGACCGTCAGCCGCCGCGAACTGGATGCCATGGCAGATCATCCTTCGCGGCCGGTTGCAGTCACCCTCTACGGCGTTTCGGATGGTCTCGAAACCATTCAGATGTGCGGCGGCGAAAAACCAGCCGGAGTGCTTACCACCCAGGGGGAAGTTTGGTTCCCCAGTAGCAAGGGTCCAGTGCGTATCTCGATTGGATCGCCCATGCCGTCGAAACCCGCGCCGGTCGTGATCGATCAGGTAATGGCGGACGGCCTGCAAAAGCCAGTTAGCTCCGAAATCTCTCTGGGTCCCGATAACGCGAAACTGGAAGTGCACTATGGGGTCGTACTGCTGCGGTCGCAGGAGCGCATCCGGTTCCGGTACATACTGGAAGGTTTTGATAAGACCTGGAGCGACGCTTCACCGGCACGGGTGGCGTACTACACCAATCTTCCTCCGGGCAGCTATCAGTTTCGGGTGGCAGCTTTCGAGATGAACAATCCTGAACAGGTCGCGGCGGCGTCGGTGGAGATCATTCAAAAGCCACACTTCTATCGAACGGCCTGGTTCCTCACTGCCATGGTGCTGCTGCTGGCAGCTTCGGTGTGGGGCGCTTATCAATTTCGACTCGGCCAACTGCGCGCCCGCTTTCAGGCGGTCCTGAAGGAACGCAATCGGCTGGCGCGGGAAATGCACGATACTCTCATTCAGGGGTGCGCCAGCGTATCAGCTCTGCTGGAGGCGCATTTCAGCGTCGCGCAACGTCAGGCCGACGGCGACGACGATTTACTGGACTGCGCTCGAACGCATCTGCGCTCTACGATTGAGGAGGCTCGGCAGGCAGTGTGGGGCCTGCGCAGCATATCGGAGCCCACGACCGACATCGGCTCTTTGCTTACCAAGGTCGCAGAACAGTTTAGCCATGAATTTTCCGTGCCGGTGGAATGCCGGGTTGCGGGCACACCGTTTGCGCTCGAGCAATCCGTCGTGCATGAAGTACTCATGGTAGCGCGCGAGGCGTTATACAACTCCATCCGCCACGCTCAACCGAAGAAGGTTGAGCTTAGCGTAAGGTTCGAGGGAAACATGTGTCGAGTGGGAGTGCGTGATGACGGTTCCGGATTCGACCCCGCGAGCGTGTCCCGTCTTCCGGAACACCATTATGGACTGATCGGGATCAAGGAACGAGTGGAGCGCATCGACGGGAAATTCACCTTGCAAAGTGCGGTTGGGCAAGGCACGGACCTTAGCATTGAGGTACCACGCAGCAGTCGCGCCACGTCAAGCCCAGTACCCGAGATAGCGTTATGAGTAGAGCATTATGAGTCAGGCGTTATGAGCCAAAGCGAAAAAATGAAAGTGATGATCGTCGACGATCACCCGCTGATGCGAGTGGGCATCGCCGCGATCATCAACGCACGGGTCGACATGAGCGTGGTGGCCCAGGCGGGCACCGGAGAACAGGCCGTCTCGCTTTTTCAACGGCACAAGCCCGATATAACCCTGATGGACTTGCGGCTTCCGGGAGAGATGGGTGGCGTGGAAGCGATTGCCGCCATCCGTGCAAAGTCTCCGCGTGCTCGCTTTATTGTGGTCACGACTTACGACGGGGATGAAGACATTCACCGGGCTCTCGAGGCGGGAGCGCAAGGCTACGTGATCAAGGGCATGCCCTACCAGACGCTGGTGGATGCGCTACAAAAAGTGCACAGTGGAGGGCGATTCCTGCCCCCACCGGTAGCCCGCGCGTTGGCTTCGCGGCTGCCACATTCGGAGTTGAGTTCCCGCGAACTGGAAGTGCTTCACCTGCTCGTGAGTGGGAATAGCAACAAGGACATCGCCAACCTCCTGGGCATTACGGAGGCAACCGTGAAAAGCCACGTGAGCACCATTCTTATGCGATTGGATGTTGAAGATCGTACTCAGGCGGTTGTGGCTGCTCTGCAGCGCGGCCTGGTTCATCTGTAATTTGTTCATCTGTAGTTGCCGGTCGATGTAGCCTACCCCGTTGTCAAGATAAATACTTTTCTTGCGTTCCGACTTTTGGCGGATTCGCGGAGTCTTGCTTGGACATAGGATTCCGCACGAGTAGTAGAAGAGCGGTATTTACGACTCCCTCAAGTGGTATTTGCGCCTTCCGGATCCAGGACGACCTGGGGCGCGACTTGGAAGGGAATCAATCTCTGGAGGCTCCGCGATGAGATTCGAGATTCGTCACTTTGGAAGCATTGCATGGTTGCTGGCCGCAATTTTGAGCGCCAGCCTTGCATTTGGACAGAACGCGAATACGGGAGAGATCCGGGGGACGGTGCAAGACTCTACAGGCGCATTCGTGGAAGGCGTCAAGGTCACGATCACTAATGTGGAGACGGGGGTGAACATCGACTCGGCCACAAATTCGGCCGGCATTTATGATGTGCCTTCGGTTCCGACAGGCTTGTATACGATCACGTTCTCGAAGGCTGGGTTCAAGAACTTCGTGCGCAAAGGCGTGACCCTCGAGATCCAGACCATCGCGGTGGACGGGACGCTGCAAGTGGGCTCAATCAGTGAACAGGTCGTAGTGACCGAGGAGACGCCACTGGTGGAAACGGAAACCTCGGACCAGCGTGTGGACCTCGGTACCCATGCGATTGAAGCCGCGCCTATCGTGGGCACGGACTGGCGCGCCGAGATGATTCAGCTCATCCCGGGAGTGAATACTGGCGGAGGGGCCGGCGAAGCCAACGGCCAGGCCGTCGGAGTCAACGGCACGCAGTCCTACAACGTGATGTTTCTGTCTGATGGCGGGCCGGCCACAGCTCCCAGAGATTTCAACGGCAGCAACTACTACATGCCGGTGGACGCCATTGGCGAGGTGAGCGTGAATTCCGCAAACGCGCCGCCACAGTACGGCGGTGGTCTCACTTCTGTCAACGTGATCACCAAGAGCGGTACGAACCAATGGCACGGCAGCGGCTACGAATACATTCAGAACACTGCATTCAACTCCAGAGGTTATTTCGATCCCGCTCCAGACGTTAAGTCTGTGGAACACTGGAACACCTACGGCGGCAGCATCGGCGGCCCAATCATCAAGAACAAGCTGTTTTTCTTTTTCCTCTACCAGCGCAACCCTTCGTCTTCTCCAACTTCTGGACTGTATAGCTACCCGACTGCCGCGATGGAAGCGGGCGATTTTTACGGGATCCCAGGCGCCACAGGCACGGCTTTCAGCGCTGCAGGCACGCTGTTAGCGCCTACTGATCCTGTGGCGGCGAAGCTTCAAAGCTACTTTCCCGCCGCAACTGCTGCGGGATGGGTTGCGGGATGCCCCGGCCCGGTGAATGTATCTGCAACCGTCGCACAAACCTGCCCTAACGGCGGTACGAACGATTTTGTGTTCAACGGGAGCAGTCCGAACACCGACACGTGGTATACGGGCAAGGTCGATTACAATCTCGCGTCCAAACAAAGACTCTCTTTCAGTTTCAACTATTTCCCTACAACGTCGTCTTATGTCCCGGCCGATCCTCTTTTCCCAAATGACGCAACGGCGTATGAAGTGGGGAAAACCGACGACCTGACCGCGCAAGTTTCGCACGTTTACACCATCACCTCATCCACATTGAATGAGTTTCGTGTGGGCGCAAGCCGCGAGCTCGATAAGTACAAGCCACCTTCCTTGGGAAAGAACGACCCAACCACGCTTGGCCTTGAGCCGACCTACGGCACGAATGCTCCAGCCAACGTGTTTCCCCATATCACGATTGATCAGGGAGCAGGGTTTGGCGGAGATGTTCTGGGTGCGGGCGGCGGTAACGGCAACATCGATGCCACGCTGGGTGAGGGAATTTACACCGTCTCCGACGTCCTTACGCTCATTCGCGGCAAACACACCATCAAGGTGGGCGGTGAGTTCGACAAACTTTACCAGAACTATACGAGCTGGGGAGATATCGACTCGGGTCATTTCGAATTTGACGGCGGTGTCACCGGAGTCCCCTACGCCGACTTCCTGGCCGGCGACGTTTACGGCTGGTACGTATACGAGGCCGACCCAACCAGCGCTCACATGAAGGGCGGGGCGTTGTTCGCCAGCGACGATTTCAAGGTCTCCCAGCACCTCACGTTAAATCTGGGCCTGCGCTGGCAGATGCAGAGCGGCTGGACTGTGAGCAACAACCTGTTCGGCAATTACGATCCGGTTATCCCTGATTCCACGCAATATAACGGGGCGTACCCGGGGGGTATCCTGTTTGGTGGGCAAAGCGATAAAACCTTTGGAGGGACGATCGGCAAGCTGTCGGCTATCCAAAATGGCGACTATAAGGAATTCGGCCCCCGGCTCGGTTTCGCCTGGTCGCCTCGCGACCGGTGGGTAATCCGGGGAGGCTTCGGTATTTTTGACGCCCCGCGCGACGCCGAGAATTACACTGACGGCGCGCTCGGCCTCGGCTTTAATCCGCACAACCAGGGCAACGGAGGCTACACCTTCGGCAGTTCCGCGTTTCCACTGTCTGTGGGCCCGCCTGCCGGCACGGTCATCTTTCCAACCGTTCAAACTCTTTCGTCGACCTACGCGAACTACAGCAGCGCTGAGTTTTACCCGCGGAGCATGCCCACGGTTTACGTCGAGCAGTACTTGGTGGGAGTTCAGCGCGAGTTCGGGCGCGGCCTCTTGTTCGACACGAGCTATGTTTACACGCGCGGCAGAAACCTGAACTTTGCCACGGATATCAACCAGGCTACTGCCCCAGGTTCGACTGCAGTAGGCGGTTTCGAGTGCACCAGCTTCTACCACTGCGGCAACCCTAACCCGGTATTCAACAGCATCGCCGCTCAATACTACGATGGATATTCGAACTACAACGCGTTGCAATTGCGCTTGCAGAAGCGGATGTCATATGGCTTGAGCTTCCAGCTCAATTACGCCTGGTCGAAATCGCTCGATACCGGCACGGGCAATGGTCACGGATCGGGCATCGATATCTACCAGAACGCCTACACGCCCTCGGCGAATTATGGGTTGTCTGACTTCAACGCGGCGAATACGCTGGTGGGCCAAATCACTTACGAACTGCCGTTCGGCCGCGGGCGCCAGTTTGTGCTTCACGGGCCGCTCGATCAGATCGCGGGAGGCTGGCGCCTGGCCACTCTGTTCCAGTGGCACGGCGGAGTTCCGTTCACTCCGGTGATCCAGAGTTCTGTTGCTGGGGGAATTGATCCGGGACTAACTCCGTCGTTCGGTGCGGGCTCGACGCTGTACCCGGAGCAAGTTGGTGATCCGGCTGTGTCGCATCGTACGCATGCGATGTGGTTTAATCCGGCTGCCTTCGCTAACCCCGCGTTTGGCACCTTTGGCGATACTCACCGCAATACTCTGGTCGGACCAGATTTCGCCAACGTAAACCTCAGCATCGCGAAGGAGTTTCCGATTCACGAGTCGATCGCCTTCGAAGTCAAGGCCGACGCATACAATATTTTCAATCACATTAACTGGGGCAACCCAGATGCCAACGTTGGCTACTCTGGCGGTGCATTGGCCGACACTACCGCTGGCCAGGTTCTCAACCCCGTCGGGGGCACTCGCATCTTTCAGCTGGGCGGTCACATTCGATTCTGAGCCCAGCGCAGGAGTGTGACGAACCCGTCCCCGGGGGCGCGGAAGCAGCTTCCCCTTCGGCGCCCCCGCAGTTGTTAGCGCCTCGCCGAAGTAGCGGATTTCGCGGTATCGTTTCTCCATGAAAAGGCTTCAGTTCGGCAAGCTACACGGATCCACGTTCCACCTGAGCACCCCTTTTGGCGTGGTTGCAAATCGGGTGGGGTGCCTGCGCATAATAGTTTTGGTTCTCACGCTTCTCGCGAGCGCTCTTGCGGCAACGGCCGCGCAAACCGGAGCTTCCCACGCTGCGGAGATTCACGATCACCTTCGGAAGGCAGCCGACTACCTCAAGGCAAACGATTCGAACTCCGCGGTAAAGGAGTTCGATGCTGTCCTGGCGCTCGATCCCAAGAACGCCGAGGCTTACGCAAACCTGGGCGTCATTGCATTCTTTCAGCACGACTATCAGAAGGCTTCACCCTACTTGCGCAAAGCTCTGGCCATCGATCCGTCCTTAGTGAAAACGCAGGCTCTGTTGGGAATTTGCCAAAAAAGATTGGGAGATCCGTCCGCTCGCGGGTTGTTGGAAAAATCCTTTCCCAAGTTGAAAGACAAGCCGATGCGGCTGCAAGTTGGCCTCGAGTTAGCGGCTCTCTACGATCAAGAAGGGGACCCAGGGGCCACGGCTTCCGTGATGCGATCGCTGGTCGATCTCGATCCCGACAACGTGGATGTTCTGTTCATGGCGCAACGTGTCTATTCGGAGTTGGCCGACGACACGCTGAACAAGTTGGCTGTGCTGGCTCCCGGCTCGGCCCGCATGCAACAGGTGATCGCTGAGCACTTGGTTAACGGGGGAGATCTCCAACAAGCAATCGAGCACTACAAGAAGGCTTTGCAGATCGACCCTCGTCTGCACGGTGTTCATTTTGAGTTGGCGGAGGCCATTCTGCAATCGGCCCCGTTCGAGGCTGGAGCGCAAGCTGAAGCGCAAAAAGAACTCGAGCTCGCCGTAACTGTCGATGGCGACACAGCGAAAACGGAATGTGAGTTCGGCGGTATCGCCCTTTCGCAGTCACAGTTGGACCAGGCATTCGCGCACTACCAACGAGCCTACCAACTCGATCCTAATGAGATTCAGGCTCAGATGGGGCTGGCGAAGGTTTTGAGGATGCAGGAAAAGTGGCAAGAAGCCGTTAAGTATCTGCGGATGGCGGTGCAGTCCGACCCGCTCAACGGCACTGCCCATTACCAGCTGGGCACGGCATACCGACGTCTCCAAATGGACGACATGGCACAGAAAGAAATGATCCTGTCACAAGAGATCAAGAAGACGAAAGACCAGGTGGAAGAACTTTACCGCCAGATGAACCGGCGGCCCACGCCAGGCCCCGATGATGCACCGGAACCGGATCATGCTCAATAGTTCTGTGCCGGTAACTCGCAGGTTGCGGCTCGGGTCACGTTCCGTATCCCTCGTAATCGTTAAGGCGCTCGTTGCATCTGTGAGCCTTCTCTGGACTGCGGGGTGCGGCGGGGGATCGTCCAGCAGTTCGCCCCCGCCCCCAAAACTGCCGCCCACCATCTCAAAGGCGTTCGGAGCCGCCAGCATCGCATTGAACGGCAGCACCACGCTAAGCTTTAACCTGTCGAATCCCAACGCCGCGATTTCTCTGAGCGGGATCGGCTTCACTGACGCTCTGCCGGCTGGGCTCACGGTGTCTGCGCCAAATGGGTTAAGTGGAAGCTGCGGAGGCGGAACGATTACAGCGGCCGCTGGTTCGAACAGCGTCAGTCTGTCAGGAGCCATCCTGGCGGCGAGTGCTTCTTGCACCTTTGCGGTGAACGTTGTGGGCGCAACCGCTGGCGCGCAAAACAATGTCACGGGCGCAGTGACCTCGACGGAGGCGGGAAATGGCGGAACCGCGTCGGCGCAGATCACCGTGATCGGGCCGAGCCAGCAACCGGCGGAGCCCACCAACATTAGTCCCATCAACGGCGAGGTTTATTACGTCGTGAATCAGTTGAGCGGCTTGCAGATCGACCTTAATAACAATTCGACGATCGCTGGCGCCAACATTGTCCAGCAGCCACGAACATTCACGAACGAGAGCCAACGATGGGCCTTCACAACGCTCCCGGGCGGAGCATGGCAGATCAGCAATATTCTCAACAGCCTTTGTTTGGATAGCGCAACCATCTCAGGAGTCGTGTACGTAGTACAGAATCCATGCGCGGGCAGTTCTACGCAGCAGTGGACGCTTAGTCCCATCGGCGCCGGTTACTACAGTATTGCGAACAGCAGCACCGGTCTGTTGATCGACCTGTATCAGGGCTCGACATCTCCCGGTGCACTGCTCGACGAAACTGCATTGACTTCTCCCGGCGCACCGGCTCAAAGCCAGCAGTGGCTGTTGCGTCCCGCCTTCTTCCGAGGGGTTGATAATGCGTTGCTGGAAAAGCAGGAGGCGGCGCGCGTCTCGACAGGGTTGACTTGGTGGAAGGACGCTGGCCAGCCGCTGGACGTGCTTGCCATGCTGCGGAACCACGGCGTCAACATAATCCGATTAAGACCGAGCTCTGCGCCTCCATATTCCGATCCCTCGCAGACCGGCTGCAGCGGCAACGCTTGTTACGCGGAGACCGACGCCCAGGATTTGGACCTCGCGAAGCGCGCCAAGAACCTCGGCCTGAGTGTGGAGCTTACGCTGCTGTTCGACGGTGGAAGCTCCGCCAGCGTGCCGCCCGCGTGGGCGAACGACACGCCTGCGCAACTACAGACGGACGTCTACAACTACGTCAAGGCCGAAGTGGAGATGTATCGCCAGGCAGGTGCGATGCCCGACCTGGTGGCAATCGGCAACGAAGTCGACACCGGATTCCTGGGCTCTATCGGCAGTCCTACGGGAACTGACTTCAGCGGCTTTGCATCCTTGCAGATCCAGGCCCTGCAGGCCGTGGCCGACGCGGCAGCGGACACCTCGATCGGCCCCGCGATTCCATCACCGTTGACCTGTATCCATATCACTCCGGCCTGGGATCTAACTCAGTTCTTCACGCTCGCGAATCAGAATGGCATTACTTACGACGCGATATGCCAGAGTTACTATCCCTTTTTTCACGGGCCTTTGACCGATGCACAGTCAGCACAAAGTAATCCGGACAACCAGCCAGTGGAACAAGACGTACTCGTCGCCGCTTCCAATAACATGGGGAAGCCGATCTTCATCATCGAGACGGGAGAACATTACGAGAATGGATTTGACTCGAACGACCCCTGGTATACGCCGCCAAGCATCGCGGAGCAGCAGCAGTTTCTGCTTGATCTACAGGGGGTGCAGGAGGGATTGCCCAGCAACCTTGGGATGGGTATTGAATACTGGGACGCGGCGGGCGTGAACATACCGAGCCTGAGCGGTGGATTTATCAACGGAGACAACCAGGCCAATACGATCTACACCTGGAATGGTCTGACGTTGTTTAATAATGCCGACACCTCAGGAACTACCAGCGTGAACGACCCCACTTACTCAGAATTGCTTCCAGGTATAGACGCGCTCGGCGGCAATCTTGATTCGACCTTGGGCTATAAGTTTGTCAACCGCAGTAGCGGGAACATTCTGGCTGTCTACCAGGCTTCTAATTCCAGCCGCGCGTTTTTGGATGCAGAGGCTAACAGCGGGAGTCCGACGCTCAGCCAGCAGTGGCGCATTGCCAGTAATCAGGATGGTTATTTTCAGATTGCGAGTCTCAATCCCGGCGCCGGTAATACCACCAACGTGCTGGATGACTCCGGGGCTTCAACAACGAACGGAACCGCTATCGTCCAATCGACGGCGAACAGCTCGACCGAGCAAGAGTGGAGCATCGTCTCCGCCGGCAACGGTTACTTCAACCTGGTAAATCGCCTGAGCGGCCTGGCCTTGGACACGAGCGGAGGGTCGGGTGCGCTCGCCGGATTCGTGGTGCAGGAATCCGCCAGTAGCAGCGCCCAGACGCAACAATGGCAGATCGTCGCAGTGCCATGACCCCTGTGTCTCCACCTGTTACTCCTGAATTAAGGCTTCAAGTCCAAGATCGTTTCGTACTGGGAAACCACCTGCACTTCTTTCAGACTCACTACCTGACCATTCGCAGAAGAGGCCGGGCGAGCGCCTTTCGGAAGGTAAATCGGCGCTTGGTTGCGCAGAGGCAGGATCTTCAACTCAAGCTGGTTCCACTCCCGACACGGGATTCGGTCCAGCCCGACCAGCCAAGGAGTGCCGTTGTAGAAGTTGTCTGTGACCAGCTTTCCATTGGCATAGAGGCGTGCCACGTCCCCTTCGTACGTGATCCGCAGAAACATCTTCCCGGCTGCAGAGTCGACACAGGGAACATGAGTCGTCGAAACTTGGTTCGCCGAAGCATCGATCGTCCAACTGGCGGCAGTTTCAAAGGCAGAATCGTCCGGAGCCAGAACCACTTCCGTGCCCATCATTTCTTTGCCCATCC
>Ga0116105_1000288_pt1 | contig 14254 bp, 13 predicted proteins | sample June2015DPH_6_20_FD_89716 | JGI IMG/M metagenome (GOLD analysis project Ga0116105, IMG submission 89716) | Peatland microbial communities from SPRUCE experiment site at the Marcell Experimental Forest, Minnesota, USA - June2015DPH_6_10 | ecosystem: Environmental > Terrestrial > Soil > Wetlands >... | reverse complement strand
GCGTTTCCGTTTCTGCGGCGGGAATGCCGCGTTGCGCAAAGGGTCGCAACCCTTTGGAATTTGTTCCTATCCAACTCGCTGCCTGTGTCACAATACTGAAACCCGGAGCCGAAGGCGCTCTCCAAACGCAGAATCGATCGTGCGGCGATGAGTCCAAGAAAACAAAATGCGGGCAAGGGCAAGGCGGATGAAATCTTCATCCCCGACAAACTTTATTTCCGCATCGGAGAAGTGGCCACGCTGTGCAAGCTGCCCGCTTACGTGCTGCGCTTTTGGGAGAGCGAGTTTCCGCAACTGAAGCCGGTGAAAAGCAGCACGGGCCAGCGCATGTATCGCAGGCGCGACGTGGAAAGCGTTCTGCGCATCAAGCAACTGCTCTACGAGCAGGGGTTCACGATTGTTGGCGCCCGCCAGCAGTTGCGCTCCGAAACCAAGAGCGATAAAGGCCAGGCGGCCATTCCATTCCCCGCGCAGTCGCCTTCTGAATTGCAGAGTATTCGCCAGGGTTTGCGGGAGATTCTGAATCTGCTTGCCGCGCGGCGTACGGGATAGATATAGACATCGGGTCTCGGGTGTTAGGTCTCAGGTGTTAGGTCCTGGGCCGTAGTACCGGGCAACGCTATCGCCTATGCTGGCCCAAGACCTGACACCAAAGACCTGAGACCGAAGACCGGTTTTCTAGGCCGCATGCTCCGGCTTCCGGATCTTCCCCGCATTCGCGGCATCCAGCCGGATCCGGCTCACACGCGCGGTTTCCTGGAGCAGATCATCGGTGGCGTTAGTTCCATCCCCCGCCATCACCGAACCTGCGGCCAAGGCAAAGCGAAGAGCATCAGCCTGGTCGTCGAAATACAAAATGACTTGCCCGGACATAAAGAACACCCCCGAGGTGGACTACTTTCTCCCGCGGCCAGGAAGATCGACGAGCAGGCGCGGCGACGAGCATGACGCAAAGATCTATTCTTTCGATTGTCGCGGAGGATGGGAGAAGTCAGAAGTGATTTTCTTGGTTCGCGGACAATCAGAAGTGCGTTCGGCTCGGGCTGCCCGATACTGAGTTAAGCTGATCCCAGCTGCAAAAGGTAATATCGCTTCTCTTTGCCCCAACCAAGCACGCGTGCCTGGTGTAGCAACCTGCGCGCCTCCACTTCAGACCGTTCGGCTTTCTCCCAGTCGGTACATGAGTGCTGCTTAGTTCGATTTGTGCGGCTGCGGCGCACCATGCGATCCTGCAATATTCTCGCCGGATGCTGGAACAGCCATTCACATTCTTCGCGCTCGGCGCGAATATCGAAGCGGAACTGGGACTGATGAACTCCCCAGTTTGCGGGCGGCGTAGACATATCTCACCCCTCAAGCGACGCAAATGCGCCGCTCTCGACCGACGAACCAAAATTGGTCGGGACGGGCAGATTTGAACTGCCGACCCCTCGCACCCCAAGCGAGTGCTCTACCAGGCTGAGCCACGTCCCGACTAGGAAGGAAGCCGCTGCGCATCCGCAGCGGATGGGGTTAACTCAAGAATTTTACCACCTGAGCCGCAGTTCCGCGCAGCAGTAACATTTACCCGTTCCCTTTCTACTCGCGATGACAGGGGGAAGGCCAGGGGCTCACGCCGGGAGCGAATCGGAAATCCTGCGGCGTCGTAATGCCCACGCGCAGCTTGATGTGAACCAATGCGCCGGTCTGGGGATCGGCTTTGTACGAAGCAATGCTAATGTGGAGCCATCCCTTCCGCGCATTGTCAACCGCATTCGTGTAGTCGGTCAACGCTTGGTCTGGGTCAGGGGTTTGATAAGAATGTAGAACATTGCCGACCACCGCGGAAATTCGCTCGTAGTTGGTTCTATCGAGCAGGAAGTTCATCTCGTGCGGATGCGATAAAGAAGACTGGACGGTCTCGCCGTATCCGGGTCCGAGAGTTTGGTTCGGGTTAAATCGCAAGGGTACATTCGCAGGGTAGATATAGTCCTTAGTGTTCTCTTCCGCCGGGACGATATCAACAAACCAGCCCGGCTCCTTTTGACTCCTTACGCGAAACAGCAAGCCTCCGCCCAACTCCCGCTCGTAGTTGTCGCCGGCATTCAGCGTTACTTTGAAAGAAACGAACTGGCACGAAGGAGACTGCTGTGCGCGAGCGCCGATTGGCGAAAGCAGGCACATCGACACAAGCCATGCGAGCATTATTTGACGGCCATTCCGGATCGGCATAGCTCTTGCCTACCTCTTCTTTCGCTTGCGCTTTGGCAGAAGCTTCTCCTCGAGCACCGCAAACTGGATCTTCTTCTCTACCGGGTCTATGCGATCCAGAATTACGCGGATTTTCTGCCCCAAGCCATAAGTCTTGCGCGAGCGCTGGCCGATGATCTGGCGCGTGTTCTCGTGATAAGTGTAATAGTCGTCGGTAAGCGTGTTCAGCGGGACCAGGCCTTCTACGAACAAATCGGTGAGTTCGACGAAAAAACCGAACTTGGTCACGCTGGTGATCAGGCCATCGAAGTCTTCGCCGACGCGGTCCTGCATGAACTTGACCTTCTTCCACTCCATGAGTTCGCGCTCTGCTTCATCTGCGCGGCGCTCGGAGTAGCTCGACTCCTCGGCGATGTTGTGTAGTTCGTCGACGGAGATTGGTCCGTGCGGCGCTGCGAGCGGTTCGCGCTGTGCGGCATGATCTCTGCGCTTGGACCACGGCGTAGCGCCCGCGTCCCACCGGCCCAAAGGTGGACTAAAAGCCTGCGCGATTCTTCCCGACGAGTCGGCAGTTTCTAATGCATGATCAGGTTTCTCTGGCATGTGTGCCGGCAGGACGCCCGCGCTACGCTCGCGCTCGCGGAGCACCTCCTTTAGAATCCGGTGCACAATCAAGTCCGGATAGCGGCGGATTGGCGAGGTAAAGTGCGTGTAACTTGGCGCTGCCAGGGCGAAGTGGCCGACGTTTTCCTCCGAATATCGTGCCTGCTTGAGCGAGCGCAGCATCAGGTAGCTCAAGATTCTCTCTTCCGGTTTTCCCGCGATCTTCTCGGTGAGCTTCTGATACATGCGCGGGGTGATGTGAACGTCTTTCGGAATCTCGATCGTCCGTGCCTGCTTGCCTGCTCCTCTCGCCGCTCGGCGGTCGCTTTTGAACCGCACACGCTGAATCGGTAGGGCGCCGACTCCCAGTGAATATCCGAAGGTTGCGGCGATCACTTCAAAGTCGTAGACGCGTTTGGCGTCCGGCTTTTCGTGGATTCGATATAACGACGCGATGTGCTTCGATTCCAGATACTGCGCCACACACTCGTTCGCCGACAGCATGAATTCTTCGATCAGCCGGTGGGCGATGTTGCGTTCGGAGCGCGTGATGCTCTTCATCAATCCGAACTCGTCGAACTCGATCACCGGTTCGGGCAGGTCGAAATCGATCGAGCCGCGGCGCTGACGCTTCTTGTTCAGAATCATGGCCAGATCGCGCATCAGTTCGAACGTCGGGACCAGCGGAGCGTACCGCTCACGCAGTACAGCGTCGCCTTCGAGCACTGCGTTCACGTCGGTGTAGGTCATACGTTCAGCAGAGCGAATTACGCCTTCGGATAGCTCATAGCCGACAATTTCTCCTTGATGATCGATCTCCATCACGCACGACAGCACCAGCCGGTCGAGTTGCGGGCGGAGACTGCAAATATCGGTGGAGAGTTCGAGCGGCAGCATGGGGACGGCCCGGTCGGGAAAATAAACGCTGGTGCCGCGCAGCCGAGCCTCCCGATCGAGCGCCGAGTCAGTAGTAACATATTGCGCCACATCGGCAATATGAACCTGTAATTCGAAATTGCCGTTCGCCAGGTGGCTCACCGTGATCGCATCATCGAAATCGCGGGCGGTTTCGCCGTCGATTGTGACGATGGGCAGCGCTCGAAAATCGCGGCGATGGCGAAGTCCTGCCGCCGGGACAATGGCAGGTATGTCTTGCGCCTCTTCGAGCGTCGCCGGGGGAAAGTGATGCGGCAGATGAAATTTGCGGATCGTAATTTCGACGTCGACGCCGAAGTCGTCTTCACGTCCGAGAACTTCAATTACGCGTCCGCACGGATTTTGCGTGGGTGTTGGCCAGTCGGTGATTTCAACGTCGACAACCACGCCTTCGAGATCGTTCCAGTCGGCGCGGCAAGTGGCTTCCTCGCCCAAGACGCGGTGTACGGATTGCCTCTGTGGCCTCGATGTTCTCTGTTGTCGGGTTTCGGAATTAACCACGGTGGTCTCAGAGGACACAGAGGAGTTGCCGCCGGGTAGCTCCATTCCGGCCGGAATCACAATTTCCTGCGTGATCTTGCTATCGATGGGTTGGACGTAGTTATTCCGGCTGCCGTAATGAAAAATCCCGACCACCGTCGGATGCTGGCGCACTACGGAGCGAACAATCCGTCCTTCGGCCCGGCCGTCGGGACGAGTGGCGATCACATCGACGAGCACCTGATCACCGTGCATCGCATTGCCAATCGCGTGGGGCGGAATAAAGATTTCGCCCACCAGACGCGACTTCATCGTGGGACTCAGCGAACTCGCGTTGGGAATGACGAAGCCGAAGCCGTCGCGATGCATGGTGAGGCGGCCCGCCGCTAGATTTCTGTCGGCTGCAGGTTGCGGCACAGCGTAGCGGTCGGAATTCAGTTGAACCAATTGACCTGCGCTGACCAACTTCTCAAGGCGCGACTCCAGTTCTCCACGCTCGTCTCCATGCAGGCCGAGTTCGCGAACGAGTTGCTTGTAGCCGGCAGAGCGCTTGGGCTGGCGGGATATGTGTTTGATAATGGTGGAATCGGAGAGCATGAAGCTATCAGCTCTCAGCATATCGGAAATCAAATCCGAGGTTCGAGAATCTAAGAATCGACGTATGGCTTACCACGTGTCTCCGCCAGCGCGCGGCGGCCAGGCGCCTAGAACGCGACGGATTAGCGCAATCTGACCCACGTGATAACTGTTGTGGGCAGCAAGTTGCCAAAGTACAGCCTCGAGCGTCCCCGCGCGTTCCCCGTGGCTGGCGTGGGTGACTTCGATCCCACGATCAAGTTCCTGCCGACTAGAATCTGCGAGTGCTGCAGAGTCGTTGAGCAGCGCAGAAAACGTTTCCCGCAAGCTGTCCCATTCTTCCGCATCCGGGGGCGTAGGGTGTGCAGGAAAGCTCTCCGCGTTGTGTGCCGGATACGGCGGCCTCTCACCGCGAATGCGGTGCAAATCGTAATGCATCCAATAATTCATGTGGAAAACGAGCGCGCAGATGGAGTGGGGAAAACCTTCAACCTGGTGTGCCGCAAGCTCCGCGGAGAGATCTTCAACGCATGCAAGTGGATCGGCATGCGCCCCTTTGCCGCGAAGCAATTCTGTCAGCGCCCGGGATGGCATCGGCAGGTCAGCGTCCAGCGAAATATTTCTCTTGCAAAATCTGGCGATGATGCAGTTCGTGCCCCGCGATGATATACGCAATCGCCCGCACCGTGACTTCGTTCTTGTTCGCAACTCCGCGCCGCGCCCATGCGGCTTCGTCCAGGTTGCGCAGCAGAGTGATCGTCGCCCGGCGCACCGCGATATAATCCTCAATAATCTCCGCCAGCGGAACGCGCGCAAACGGCCCGTTGCGCACGTAGTCATCCTGTTCGAAACCCTCCATTGGTGTGGCGTCGGCCCGTGAAATGCGCAACGCGCGGTAGGCGAATACACGCTCAGTGTCGCAGACGTGGCCGACAACTTCCTTCGCGCTCCATTTCTCCGGCGAGTAACGAAACTCGCCTTCGGCTTCATCCTTGCCGCAGAGCAGTTTCATGGTGTCGCGCCGTTGGCGGTCGAGTTCGCCTAGAACATCCTGGCCCTGAACCAGGGCGATGTATTTGCCGTAGTACGCGACGTACTCATCCGGCTGCGGCCTAGCGATGGTCAGAATTGGAGAATTAATAACGGCTGGCTCGAACATGAAGTTTCTCCTTCACGGCTGAATTGCCTTCGGGAAATTGATTTCACAGCATACTCTCAATGGCTGTGGAATGTTGTCAGACGAGTCTTATTCGGGAATCCTTACACGGTCAGCGAGCCAAAACGAAACGCTAATCCATTCGAACTCAACCCCGACCGGCACCTAAATAGACGTACCAACCTAGGAAACGTCATTGAAAAGAAAGGCTTTTCCACAGCGCTCATTTTGAGACAAGGGAGTACAATTCGATTTGGTCACGCACATGCGGCACGTGACCCCAATCCCAACAAGGAAAGGAACTTTGTAACCCATGTGGAAGCCGACGAATCAGCCTCAAACGCCCGGGCGGCCAGCAGAGCCGGAGCGTCCAACTATGTCTACCCCGAGCGCGCCTGCAATTACCATGGCGAATGAGCCCACTCCCGTTGCTCCGCGTCCCGTGGCTACTACTACCACCACTACTGCGGATCAGGCAACCATTGGCAAATCGCTGGTGATCAAGGGCGAGGTTACCGGCTCGGAATCGCTTTACATTGACGGTCGAGTCGAAGGCTCGATCAGCCTGGCGGGAAACCGCGTCACGATTGGGCGCAATGGCGTGGTCGCGGCCAACATTAATGCGCGTGAAATCGTTGTTCTCGGCAAAGTGCGCGGCAATCTGACGGCCAGCGATCGTGTGGATATTCGCAGCGACGGATCGCTCACTGGTGATGTTGTGGCGGCCCGTATTTCCATTGAAGATGGCGCGTTCTTCAAGGGCGGCATCGACATTCGCAAGGGCGGCCAGCCCGGCCAGCAGAAGGCGAACGGCAAGGACGAAAGCATTTCCGCGCCCGAGCCCGCCGCTGTGGGCGCAAGGGCGTAACGCTTTCCCCTACACGAAAAGGAACCACGCGGCGGTATTCGCAACCGATGCGAATGCTGCCGCTTTGTGTTTCAGCGGCTAGGACCCCGGAGTGGCGAGCACACTTCGAATCTCACTTGCCGTCTCGCATGATCAGTTCGCGGCCCAGTCCCTTCGAGGTTGCTCGCAGGCGTTCCGCCAAAATCGTAGCTGGCGACTGATAGAATCGCGACGCAAGCCCGGGGAAGGTCTGGAAAAGCTCGCGAAGTTCTGTCGCATTCAACTCGTCAGCCCCCACGTTTTCCTCTTTGGCCACAACCGCCGCTGTAGCTTTGCCTTTCTCCAAGAATGCGATTTCACCGCAGATGTCATCGGGACCAAGGGTTGCGAGGATCGCCCGAGAGCCGCTCCCCGCCAGTTCTACAGTAGCTTCGCATTGCCGAATGATGAACCTGTTGTTGCGTCCATCTCCTTCGGGGATGATGGGCTCGCCCCGTCTGTAGCTGCGGCGCGTCGCCTTTGCCTGCATCAACACCCAGTCGTTTGCAGTGAGATATTGAAGTCGATGACCCGCCATGTGCTCTTAAGGATACAGGCAGACCAACTCGGGCGTCCTGCCACGAGCTTTGGTGCGGCTGAGGTTAAGGGGCGACCACTCGTCTTGGGACCGCAAAGATTATTTCTGATGCAGATCCCGCATCATCATCTCCCGCGCCAATTCCCTGGAAGTAAGCCGCAGCCGTTCTGCCAGAATCGTCGCCAACGATTGGTAAAAGCGCGAGGCCAGTCCGGGGAAGGCGGCAAACAGAGAACGTAATTCCTGCCCATCCAGTTGATCGGCTTCCACTTTTTCGTCGCTGGCAATCACGGCTGCCGTGGCTTTGCCTTTTTCCAGAAAAGCGATTTCGCCGCAAATGTCCTCCGGACCAAGCTTCGCCAAAATTGCCCGACTGCCGCTCGCACCCAACTGCACGGACGCCTCCCCGCGGCGAATAATGTAAATGCTGTCGACACCCTCCCCCTGCTGGATGATCTCCTCGCCAAGCTTGAAGATGCGCGGAGCTGCTTTTGCCTGGACGAGTACCCAGTCGTTTGTGGTGAGATATTGCAGGCGCTGACCGGCCATGCTCTGAAACATCGGCAAAATAGGCTGCGGTCTACAGTTTCTTACGGTCAGGAAACTGGAAAAAATACGGGTTTTAGAGCTGCCTTGTGTATTGATTCCTCTTTTTGTCTGCGTGCCGCTCCAAACCAAGCTGAATCAGCCTGTCGATTAAGTCGGCATACTTGAGGCCGGATGCTGCCCACAACTTTGGATACATGCTGATTGCCGTAAATCCGGGCATGGTATTGACCTCATTTAGGTAAATTTTGCGCGTACCCGGCTCCATCAGGAAATCCACGCGCGCCAAGCCGGAGCAATCGACAGCCTTGAATGCCCGAACGGCCAACTCTTGCACTTTTTTGGTTTCCGTTTTTGTAAGCTTCGCGGGAATAATCAGCTCAGAACCTTCATCGAGGTACTTGGCGCTGTAGTCATAGAATTCTTTTACGGGCACAATCTCGCCTGGGATGGAAGCGATTGGGTCGTCATTGCCGAGCACGGAGCATTCAATCTCTCGCGCTTTGGCGTTCTTCCCGCCGACGCCCTGCTCGATCACGATCTTGCGGTCGAATTTTGCCGCCTCCTCGATCGCCGGTCCGAGTTCTTTACGATCGTGCGCCTTAGAGATCCCAACCGACGATCCTAGGTTCGCAGGCTTCACGAAAACCGGATACCGTAGCTTGCCCTCAACCAGCTTTTGAACTTTTTTCGGTTCCTTCTCCCAGTCGCTACGCAAGATCGTCACATGCTTCACAAGCGGAATTCCCGCGGCAATAAACAAAGACTTCATAATGTCTTTGTCCATCCCCGCAGCGGAGCCCAGCACGCCTGAGCCAACATAAGCAATGTCGGCGAGTTCAAGCAGGCCCTGAATCGTTCCATCTTCGCCGAACGTGCCGTGCAGCACCGGGAAAATCACATCGACATTGATGGCGCGATCGCTGGCGCGCCGCATAAGAGCCGCATCGGTTTGAAACGGCACCAGTCCACTTTCGCGGTGAATCGGCTCCGGAGGAACAACCACCGCCTCGCCCTGCGCCAGCACCGCCGCGGCCTGCGTCGTATCGGGATCGCCGGCACGCAAGTGCCGAGGCTCGATCATTAGCTTGCCCTGCAGTAAATTCTCGGCATCGGCTGCAGTGAGCCAGTGGCCATCTTTCGTGATGCCGATGGGCACGACTTCATATTTATCTTTGTCGATGGCTTGCAGAACCGACGCTGCTGAGAGTAACGAAACTTCGTGCTCCCCACTGCGCCCGCCAAAAAGAATGCCAACCCGAAGCCTTGTCATAAATGCCTAGAGAATCTTCTTCCCAAACGCCGACAGCGCCAATTCCACAGCCAAATCAGCAGTCTGATTGTGTTCATCGATTACGGGATTCACTTCGACAATCTCCATACTCAGCATGCGTCCGTGGTCGGCAATGATTTCCATCGCCAGGTGCGCCTCGCGATACGTCGCCCCGCCGCGCACTGGCGTGCCCACTCCGGGCGCATCTTCCGGATCGATCCAGTCCATGTCGAGCGAAATGTGATACCCGGCCGTGCCGCGCCCGGCCATGCGCAACGCTTCTTCCATCACAGTACGCATGCCGCGCTCGTCAATATCGCGCATGGTGAAAACGCCGATCCCGGCGCGGCGAACATTTTCCTTCTCGACGGCGTCAATGTCGCGCACGCCCACCAGCACGCAATTCTCCGGACGGACTTTCGGAGAAAAATCGAAAATGTTGGACAACTCCGCCGGGCCAAGGCCCATAATCGCCGCCAGCGGCATCCCGTGCACGTTGCCGCTGGGAGATGTTTCAGGAGTATTGATGTCGGTGTGAGCGTCGATCCAGATGAGGCCGATTCGTTGGTCCTGTCGCCGATAAAACTCGGCCACGCCCGCCACTGTGCCCGCGGCCATCGAATGATCGCCGCCGAGCGATAGAGGAATCTTGCCCGCTTCGAGCGTCTTGATCACCAACTCTGCATGCTTGGTGCAGGTCGCGGTAATCTCCTTCAAATATTTCGCGTGAGTGTCGCCCTCTTTCTTCTGTTCCGGGATGGCCACGGCAACGTTGCCGCCATCCTCCACTTCGTGCCCCAATGCCTCGAGCCGCGCTTCAAGCCCCGCCACGCGCACGGCCGAAGGCCCCATGTCGACGCCGCGCCGGGATTGCCCGAGATCGAGCGGGACGCCAATCACGCGAATCTTCTTAGGAGAAAAACTCGAAGTCGTCAGAGCCATAAGAATTGAGTAATTTGGTAATTGAGTAATTTGGTAATTTGAAAAGCTTGCCGCATCGTCAATTTCTCAATCACCAAATTTCCCAATTACTCAATCAGGGATAAAGCCGGTGCAGCATCCGCGGGAATGGAATCGTTTCGCGCACGTGCTCCAGCCCGCAAATCCACGCCACAGCGCGCTCAATGCCCATGCCGAAGCCGCCGTGCGGAACGCTGCCGTACTTGCGCAAATCCAAATACCACTTGAAGGCTTCTTCCGGCAATCCGTGTTCGTGAATGCGTTGCACCAGCAATTCATACGACGCCATGCGCTGCGAGCCGCCAATGATTTCTCCGTAACCCTCCGGAGCCAGCACATCCACGCACAGCGCCAGTTCCGGCCGTTGCGGATCCGGCTCCATGTAAAAGGCCTTAACCTTCGCCGGGTAGCGATGCACCATCACCGGCTTTTCGAACTGAGCAGAAAGATAAGTTTCATCGGGTGAGCCGAAGTCGCCGCCCCATTCAAACTTAGTTTCGAGCAGGCGTTTCGCGTGGCCTTCCTGCAGATTCTTCACGGCTTCGTCGTAAGTCATACGCGGGAACGGCGGAACAATTTTTTCCAGGTTCGAAATATCCCGGCCTATTACTTGCAAATCCGCTCGCCGACGATCGAGGCACCGTTTCACCACAAAGCTGATAAAGCCTTCGGCCAAATCCATCAAATCGTGGAGTTCCGCGTAAGCGATCTCCGGCTCGACCATCCAAAACTCGGTGAGGTGACGCCGCGTTTTCGACTTCTCCGCGCGAAACGTTGGCCCGAACGAATACACCTTGCCGAGGGCCATCGCCGTGGCTTCAATATAAAGCTGGCCGGACTGCGTGAGATACGCCTGCTCCTCGAAATAATCGACCGGAAAGAGGGTGCTCGTGCCCTCGCACGCCGCGGGGGTAAGAATGGGCGGATCGGTCAGCGTAAAACCGCGTTCGTCAAAGAAATCGCGAACCGCCTTAATAATTTCGGCGCGCACTCGAAGTATCGAGGCCTGCCGCTGCGAGCGCACCCACAGATGCCGGTGCTCCATCAGGAACTCGGTGCCATGCTCTTTCGGCGTGATTGGATAAGGGTCGGATTCCGGTACGCGCTGCACGACGTGCACATTCGAGACATCGAGTTCGTAACCGCCGGGCGCGCGTTTATCGGCGCGGACCTTGCCTTCCACGATCACGCTTGATTCCTGCGTCAGCGTTTTGACCGCTTCGAACACTTCTGGCGTGACCGCATTCTTCGTCATGACGCCCTTGATCACGCCTGAGCCGTCGCGAAACTGCGGGAACAGCAGCTTCCCGCTCTCGCGCAGGTTGTAGAGCCAGCCGCGCAATGTGACCGACTGGCCTTCGTGCTTTCCGATTTCAGCAATAGTGGTAACTGGAGACATAGGGTTGAATAAACAGGAAATTAATCAACTTGACGAATTAAAAATCGAGCGCAGATCTTCCAATTATTTATTTGCTAAATCCTGCAATTACTAAATTCCTTCCAGCATCTCGAATGTCGCGCCCAGCTTCTCCAGGGGATTTACCTTCTCGTCCCCTTCCAACTCCAACAGCACCGGCGGCCTCTGCGGAGCGGAGCGCAGCAACTCCATGCCTTCCTCCCAATCGATCGTTCCCTTTCCCGGCCACAGGTGCGCGTCGCGAGCCTTGTCGTTATCGTGAACATGCGTGGAGCAGATTTGCGCCCGCAGAATCTCAAAGGCTTCGCTCACCGAACCCATCATGTGGGCGTGTCCAAAATCGAAGCAGATTCCCACGTCGTCAAAGTGAGCGGTATGAATCATCTCCACCAGTCGGTCGGGCGTAGAAAGTTCATTGGGAATGTTTTCCAGCAGAATGCGCACCCCCAGCGGTTTGGCGAAGGCCCGCAGATGCTCGATCGAGGTCATCGCCGATTCGAACTTCTTCTCGCTGAATTCCTCATTGGGCAGCCCAAGGTGCTGCACCAGAAAGCGGAACGGGATCTGCTCGGCAATTTCCAGCGCGCGCTTCACCTCGTCCATCGCGTCCACCAGCCCGGCGCGATCGGTCGAGGCCAGGTTGATCGGAGGCGCTCCGGCGCGTCCCCATTCGTAGTCGGCATAGAGCGGCGAGTGCACCGAATGGAGCGGCACGCCGCTCCCGCGAAACCACTCTGCAATTTCCTTGACGTGAGCTTTGCGGTTGGCGTAATCGAGATGCTGTCTGGCGGCAAAAATCTCCACCGCCTGCACGCCGCTGCGGGTCAAGCCATCCAGAATCCCCGGATGCAATCTTTCTTTCACATACAAATAGGTTGAAACTGCCTTCAACATGCCCGTTCCTTATTCGGATTTCTACCAACCACTCCCATAAATTCGCACGTCCTAGTATCCCACTGCTCTGCCACCATCGCGGTAATCGCTGGCCCCGAGCCGTTCTCCGGTCTTCGGGTCCACCTCGATACACTCGGCATCGCTCCAATAAGGGGAAAAAGTTTCTCCGTCATGCAGCCCGAACTGAACCTTGTAGCCCATCTTCCGCAGCGCGCCCACCGTATCCGGCGAAAACCATTGCTCCACATACAATACGTCGGGCAGCCACTGATTGTGAAAGCGCGGGGCATCCACCGCCTCCTGGATGTTCATCCCGTAATCGATCACACCCATCAGCACGTTCGCCACTGTCGTAATGATCTTCGAACTTCCAGGCGACCCCAGCACCAGAAATGTCTTGCCATCGTGCACAACAATGGTGGGCGTCATCGACGACAGCGGCCGCTTTCCCGGTCCAATGGCATTCGCCTCGCCCTGAATTAATCCATCGGAGTTGGGCACGCCGGGTTTGGCCGTGAAATCATCCATTTCATCGTTCAGCAGGAATCCCAGGCTACCGGCCGTCACTCGCGAACCAAACCAGTCGTTAATCGTCGTGGTCACCGCCACGGCATTGCCTTCGGCATCCACTACAGAGTAATGCGTGGTGTGGGGCGATTCGTGGACAGCCTGCGTCTGCGGGTGCGCCGCGGCATACTGTTCCAGTTCGTTAAAAACGGCAGGCCGTTTCAAATCCTTGCTGGGTGAGGCGGCGACATCATCAACTGAAGTGCGCCAGGCTGCGCCATATTTTTTATCGATCAACTGGGCCACCGGAATTTTTCCGAAGTCCGGATCTCCCAGGAACTCCGCACGGTCAAAAAAAGCCCGGCGGAACGCTTCCGTCGTAAAGTGGATGGACTCTGCGGATCGGTCGCCAAGTTTGGCGAGATCGTATCCTTCCAGAATATTCAGCGACTCAACCAGAACCGTACCGCCAGAAGACGGTGGTGGCGCGCTGATCACTTCATATCCGCGATAGCTTCCGTGAACCGGCTCACGCTCTTTCACCTCGTACTGCGCCAAATCGTCGGCGGTTATCAAACCTCCGCCCTTTTGCATTGCACCCGCCAACTCTCGCGCCAGCTCCCCATGATAGAAATCGTCGGGTTTTGCCGCGATTCGCTCCAGCGTGCGCGCCAAGTCTGGCTGCCGAAAAATCTCCCCCGGCTGATAATAATTTCCGTTCCGCTGAAACACTCTCCGCGACTCGGCGAATTCGCTCAAATGCCGGTCGTGCAAATCTTTTGCCTCGGTCCACGTTAGCGCATAGCCTTCATGCGCCAGGCGGATCGCCGGAGCCATCACTTGCTTCAACTTAAGCTTGCCGTATTTCCGCTCCGCATAGACCATTCCTGCAACCGATCCTGGGACGCCGATTGACTTGTACCCGTACTCGCTAGCGCCTTCGATCACATTCCCTTTCTCGTCGAGATACAGACCGCGCGTGGCGGCTGCCGGAGCTTTCTCGCGGTAATCGATAAAATGCGTGCTCCCATTCGCCATGCGGATCAACATAAATCCGCCCCCACCAAGATTTCCCGCCGCAGGATGCACCACTGCAAGCGCGAATCCAGTTGCTACTGCCGCATCCACTGCATTGCCACCCGCCTGCATGATCTCGACCCCGGCGCGCGAAGCCAACTCGTGGGCGCTTACTACAATGGCATGTTGCGCGTGTACCGGTTCGGTAGACGCGGAAAGGTGCGAGGTTCCACAACTCACCAAGGCCGCAGCCAGCAGCCAGATCGCTGATTTGT
>Ga0116105_1000287_pt1 | contig 14276 bp, 11 predicted proteins | sample June2015DPH_6_20_FD_89716 | JGI IMG/M metagenome (GOLD analysis project Ga0116105, IMG submission 89716) | Peatland microbial communities from SPRUCE experiment site at the Marcell Experimental Forest, Minnesota, USA - June2015DPH_6_10 | ecosystem: Environmental > Terrestrial > Soil > Wetlands >... | reverse complement strand
GACAAGCTGGGGCCGGGCATCCATAAGCTGATGGAAGAAGATGGCATGCTGCGTTTCTTCCGCGATCCGCAGACCAAGGAATTCCTGATCGCGGGAACGGGCCAGCAGCACATTGAAGTGATTGTCTCGAAGCTGAAGAAGCGCTATCACACGGAAGTGGTTTTGAAGGCGCCCAAGGTGCCGTATCGTGAAACGATTCGCGCCAAGGCCGACGTACAGGGGCGGCACAAGAAACAGACGGGTGGGCACGGGCAATACGGCGACTGCAAGATCAGGATGGAACCACTTCCGCGGGGTGGCGAGTTCGAGTTCGTGAATGATATTTTTGGCGGCGCGATTCCGAAGAACTACATTCCGCCAGTGGAAAAAGGAATTCGCGACGCGGCGGCGCGTGGCTATCTGGCGGGATTTCCCGTGGTGGATTTTCGCGTGGTGCTCTATGACGGGTCGTATCACGATGTGGATTCGAACGATCTGTCGTTCCAGATGGCGGGCCGCATTGCATTCAAGAAAGCGATGGAAGTGGCCAAGCCCACGCTGCTCGAGCCCATCATGGCGGTTGAAATCACGGTGCCCGACGATTTTGCCGGATCGATTATGGGCGACTTGAACAGCCGCCGCGGGCGCATCCAGGGCATGGACAACAAGGGCGGCAACACCGTGGTGAAGGCCGAAGTGCCGATGGCTGAAATGCTGACTTATGGCGTCGAGCTGACGTCGATGACGCAGGGGCGCGGCAGCTTCAACATGGAAATGCATCACTATGACCTGGTGCCGGGGCAACTGCAGGAAAAGATTATCGAGAAGGCGAAGGCGGAGCGTGGCGAGGTGAAGGAAGAGGACGAGTAGTTCTCAGTTCCCGGTTCTCAGTTGGTGGGCGGCCTGTCGCGCCGCCCTTTGTTTTTCGACGACATTCGGAGGCGGTTGTGGAGGGTGGCGGGAAGGGCAGGTTTTGGCATCCACCGCTGTGGAAGTGGGCGCTGGTGCTGGGTTTGCTGGGTTGTTCTGAGTTTCTGTTTTTGTGGAAGCGGCCGCCGGGTCCGGTGAAAGTCGAGTTGCTGCCGTTCACGGATTCGCCTCCGGCGTGGGATGGGTCTCAGCCGTGGTTGGTGATTTCTCCAATTGCTGACGGCGGCCGGATCCGGTTCAAGACTTCTATCTCGATGGTGAAGCCGACGGTGAAGCATGATGCGCCGGTGAACGAATTCGTGGTTAACCTTCGCAACGGGAATTTCAAAGTGCTGCAGACGGATCTCTTTGTTTCTGACGTCATGCCTTTATCGCTCACGCGAACTTACTATGCCTGGGACCCGGAGAGTCATGCGTTTGGGGTTGGGACGAATCATCCTTATGACATTTGTCCGACGGGCACGAGATTTCCGTACACCTATCAGGTATTGAATTTAGAGGATGGCAATCGTCTTTATATGCCCCGCGTGTCGAAGGGCACAGGATACGCGGATGCGGTTTTCCGATACGATCTCGCTTCATCGGAGTTCTATGGGGCCATTACGGCGTGGAATGGAAATGGCTGGACGATGACTTTGCGTGATGGCTGGAAAATTTATTTTCCGGAAGCCTACAACGCGAAGAATTTTGCGCAAGGCGCCGCGACTGAGATCGCGGATGCAAAGGGTGACCGCATTCGACTCATCAGAAATAAGGCGCGAAACCTGGAGAAGCTGATCTCGCCGAGCGGACGCACGATCAGCTTCCAGTACGACTCCTCCGATCGAATTGTTGAAGCCCAGGACGACGCGGGCCACGTCCGCAGTTATTCCTACGACCGAGGTGGGCATGTCGAGACGGTGAGTGACGGGTCCCGCGTGCTGTATCGGTTCGAGTACCAGCGGCTTATGCCGGGAGCAGCCAATGATCCGTGGTTAGTCACGGCGGTTCTTGACGCGGATTGGCATGTTCTTCTGGAGAACAAATATTTCTGGGGACGAGTCTCAGAGCAGAAGCTCGCGGATGGCGAAGTCTATCACTATGAATATGAATTAGACGGAGCGAATGTGCGCCAGACCACTGTCACGCTGCCTTCCGGAGAGAAGAAGATTTTCGAATTTCAGGACGGGCGGCTGGTGGAACAAAAGTAGGTTCACTTCATTTCCGAGTGCGGTTCGCGTATAGTTTTCTGGAAATTAAGATTGAGGCTCCTTATGAGAACAATCCCGGTTGCTATTGTCTCGGTTTCCGCTTTTATATCCCTGCTGGCGCCGCTTGCGCAGGTGGCGGCTCAGACACAAACTTTTGCGACATCCGCCGGGCCGGTCAAGATTACGCCGCTCTACCACGCCAGCACGCTGATCGAGGCGGGCGGGAAGACGATTTATCTCGATCCGGCGAAGCCCGCGAAGTTGGCGGGACTGCCCAAGGCCGACCTGATTCTAATTACCGACATTCACCCGGACCACATGGACCCCGACTCCATTAAAGACATCAGCAAGGCGGACACGGAGATTTTCGCTGCGCCGGCCGTTGTCCAGACCGTGACCTCCGGCAAGCCCATCGCTAACGGGGAAACGAAAACGTGGGGCGGATGGACGATTGAGGCGATCCCTGCGTACAACCTGAAACGTGGTCCCGCTCCGGGAAAACTTTTTCACGACAAGGGACGCGGCAACGGGTATGTGCTTACTTACGGCGGCAAGCGCTTTTATTTCTCGGGCGATACCGAAGGCATTCCTGAGATGCGGGCGCTCAAGAATATCGACGTGGCGTTTGTGTGCATGAACCTGCCCTACACCATGCCGCCGGAAGAAGCCGCGGAGGCGGTGAAAGCGTTTCATCCGAAGATTGTGATTCCGTACCATTATCGCGGGTCCGACCTTACGGTCTTTCAGAAAGGACTGGAAGGGACGGGGATTGAGGTCCGGTTGCTGGAGTGGTATCCGAAGTAGGTCGCACTAGAGAGATGCACGACCGGAGAGTGCAGCAGGTCTCTCGACTGCGTTCGGTTATTGCCTCACTCCGCTCGAGATGACAAGGCTTTCTTGCCTTCCCGGTTAGCAGGACTTTTCGTGGTAACATCCGGCGAGTGGCTACTGCGAAGAACAATCTCGACCTCAACCAGAATCGTGAGCGGCTGGTCTCGGCCGCGCCGGTAGAGGACGATTCCTCGTTTGAGCTGAAGCTGCGGCCGCAGCGGCTGGCCGAGTTTATCGGGCAGAAAAAGGTTAAAGAGAATCTGGCGGTGGCGATTGAGGCGGCACGCTCGCGCGGCGAGGCCATGGACCACGTGCTGCTGTACGGGCCGCCCGGCCTGGGCAAGACGACGCTGGCCAACATTATCGCCAACGAGTCAGGTGTGCATTTTCAGCCGACGGCGGCGCCGCTGCTGCAGATCAAGGGTGATCTGACCGCGATCATCACGAATATGCAGGATAAGCAGGTGCTGTTCATCGATGAAATTCATCGCCTGCAGCCGGTGCTGGAAGAGCTGCTTTATTCGGCGCTGGAGGATTACAAGCTCGACATTATTATCGGCCAGGGGCCTTCGGCGCGCACGCACACGCTGGAAGTGAAGCCGTTTACGTTCGTGGGCGCGACCACGCGGGCAGGATTGATTTCGGCGCCGCTGCGGTCGCGGTTCGGCATCATGCTGCGGCTCGAGTTTTATACTCCGGAGGATTTGCAGGTGATTGTGGAGCGCTCGGCGGAGATTATGGGTGTGCAAGTCGACGACGCGGGCGCGAAAGAAATTGCCGGACGGTCCCGCGGCACGCCGAGAATTGCGAACCGGCTGTTGCGACGCGTGCGGGACTACGCGCAGGTGCGGGGGGCGGGCAAGATTGATGAGCCTACGGCGAAGGCTGCGCTCGAGATGCTGGAAGTCGATCGGTACGGATTCGATGAAGTCGACCGGCGGCTGCTGCTGACCATCATCGAGAAATATCAGGGCGGGCCAGTCGGGGTGAACACGCTGGCCGCGGTGCTGGCCGAAGAGCCGGACGCGATCGAAGAAATCTACGAGCCGTTCCTGATGCAGGCCGGATTTCTGAACCGCACTCCGCGCGGGCGCGTGGCCACGCAGCTGGCGTATGAGTATTTCGGGATTACGCCGACGCGAAGGCAGAGTTCGTTGTTTTAGAAAGCTGTTCTAGAATGAAGCGAGGGATGGGCCCGATGAAGCACACGCAACAACTCACGGCGATCATTGAGCGCGAGGGGAACGGGTACATAGGGCTTTGTCCCGAACTCGACATCGCGAGCCAAGGCGACACCATCGAGGGCGCTCGGGATAATTTGCAGGAGGCGGTCGAACTTTTCTTCGAGACGGCTGATCCAACGGAGATCGAGCGGCGACGACACTCCGAAGTGTTTGTGACGCGGCTTGAGGTCGAGGTTGGTTAAACTTCGGGTTCTTTCCGGACGCGAGGTTTGCACTATCCTCGCGCGGCATGGCTTCATCGAGGTGCGGCAACGCGGCAGCCATGTCGTCATGCAGAAGAGATTGGAAGCTTCCACGATCACGGTTCCGGTTCCTAATCATTCAGAGCTGAAAACTGGAACCTTGATGTCCATTATTCGACAGTCCCAGCTGCCTCGGTCGCTTTTCGAGACATAAGGGGCAAGCATCTCGTTCGGTAATCCTCACAAACATTATTTTCCTGTTTTGTCTGACCCTCTCTTGGTGTATCTTGCTCGATTCCTCCTTGCGCTGGTGGGCGAGGGACGGTGTCTGCATCTGGAGCGGGATCTGGGTCTTCTACTCAAGATACGGCGGAGGTTCTTGACTGCTGCGGCTTTGTCGCTGGCGGCAACTTCCCCCTGCGGTGTCGCGCAAACCAGCGTCCCGCCACAAGCGGTCCAGTCGCAACCACAGTCTGCCCCGGCGCAGTTGGGGCCTCCTGCGCTGACAATCCCGCGGCTGCAGCGGCCTCCGGCTCTGGAAGACTTTCTCGGCATGAAGCCGGAGGGAGAGATTGCGCTCGAAATGACCAAGGTTACCGGCTTCAGCCAGCGCAATCCGCACGATGGCGAAGCGGTTTCTGAGCCGACCGAAGCCTACCTGGGTTACGACCAGAAAAATCTTTATGTGGTGTTCGTGTGTTTCGACGATCCCGGGCAGGTGCGGGCGCGCATGTCGCGCCGCGAAGATGTGTACGACGACGACCAGGTCGAGGTCATGCTCGACACGTTCCACGACCGCCGCCGCGCCTACGCTTTTCAAACCACGCCGCTGGGCGTGCAGTGGGATGCCATCTGGACCGAGGCTTCACGCAGCGAAGTGAACGGGAATTTCGACACTTCGTTTGATACCGTGTGGAACTCGCGCGGCAAAGTGACCGACCGCGGCTATGTGGTTTGGCTCGCTATTCCGTTCAAGAGCCTGAGATTTCCGCCCACCAAGCAGCAGGTGTGGGGAATCATTTTGTATCGCGGCATCCAGCGCAGGAATGAAGATTCTTTCTGGCCGCACGTTACGCGCAGGATACAAGGCAGGCTCGGCCAGGCTGCGACGCTCTATGGCCTGGAGGGAATCTCGCCGAGTCATAGCATCGAACTGATTCCGTACGGGCTGCTGCGCGGGTTTCGTGCGCTCGACACGCGCGATCCCACCAACCCTTATTTTCAGCATGCCGACGTGCAGGGTCAGCCGGGTATGGACGCGAAGTTCGTCATCCATGACCACTTTGTTGTCGACATGACCGCGAACCCGGACTTCAGTCAGGTCGAGTCCGAAGACCCGCAGATTACGGTGAACCAGCGCTATGCGGTTTACTTTCCTGAAAAGCGTCCGTTCTTTCTCGAGAACGAGGACTTCTTCCGCACGCCGATGGACCTGATGTTTACACGCAGCATTGGCGACCCTTCGGCCGGAATCCGCCTCACCGGGAAGGATGGACCGTACTCTGTGGGTGTGATGTCGACGGACGATCGCAGCCCCGGTCTGGCTGTGCCCGACTACAGCCAGTTCTCGGGCATGCGTTCCTACTTCACGATCGCGCGCGTAAGCCGCGATATTTTCGGGCAGTCGAGCGTTGGCGCCATCTACACCGACTGGGAGTGTCCGACAACGGGAGAATTCAATCGCATCGGCGGCGTCGATACCGATCTGAAGCTTAACCCCAACTGGACGCTCGAAGGCCAGGCTGTCACCAGTTCGAGCAACCTCAACCTCAACTGCGAAGCCAATCTCTACCCGCTCAGTTCAGGGAACGTGGGCAACGGCAACTATTACGCAGGCCCGGCCGAGAAGCTCGATTTGCGCCGAGACGGCCTGCACTTCATCTATGAAGGACTCTACAACGATGTGACCCCGGGATTTGTAACCATTCCGGGGTTTATCAATCGCGTTGACATTCGCGAGACCACGCAGGACGTGCACTACCGCTTTCGGCCGAAGAAAGGATGGGTTACGAGCTGGGGGCCGTCCGTCAATGTTCGCTACGACTTCGATCACACTGGGTTGCGGCTCGACACTTTCTACGCGCCCTATTTCGTGATTCGAGGCCAGGGACAGACCGTCATTATTCTGAAGCCGTACGAAGAGTTCCGCGAGCGGCTGCGTCCGCAGGATTTCTGCTTTCTGGGGTTTATTGTGTACTGTTCGGGGCCGAATCCGGGCAATCAGGATTATCACGAGCACGAAGGCGGAGCGACGTTTCAGACCGGCTACTTCAAGAAGGCTACGATTGCCGCGAGCTATTACTGGGGAGACAGCGCGAATTTTGTCGCCTCGCCCGACGCTCCGCCGGCTCCGCCCACGCCGTACAACCTGCCTTTTCTCGCGCGACAGGACACCGCGGCGGCCAGCCTGACGTTTCGACCGATTAAGCCGTTGAAAATCGAGAACACTTACCTGTTCGAACGGCTGCGCGCGACGAACAGCGCCTATCTCTTCGAAGAGGCGCAATTTCCGGGCGCAGGCCGGGGAATTTTCAACGACCACATCCTGCGCAGTAAGTGGAACTGGCAGTTCACCCCGCAACTCTCGGCGCGGGTTATCCTGCAATACAACGGGCTGCTGGCGGGGACGCCGGGCGTCGGCTCACCCTACACCTATCTGCCGACCGCAAAAGAGTTCAACGCCGACTTCCTGGTTACCTACCTCGTGCATCCTGGGACGGCGATTTACTTGGGCTATAACAGCGATCTGCAGAACCTGAATGTGGAGCCGAACGTCGGGGTGTTCCAGACGCCGCGGGGCTACATCAACGACAGCCGGCAGTTTTTCGTGAAAGCCAGCTATTTGTTTCGATTCTGAGGGAAGCTGATCAGCTATCAGCCGTCAGCTCTCAGACGTCAGCCCGGAAAGCAGCTGATTCGATCGCGTTTGCTGAAAGCTGAGAGCTGATCGCTGACAGCTGAGAGCTCTGCGGGGATTGCTGAATCCCGGCCATATCCGGTAGAATCTAATGATCTGAATCGAGGTTAGGACCGCTATGAAACCGGCTATTCATCCTGCATACAACGAAGTGCGCGTGCATTGCGCGTGCGGCAACGCGTTTGTGACGCGGTCGACCCATAAAGGCGACATCGGCGTCGAAATTTGTGCGGCGTGCCATCCCTTCTTCACCGGCAAACAGAAACTGATGGACACTGCCGGCCGCGTGGAGCGCTTCCGGCGTAAATACGCCAAGAAGGAAACGCCCGCGACTCCGGCGAAGTAACTTTCGCCACGGATTTACACGGATTCGCACGGATAAACCAGAAATCGAGCCCTCGCTTTGGCGGGGGCTTTGTTTTGTAACCGCAGGTAGAATAATAAACAAGAGCTGCGTTCGGCGCGGACTGCGGCGAAGCTGGGGACGGCACGCACGGGAAGGGCACGACTTTCGGTCGTGCCGTTAGCGCAAGAATTCATCGCGGCTTTAGCCGCTGAGGGACATTCTCTAAGGGCCATGAAGAAGTTCTGGGATAACTCGCGTGGGGCCGACCCTTCTGGTCGCGAGGCAGTGCCACTCAAGCCAGTCCCCTCGAGCCTCACTATCGGAAACGTGAGCATCTCCCCTGCGACCGTGCTCGCGCCCATGGCCGGTGTCACCGACACCGTCTTCCGCCGTTTCATCCGCAACCTTGGTGGATGCGGGCTCATCATGACCGAGTTCACTTCGGCCGATGGCGTTCTTCGAAAAAAGGATCAGAAGGCGAAGCGCTATCTTCACTTCTACGAAGACGAGCACCCCATCTCGGCGCAGCTTTTCGGCAGCGATCCTGGTGTGATGGCCGAGGCTGCGCGCCTGGTCGAGGGGTTGGGCTTCGACCTGGTCGATTTGAATCTGGGCTGCCCCGCGAAAAAAGTCGTCAAGTGCAACGGCGGCTCGGGCCTGCTGCGCGATCTGCCGGCAATTGGAAAAATATTCGAAGCTGTGCGCGCCGCAGTGACGATTCCCTTCACCGTAAAATTCCGCGCCGGATGGAACGATGAAGAGATCGTCTGCGTGGAACTGGCCCGCATGGCCGAGAGTTGCGGGCTGGCTGCGGTTGCGCTGCACGCCCGCACCCGCGAAATGGGTTACAGCGGCAACGCCCGCTGGGAGTGGATTGCCGCCATCAAAGATGCGGTGAAGATTCCGGTGATCGGCAACGGCGACATCCGCAGCCCCGAAGACGCCTGCGCCATGGTCACGCAAACCGGATGTGACGCCGTAATGATCGGGCGGACGGCGCCGTCGAACCCGTGGATCTTCCGGCAGATCGAACAGTATTGCGCACATCCCACACAATGCTACGACTCCCCCAGCGAAGCCGACCGTTACCAGATGATCCGCACCTACTTCCAGATGCTGATTGAAGAAGAACTCCCTGACGCCGTCGGCAAGATGAAGCAGTTTGCCAGCTGGTTTACCCACGGAGTCCCAGGCGGCGCGGGGCTGCGCAAGGCGATCTACGAATCGAAGAGCGCGGTTGAGATTCTCGGGCGTGTTGAGGAATTCTTCGAGGCGAGGTTATGTGTCGCCGGAGCCGCTTCCGCGAGTTCGGGGCAGACGCTCGCCCGCGGAGACTAAAGACTTCACAAAAGGTGCGTCCTGCTGATTAAAATGGCACGCGCCGCCACCGCGGCGCGCGCCAAAGCAGCCTTATGCGGCGCCTCCCTCAGGGAAGCACGGTGACTGCGACCCGCACTCCGGGGTGCTTCAGGTTAAACAGAAAATACCCGCCATCGACGAAGTCGATGTAACAGTTGTCTGTGTAAGCCCAGCCCGCGGGCCAAGGCTCCGCAATTTCGAAATTGTAGCCGCCGTAGGCGAAGTGGGGCCGGCCTCCCACGACCTCGACGTGACGGATCGCGAAGTGGTGTTCGCGGCCGAAATGAGCACGAAAATGTTCGTCGTCGATGCGACGGGCATGCTCGTCGTGCCTTTCTTCCTGTCGAGCATCTTTATTATCGCGGTGGTCGTCCTGGGCAAGGACGGGGATCATTCCCGCGAAAAGCAATGCGGCACAGATGGTTCCAACTGCTGCGAATCGTTTCATGTTAAACCTCGCTTTAAGTTTTCTCAGAATGCCGGCGCACTGGCGCCTTTCGTCACAAAACGAAGGTGACAGAATGCAGATGCTGCTGGCCAACCCAGGTGTTGCCGGGAAAACGGATTTAACTGGCACGAATCGTCTGGAGGGCCTTGCGATCGCGGGCGTCTTATACTTTTCTTGCAACCATTTTTCCTAACTCATCTTTCTCCACATACGCCCAGGGTGTTTTCGGGTCGTGCGTGAATACGGTCAGCCACTTTTCTGGGACCGCCTGGGCGTAGTAGTGCTTCTTGCTCTCGAGGGTCTGCAGCGGATACAGGTCGAAGCCCATGCCCCAGGTGAGGTCGATGTGCGCCGTGGTGGGAATCAGGTCGGAGATGTAGCAGGCGGTGGTTGCCGCGGGGGCTGAAGCCCCGGCGTAGCTTGTATCAGGCGGCACGGCTGAAGCCGTGCCCTTCCACGTTGCATCCTCCCTCGCAGTTTTCCCGTCGCCTCCGCCGCGAATAATCACGGCCTGCATGTGCGCCGTGTGGCCGGGAAATGTCTTCACCGAGATGCCGGGGACAATTTCCTCGCCGCCCTTGAGCAAAGTCATTTGCCCGCTTTCGACCAGCGGGTCGTAGTTTTCGGAAATGAAACTGATGGCGTCGCGTTCGCTGGGATGTCGCGCATATTGCCACTCGCCCTCGGGCGCGTAATATTTCGCGCGCGGAAAGGTTGCCACAAACTTACCGTTCTTGTCGCGCACGGTGTTCCATCCGCAGTGGTCAAAATGGAGGTGCGAGTTGATGACGATATCAATGTCATCGGGCGCGATGCCGCCCGCGGCGAGATTGTCGAGCAACTGCGCCGGCTGCCCGTAGAACTTGGCCATGCGCGACGAGAGTTTGTTTCCCATGCCGGTTTCGACCAGAATCGTCTGCTTTCCATTGCGCGGCCTGTCCGCGCGAATGACGAGCGAGTTGAGCCCGGCGGTAACGTAATTCTTTTCGTCGGCCTCAACCTTGCGCGACCACATAACCTTGGGCACAACGCCGAAAAACGCACCGCCATCGAGAGGGTAAGTTCCATCGGAGAAAACGCTGAGTTCGAAATCGCCAAGCGTGAGCCGGTGCATGCAAGTAGTGTGCCACAGCGAGCTCCCTTGCCACGGATTTACACGGATCGACGCGGATAATTCTTAAAAGGCTCCTTCAGGAAGATCCGTGAGTTCCGTGGCTTGGTTTTGCTAGTCTCTACTTCATGCGGCCTTCAGGTGTGACGGCCATTTCGGTAGTGTTTGGTTTGGCCGCGCTGTATCTGTGGACCATCGGCGTGGTGAAGTGGGTCGCGCCCAACGCGATCTCGCTGATGAGTGGAGCGCAGCTTATGTACGGACTGGAACTCGCCGGACCGTACATGGCGTTGCTGGTTGGCGCTGGCTGGGCGCTGGTTGGTTGGGGACTATTTCGTCTGCACAATTGGGCGCGCTGGGCCGCGATGCTGGTCATGGTCGTGGGAGTCGCGTGGCTGGTGCCTAAGATTTCGACGGCCGAGCTAGGAGTGCCCATGTTTTGGTATGGATTACAGATTGCACTGCGCGCCGCCACGGCTTGGTATCTGGCACAAGCGCCGGCAGTGATTGATGCGTTCGCCGGGAAATCACCGACGCTGTAGCAACACCTTCAAGCGGACCTTCGACTTCGCTCTGTCGAAAATCCCCACTTCTCGCGCAAATGACACGCGAGAAGTGGGGCACCCAGATTTTCACTTCTGTTAGCGCTTTGCCTTCGCGGGTTCCTTCTCGCCGACGCGTGGGCTGACTTCGAGCTTCATCTTTCCGGCCTTCTTGTCGGAGTCGGCGATAACGTGATCGCCGTGAAGGACCTCGCCGTCGAGGATCTTCAGCGCGAGCGGATCCTGCACCAGCTTCTGGATCGCGCGCTTCAGCGGGCGTGCGCCGAAATTCGGGTCGTAGCCCTGGGCGAACAGAAGCTCTTTCGCCGCGTCGGTCAGCTCGAGCGAAATTTTGCGATCGGCGAGCAGGCGGCGAACATCTTCCAGGCGCAGCTCAATGATCCGCACCAACTGCTCTTTGCCGAGCGGGCGGAAGACGATGATATCGTCGACGCGGTTCAGGAACTCGGGTTTGAAATGCGCGTGCAATGCGGTCAAGACCTGCTGCGACGCCTGTTCGAATTGCTGCTCAGAGCGCTGGCCCTCGCCTTGCAAGAACTGCGAGCCGATGTTCGAGGTCATGATCAGAATCGTGTTCTTAAAGTCGACGACGCGGCCTTTGCCGTCGGTCAGCCGGCCGTCGTCCATGATTTGCAGGAGAATGTTAAAGACGTCGGGATGCGCCTTTTCAATTTCGTCGAACAGCACGACAGCGTAGGGGCGGCGTCGCACTTGCTCGGTGAGCTGGCCGCCTTCTTCGTAGCCGACATAGCCGGGAGGCGCGCCAATCAGGCGTGAGACTGAATGCTTTTCCATGTACTCCGACATGTCGATGCGCAGCAGGGCGTGCTCGTCATCGAACAAGAATTCGGCGAGGGCGCGCGCGAGTTCGGTTTTGCCGACTCCGGTTGGACCCAGGAAAATAAACGAACCAATGGGACGCTTGGGATCGCTCAAGCCGGCACGAGAACGACGAATGGCATTGGCCACACGCTCCAGCGCCGGGTCCTGTCCGATGACGCGCAGGCGCAGGCGCTCTTCCATGTTGACGAGCTTTTTTACTTCGCCTTCGAGCATTTTCGAGACCGGGATTCCGGTCCACTTGGAGACGATGCGCGCTACATCTTCTTCATCGACTTCCTCTTTGAGCATGCGCTTGCCGCCCTGGCTCTCCATTTGCTTGCTGAGTTTGGCCAGTTCCTGCTCGGCTTGCGGAATCTTTCCGTAGCGAAGTTCGGCTACGCGTTCGTTATTGCCCTTGCGTAGCTCGGCCTGCTCTTCGCCTTTCAGTTTTTCTATCTGCTCTTTCAAAGCGCGAACGCGGGCGATGAGATCTTTTTCTTTTTTCCAGTTCGCTTTGAGCGTGTTGGCTCGCTCTCGAATTTCCGCGAGTTCCTTTTCGATCACCGCAAGACGGTCCCGCGAATTCGCGTCGTCTTCTTTCTTCAGCGCCTGCTTTTCGATTTCAAGTTGCGTGGCTTTGCGATCGAGTTGGTCAATGTCGGTCGGCAGGGAATCGATTTGGATGCGCAGCGAAGACGCGGCTTCGTCAATCAGGTCGATGGCTTTGTCGGGCAAAAAGCGATCACTGATGTAACGGTGCGATAGCGTGGCCGCCGCGACGATGGCCGAGTCTTTTATACGCACCCCGTGATGCACTTCATACTTTTCCTTCAGGCCGCGAAGGATGGAAATGGTGTCTTCCACGTTGGGTTCGCCGACGAAGACGATCTGGAAGCGGCGCTCGAGCGCAGTATCTTTTTCGATGTACTTGCGATATTCATTCAGCGTGGTGGCGCCGACGGCGCGTAGCTCACCGCGGGCCAGCGCGGGCTTGAGCATGTTGGAGGCGTCGATGGCGCCTTCGGCGGCTCCGGCTCCGACCAGCGTGTGCAGTTCGTCGATGAAGAGAATGATCTGTCCCTGCGAGTCTTCGATTTCTTTCAGGACAGCTTTGAGGCGGTCTTCGAACTCGCCGCGATATTTCGCGCCGGCCAGCATGGCTCCGAGATCGAGGCCGACCACGCGCTTGTTCTTCAGCGCTTCGGGCACATCGCCGGAAATGATTCGCTGGGCGAGGCCTTCGACGATGGCGGTTTTGCCGACGCCGGGCTCGCCGATGAGCACGGGATTATTTTTCGTACGGCGCGACAGAACCTGGATCACGCGGCGGATTTCTTCATCGCGTCCAATGACGGGATCGAGCTTGCCACGGCGGGCCTGCTCAGTCAGATCGCGGGCGTATTTGTCCAAAGCCTGGAACTTCGCTTCTGGATTCTGGTCGGTAACTTTTTGCGAGCCGCGGACCACGGAAAGGGCCTTCAAAATCGCGTCGTAAGTGGCGCCGTGACGGGCGAGCGTTTGCTGCGCGGCGTCGCGCTTGCCCTGGGTGATCGCCAGCAGCAGGTGCTCGGTGGAGACGTATTCGTCCTTGAAGTTGGCGGCCTCTTTGAAAGCCTGTTCGAGCAGCTTGTTGACTTCGTTCGAGAATGTAACCTGGGCCGCGTCGCCGGAAACCTTGGGGAGTTTTTCGAGCTGCGCGTAGACTTCGGCCAACACGGCTTGCGGACCGATGCCGATTTTCTCGAGCACAGGAGGGACAATGCCCTCCTTGTCTTCAAGTAGGGCGGCGAGCAGGTGCAGCGGCAGCATTTCCGGGTTGCCGTGCTCGGAGGCGAGTTGGCTCGCGCGCTGGACGGCTTCCTGCGCTTTAACAGTGAATTTGTCCCAACGGATGGGCATAAGACTCCATGGTGAAATTGAGTAATTTAGTAATTGTGCAATTGAAAACGGCGGAGTTCAATTGCTCAATTACGAAATCTCTCAGTTACAAAAATAGCGGGAGGCGGGCATTTCTGCCGCCTCCCGCCGACCTCCGGGGCTGAAGCCCTTTCATTCTTGCTTCGTCTGACGCGGCGCTAAAGCGCCGCTCTTCCACGAATACTTACGCGGCTTTGCTGGGGGCCTTGGCTTCCGTGGTTTTGGCTTCGATCGGCTTCTCGTTTCCGTTCACCGCGCCGACATTGACCTTGATCTGCTTCGGCTTGGCTTCGGCTTTCTTGGGGAGTGCGATCTTCAGCACGCCTTTGTCGTAGGTGGCCGAAACGTTCTCGGTGTCGACGGTCGTGGGCAGAGTGAAGGTGCGGGTGAAGCTGCCGTACTGGCGCTCCACGCGGCGGTAGTTCTCTTCTTTCTCT
>Ga0116105_1000286_pt1 | contig 14501 bp, 10 predicted proteins | sample June2015DPH_6_20_FD_89716 | JGI IMG/M metagenome (GOLD analysis project Ga0116105, IMG submission 89716) | Peatland microbial communities from SPRUCE experiment site at the Marcell Experimental Forest, Minnesota, USA - June2015DPH_6_10 | ecosystem: Environmental > Terrestrial > Soil > Wetlands >... | reverse complement strand
CTCTACTTTGCGCGCACTGCATACGATTGCGCTCAGGTGTCACTGGCCCAACTCGAGCGCCGGCCAGGGGAGGATAAGCCCGTGTTGCCGCGGAAGAAAATGCTGCGCCGGTTTCTGAATGCGATGGGGCGCGAAGCGCCGGTCCGATTGGATCACGCGCGTTCCTGGGATGCGGTCGAGCCCATCCTGCCCCAGTTCATGCAATCCCACGTGGCGCGATTTCTCGCTACTGGGCGGATCAGCAACATGGCGCGTCCGGAACGCCGCCTGTTTTTGCAGGAGCTGGCGAAGTTGCTTTCCGAGTCTGGTTGGCTGGCACTAACGCGCATGATGTCGGGCGACAGCGCTTTTGCCTGGAACTATGGATTCGAGTTTCGAGATACGTGGTTTTGGTACCAGCCCACTTTCGACAGCGTTCTGGAAAAATATTCTCCCGGTTTTTGCCTGCTGGCGAAGCTGATCGAGGAAGCCGCGGATAATCCCGCGCTGAGACTCGTCGATCTCGGACTGGGCTCCGAGGAGTATAAAGAGCGATTCGCAAACCAGACGCGTGAAACACTTTATGTGACTCTAAGAGCGTCCCCGCTGCAACATGCCCGCGAAATCCTGCGTTATCGAGCGGCTGAAATCGTTAAGACTTCTCCCCGGCTGGAAGCGCGCGCGCGGGAAGCCGTCACGCGCTGGCTGGAACTGGGAAAGAGTGTGAGCCGCGACGGTGGTGCTGCCACGCTCCGGCGGCTGGTCAGGCGACTCGGTGCATCTCTCTGGTCGGAGGCCGAGGTCTGTTTTTTCGAATGGTGCGGACCAGTTCTTCCAGACTTGGGCGCGGCTCTGAAAGCAACTCAGAGCGTGACCCAGAGCGCAACTCTGGAACCACTCGATTTGAATCATCTGGCTTCGGCAGCTTCGCAGTACGTCGAAGACGAATCGACACTGGCATATTTGTTGCGCTCGGCCGCGCGCCTGCGGGACAGGAATGCGGAAGGGTTTGGATTGGTGGATGCGGAAGGGTTTCTCCTGCATTTTGCTTGGGTGACCGCTTTCGATGGATTCTTCCTGGCAGAATTGAATGCCAAAGTAGACGCGCCAGCGGCGGTCTGCGTGCTGCTGTTCGACTGCTGGACTCCGGTTTCAGCGCGCGGTCACGGATATTATGGGCAGACAGTGAGCCGCATTGCCAAGCGCGTGCGCGACCAGGGCAAGAACCCCTGGATTTTCAGCGCGGCCAGCAACGTGGCCTCGGTTCGAGGTTTGGAGAAGGCTGGATTTCAGCGGCGTTACTCGCTGGTTCGGCAGCGGACGCTGGGTTGGCAGAGGATCAAGGGCGAAACTCCGAAGTACGAGGTCGCGCCAGCCGTGGAGGTTTCGGCCCGCGTTTGACCACGAAGCCGACTGGCAGCATGCGAGTTCTTCTGCTTCAGCCCGAAGATTCACCGGTACAAGGGCCCTGGTCACGGCAGCATTGGGATCTCATCGTCGACTTGGGGAAGTCCTCTCCATTCTCCGAGGAAAGGTGGGTGCGTCAGTGTGGCTGTCCGGTGTTGCGCGCGGAGTCTTTCCGCCATGGAATGGCGGACGTGAAACACGTGCGCGCGATCTTCTCTGCGGGACGAGGGCGGCTGATCGATGAAGAGGGCATCGACTGGTGGGACCTGATGTCGCTGCTGGTTGCGCCGTACGCACTAACCCTGCGAGCGCTGCTGGCGGTGGCCAAAGAGATTCGCCCATCCGCAGAAATCTGGGCCACGCACTCGGGTGGGATTGCCGGCATAATCGCGATCGCATTGGGCCGCTCGCTGCAAACCTTTGAGCCGAGTGGTCTAGCGCGCTCCGCTGCTCGCGCCATGCGTTATGCTGGGCTGGTTCGGCGTTTCTCGGCGGCGCAGTTCACGGAAATTGTTCTCGACAAGTACGATTCCGGCTATCAATGGCGATCGAGGTTTGCCGCGCGCCGTCCGAGTTGCGCTGAACCCGTGGTGCTGCTGCCCAGCGCGTATGCGAACGCTTCACGGATGGCCGCCGCTTACGCGCGTTTGCTTCCGAAACAACTTTTCCTGATGGTTGCGACGCGGCAGAGCGCCAAGCAGTTCGTAGCGCCGGCTAACGTTCAAGTTCGAGAACTCGCGGCTTACGCGAAGGCGGATTCAGCCGGCGCGGAGGTCGCTTCGATGACCGAACGCTGGATGAAGCTGAGGGCGGACTTGTGCGAATCTCCGGATTTGTGCGTTTTGTCGGAAGCTGGTCTTCTGGACTCATTTCCGGGGTGGATTCGTGATGGTGTAAGTGCCCGCAATGCCTGGCGTGTCGTGCTTGAGCGCGAGCCGGTGACCGCAGTTCTGTGCGGCGATGACAGCAACCTCTACACCCGACTACCCGTCTTGCTAGCTGCCCGGAGAAACATAAGGACCGTGGATTTTCATCACGGGGCGCTCGATGGCCGCTATGCGTTGAAGGAATTGCCCTGCGACCTCTACCTGGCGAAGAATGAAATGGAGCGCGACTATCTGCTGTGGGTCTGCGGTCTTCCGGCGGAGAAAGTTGTCATTGGGGCCCCTCCTGCGGGGGACATTCCTTCCCCCATTCAACCGGTTCGTCCGCCTCACTCTTCGGCTATTTTGTTCTCTGAGCCCTATGAAGTGAGTGGCATGCGTGCGGAAGAGGTTTATCGCGAATTGCTGCCGCCGCTGTGCCGGTTGGCTCGTCAGAGCGGGAACGGGGTTATCGTCAAGCTGCATCCGTTCGAAAGCATTTCGCAGCGCCGCCGAATCGTCCGCGAAATTCTCGCTCCTGAGGATCGCAATCTCGTGAGCGTGGTGGAAGGTCCGCTCACTGCCGAACTCATGGCGCAGGCATGGTTCGGCATCACCATCGAATCGACGACCGTGATCGACTGTCTGCGGAATGGCATTTGCTGTTTCCTCTGTGACTGGCTCTCGCTGTCGCCGTATGAGTACGCGCAACAGTATGCCCGCTTTGGGATTGGAGAAGCCTTGCAGCACGCGGAGCAACTCTCGGAGATTCCGAGCCGTTTAGCGGATTTTCATTATCGGGCGCCAATGACATTGAATCTATCAATGGTCGTTGATTCCGCGATGTTGCAACGGTGTTTGACCAAGACCGACGATGCTTCAGCCGAGAGGTCGGTCCAATGAAAGATCCAGTCACGAAAGATACAGTCATGAAAGATCCAGACATCCAGGCATCGCCGGAGAGCATGCCTGCCGGAACCCGGCAATTCCGTTCCCAAGTCGGACACATCTCACGCAACTCGGGGATGTACCTCGCCGGAACCATGTTTAGCGTCGCGCTGGGTTACGTGTTCAAGGTGTATCTGGCTCGCGTGCTGGGGGCCGAAGCTCTAGGCATCTACGCATTGGGGATCACACTCGTTGGCTTCTTTGGCGCTTTCAACTCACTCGGCCTGGTAGAGTCGGCGGTCCGCTTTGCCGCAGTGTATCGGGCGGCCCACAGGTGGGAACAGCTACGCGCGTTGTTGTGGCGGGGCGGTGCCATTCTCCTGGTGGCAAACGTTGTGTTCGGTGCCATTCTCTTGAAGTTGGGAGGTGTGGTGGCCGGGCGTTTCTACCATTCGGCTGCATTGGCCCGATATATTCCCTGGTTTGCTGCCTTAATGCTGTTGGGCGTGATTTCAACTTTTTATGGCAGGATTCTCGCCGGATACAAAGAAGTAGGGCGACGCACGCTCATCACTAACTTCATTGGAAGTCCGGCCACGATGCTGCTTACCATTTTGTTGCTCCACTTTGGTTGGGGCCTGCGCGGATATCTGTTGGCTCAGGTGCTTGGTGCGGTGTTGGTGGTGGTTCTCCTGATTGCGTTCGTGTGGACGCTCACACCCGCTGAGGCGCGGCTATCGTTGCATTGGCCGTTGCCGTTGGAACATGAAGTCTGGCTTTTTTCCGCCGCTGCGGTAGGAGTTCTGCTGCTGGAGTTCCTGATAAGCCAGGTGGACAAGATCGCCTTGGGCTTTTACCGCGGTGCACGCGCGGTCGGCATCTATTCGGTAGCCGCAACTGTGGTAGCCTGCGTAAGCCTCATCCTGACTTCAGTAAACCAGGTTTTTTCTCCGCTAATCGCCGATTTACACAGCCGGAAAGACAACGAAATGCTGGGACGACTGTATCGGGCGCTCACGAAGTGGATTCTCGGGCTTACAGCGCCGATGGCCATTACCGTGATTGTCTTCGCGCGTCCAATTCTGCGCATTTTTGGCCATGACTTTGAAGCCGGCTGGCCCATCCTCATCATCGGTACTGCCGGTCAATTGGTAAACTGTGGAGTGGGGTCCGTCGGATTACTTCTGCTCATGTCGGGAAATCAGCGGCGTCTTCTGAGGGTGCAGGCGGCAATGGCGGTGGTGATGACCGTTGCCTGCATCGCACTGGTCCCTATCTGGGGAATTGTTGGTGCGGCGGTCGCGGCTGCGATCACGAATGCTGGAACGAACCTGTGGAACTTGTTCGAGGTGCGCAGCGTGCTGGGTTTGTCGCCTTTCAACCGCAGCTATTTTCGATTGCTCATCCCAACGATCGTCACAGTGCTGGCCGCGCTGGTCCTCAAGTTTGAAGCTCACTTATTTCGGCGCGATTGGCTCGCGATTGCAGTCGGCTTGCTCGGAAGCTACCTGATTTTTATAGGAATGGTCCTGGCGATGGGCCTGGACGAAGACGACCGCGTCGTGGCCCAAGCCATGTGGTCTCGTGTGCGATCAGCGCTAAGCGTGGAGGGAACGGAGTCGTGACTGACAGGCGCACCGTAAGTTTGCCGGCTGATTTGTGTATGCGGGCTGAAGAGAAGTTTGGCAGCCTGGACCAACTGCTGGAATATGTACTGCGCGACTTGCTAAGGGATGATGACGCTCAAACGCACAAGGCAGAAGAGCGCGCAGTCGAGCAAAGATTACGGGACTTGGGCTATTTATGAGCTCACTCCGAGCCGCCAAACGAGTCGATAACATTAGCGGGCCTCGGCATGCAGTGGACGAACAAGCGCCGCTCGCAGACGCTCTCAGCTTTCAATTTGTTAAAGCCTCAGAGTGCCCTGCCGACGTAGTTCGGGAAATAGCCGGCTTTCTGGATACCCAGGACACGTCGCATCCCTTTCAGTTTCCACAATGGTCGGGCGCCGGAACGTATTTCGCTTTGGTTCGACGGCGGGTGGAAATTCTGTGGTTCGCACAATGCGGAGTGTTTCACCCTGCGGGAAGAATCCTGTGGCCGATCCGAGCCCTGAGTTTGAATCGGGGACCCGTCTGTGATGACCTGGATCTGGCGGAGATTGGACTACGACACTTGGTGGAGGCAGGCAGCCGGAAGGGCTTCGCCTTTATCGATATTGCTCCTGAATGGACAGGACAGTACGCCGATTCCGCAGGTGGTATGTTAGCGCGCGGCGGTTGGCAACCGCGTTCGGCACCGAGGAGTTCCTTGCGGTTGGACTTGAGCCCCGACCTCGATCGGTTGCTGGGCAATTTTCGGAAGGCGACGCGTTACGAGATTCGACGAGCCGAACGGCAGGAAGTTGAAGTGACCACAGCAAGCGACGAGAATGACTGCGATGGTTGGCTGGGGCTCTACCTCGATATGGCTAAGAAAAAACAGTTTGCCGCAGAGGATTGTGGGCATATCCGCCACGTGCTCGGATGGCTTGGGAGCGAAGCAGGCCGAGGCGGTCTTTTGCTCGCACACAAGGACAGCAGACTGCTGGGCGGAATTGTAATCGTTCGCTCCGGAGTTCGCTGCTGGTACGTATTGGGAGCGACGGCCAAGGACGACAAATTCAGCGCAGGGCATCTGCTGCAATGGCGGGCTATCAAATGGGCGAAAGAGCAAGGCTGCCTGGAATATGACTTTGGCGGATATAGCGAAGGGCAAAGCGGCGGTCCTGCTTTTTTCAAGAAGGGCTTCTGCGAGAACGTCGTTCGTTTCCTGCTCCCTCAGCGGTACACCATAAGCCGAGCGCGGCTTCAAGTGTCCGATGTCGTGTCGAGCTTCCGGGCCCGGCGCGGGCGCTTCTAGCCGATTTGTTCGTCCGTAATGCGCCCTTAGATCTAGACGGGTGCGGACTTGGGCGGCAGCGTTCTGGCGGTGATCGCGCAAACGCCAGCAGAAAGGTAGAACAGTCCGACCCATCGCTCTTGCCAATTGGGCAAGATGACAAAATGAAGTGCGACATAGGAAAGCGTCACACCCAACAGGACTCTGGTCCGGCGTAGTGGGAGACCGATGGTTCCGAGCAGCAAGAAGGGCAGAAAGAAGCTCTCGGCAGTTTTTGTGATCCCGGATCTGAAAGCGCCAACGTAGTCGCGCACCGAGAACTGTACTGTCATTTCGCCGGGGGCGGCTGGTGTACCGATAAAATTGCGGTAGTAAAGCATCTTGATGCCATAGTCTCCGGCGAAGTGGCCGATGCAAAGGGCGGAAGAGAGGGCAAGAACGGCCAGAATCGCGCTCTGCCAGAAGCCCAGGCGCCGTTCCAGCCAGCACACGAGAATGACGGGCCCTGCCAGGACCACGAAGTCAGTTCGGAAGTAGACCGAAGCGAGCAGAAGAATCAGGCCTGGCGTCAGTAGCTGTCTCTCGAAAATCAAATAGAGTGAGGCAAATGCAACCAACGTAGCCAGGGCGTCGGACGTCATTTCCCTCCCCAGTTCCATCAGTGGGGGGCTCACCATCAGCAGAAACGAAGCGGCAACTGCGAACAGCGGTTGTACGTAGCGCCCAATCCAAAGAAAGAGCAAAGCGCCAATCAGCCAATACGCGGCAACGGAAACAAATTGGATCGAATGAATCAAGCCCATTCCAGTCTTGCTGATGAAATAGATGGTCTGGTTGTAGAGTGGGCGAATCGCGAACAGGGGAAGAAACTCGGCGAACCGATAAGGATTCGCAGCACGCTCCTGGCGAGATTCGTTCTGATCGGCCGGGGCACCAGCTTCATGTCCCAGGAGCGCTTCTCGTTCTCTTGTCGGCACAATTCGATTCACCTCGTCGTAGACGCGTCGATGGAGGCGAACCGGATCCCTCTCTTGCATGAGCAGAGCGTTTCCCATGTACTGGATTGAATCCATGGAATAAATCGGCGTGCGGTAAAGGTGAATTGAAAGGGCGGTTAGTAGCAAGCAATAAACGGCTAAAAGGAGGTAGCGCTCGACGCGGTAAGGAAGAAGCGCGGGCCCTTCTTTAAGTGGAGCTTTTTCCATCCTGTGCTCTCCGACTCAGCCGGCGTTTGAAGGCGATGATCAAGAAGTACCGTGTACCATACTACAGAATTTCGATTGCATCACTCAGGTAGTGTCTGTGCGATGGTGCTCATCCGCAGGCAAGTGGTAACGGCTGAATGCGGACCTATATCAACAAAATCTGGCTGCGCCTGCGGGACTTGTTTCCCGTGGCTGGATTTCATTTTGACCGGCCGCTGCTGCTGCTGCAGAGCGACGACTGGGGCCGTGTCGGGTTGCGCGATCAGGCTGGACTGGAACAGTTGCGAGCAGCGGGTCTAGCCTTGGGCGAGCGGCCTTATGATTTCTACACGCTGGAAACTGCCGAAGATGTGGCCGGTTTAGCCGCGGTGCTGAAGCGGCATCGCGACTCGAGCGGACGGCACCCGTGCCTGGGGATGAATTTCATACTGGCCAATCTGGACTTCGCCAAAATGAGCGCCGATGATCTTCGGCAGATTCATCTTCTGTCGCTGGCCGAGGGCCTTCCCGAGGGCTGGATTCGCCCGCGGCTGATGGAAGCCTATCACGAGGGAATTGCCGACGGAGTCTTCCAGCCGGCTCTGCACGGGACGACGCACTTCTGCCTTTCGGCGGTCGCGCGCAATCTAAATGTGGAAGGCGAACGGGCCCGTCTTCTGCGCACGCTCTGGCAGGCCGGGACCCCTTATATTCACTGGCGCATGCCGTGGATCGGGTATGAGTACTGGGATCCGGAGCGGCCGGAAGACGAGCGCTCTCTGCCACGGGAAAAACAAGCCGAGTTGATTGCCCAGGCAGTGGGAGCGTTCGCCAAGCTGTTCTCCACGCTACCGCGTTCGGCTTGTGCCCCCGGCTACCGCGCCGATGACGACACGCATCGCGCGTGGGCGCAGCATGGAATCCGGGTGGCGCAGCATGGTCCAGGACCGATCGAGACGCCGCATTTCGATCGCTATGACATTCTGCAGTTGTTTCGCACGGTGGAGTTTGAACCTGCGACCAATGCGGCCTTCTCAGTCGAGACCTGTCTGCGACAAGCGGAGAGCTGCTTTGAACGCGGCATCCCAGCGATTGTTTCCGTACATTCCATCAATTTCCACTCGACGGTGCGCGATTTTCGCAGCCGCACCTTCACGCTGTTAGACGAATTCTTCACGGCTCTGGAGTCGAAGCACGTCGATCTGCTGTATCTTCACGATGAGGATTTGTACGAGTTGGTGAAACAAGGTTCCTACAAGACGTTCGACAGAATGGTGCAGGTGAACGTGACTCGGAAGAACTTCAGGAAGGCCTAGGTGGCGAGGCGCGGTTATGAGTAAGAGGGCTGGGGTGTAGATGCAGAAACAGAAATCGATCGTGCTGGTGACGGTAGATTGTCTGCGGGCGGACCACGTAGGCTTCATGGGCTATGAGCGCCCGACTACGCCGTTTCTGGACTCTCTTGCCGCCGAGAGCTTCGTAATTCCCACTGCGATCGTAGCTGGCGTGCCGACTTACTACTCGTTTCCGGCGCTGCTGGCTTCGCGCTATCCCCTGGCGCTGGGGCGCGACGTGCTCGGACTTGGGCCGGACGAGCCGACGGTCGCGTCTGTTTTGAAAACGGCTGGGTATGCCACAGCTTCGTTCGGCGCTGCCAATCCATACATCTCATCGCGCTTCGGCTATGAACACGGATTCGATACGTTCCGTGATTTTCTGGAAGACGAGGCCGCGCCGCTCACGGATGAAAAAGCGAACGCCGCTAATAACATGGGCTGGGCGAGCCGCCTGAACCGAACACTGCAGAAGATTCGCCCCGCTTTGGGGCCTCTGGGAATGGCTTACGACGAACTTTATTTTGAGTATTGCCAGCGAGTGACGCCGGTCGCGGACTCGCTTGATGCGCTGCGCCGATTTCCCGCAGCCGACGTGATTGTGGACCATGCTCGCGCCTGGCTCGCGTCCATCGGGGACGCGCCGTTTTTTCTTTGGCTGCATCTGATGGATCCGCACTCGCCGTACTATCCGAAAGAAGCTGCGCTAGCACTCATGGGACAGAGCCCGGTTACGCCGTATCGAGCGCGCTACTTGAATTCGTGGTGGAACCGATCCGACCTCGGACCGCGACGCTTTGCGCGTCATCGCGACGAAGTCGTAGCGCTGTACGATGCTGGCATTCGCTGGGTCGATGCGCAAATGGCGCGCCTGGCGGAGACACTGCGTGTGTCGCAGCGCTGGGAGGACTGTATCTTCGCTTTCACGGCCGATCATGGAGAGGAGTTTCTGGATCACGGGGGACGCTATCATCCGCCCTCGCGACTGATGGAAGAGTTGATTCACGTGCCTCTGCTGTTGCGCGTGCCGGGGAGTGAGAAAAGAGACGTGGTGAACTCTCCATTCAGCATGCTGCACCTGGCGCCAACGCTCCTGGATGCGGTGCAGTTGCCAGTGCCAGCGGACTTCCAGGGGCGCAGTTATTGGGAGCAGTTGCAACAGGGCGAGAGTTTCGACGGCGTTGCGATCTCGGAGTGCGTGGCGGGCTGTACCAATCCCTTTCGTCCGGAAAATCGCATCGGGCCGCGCGTGTTGTCGGTCAGAGAATCACGCTACAAACTTGTGCTGCACCTTGACCCGCCGGCGGAGAATCTTTATGACCTTGAGGCCGATCCGCGTGAGCTGGAGCCGCTGGCGCCTGCCGCTCAGAAGCCAGTGCGGCGGCGGTTGCTCGAAATCGCGCTGGAGCATTTGCGTCGATCGAGCGAGCAGCGTGATTCACGGACACGCCTGCAGGTGCGCCTGCGCGAACTTCGGCTAGAATGGAAAAATCCAGCAGTCAAGGCTTCGCCAGTGGCTTCCTAACCCGCGACTGGGCATTTTGACCTGCACCCGGAATGATTACGATTTTTACGCCGTCGTTCGCCGACGAAGCTGACACCAACGCGCAAAACCTTTCCGCGAAAGAGATCGTTGCCCGTCTTGACCCGGAACGAGCTGCGGTGACGATGCTGCACGAGGGAACGGTTGATCCGCGCATTGCATCGCGGCCGAACACTACGCTCTTGCGCTGGAATAAGCGTGGAAACACGTTGCGTACGCTCTGGCAGATCTTGAGAAGCGTGCCTGACGTTTATTTCTTTCCGCGCGAAGGCCCGCTCGACGCGGCATTTCTCGGCATGCGCCGCCATCTGGGATTGAAGACCGCGGTGGTAACTGCGGTAGTTTCCGGCGGATTGTATTCCCAGGGATACGAGCGGGCGCGCCTCAGAAACATTCGTGAGGCGGATGCGGTCTTTGCCAATAACGACTACCTGGCACAACTAGTAAAAGAAAAACTGGGGGTCGATGCAGGGACGATTCACAACGGGATCGACCGCCGTCATTTTTTTCCTCCTGCGTCTGGGCGCGCGCCGCTCGAGACTGTCACCGTGTTGTATGCCGGATCGATGCGCCCTTACAAGCGCGTGCCTCTGGTCGTCCAGCAAGCCGCACGCTGCCCTGAGGTGCGGTTTCGCATTGCCGGAAGCGGAGAGGAAGAACACATCTGCAAAAGTCTTGCAGTCGAACTCAAATGCACGAACGTGGAGTTTTTGGGGCATCTGTCGCTGCCGCAACTCGGCGACGAAATGCGGCGCGCTGACATCTTTCTTTTTCCTAGCATCATTGAAGGGCACCCCCAGGTTCTGGGGCAGGCGGCTGCCAGCGGACTTCCTGCCGTGGCGATGGAGGTTTATCGTCCCGACTACGTGGTCAACGGCACAACGGGCTTTCTCGTGCACCACGACGACGAGCTTGCAGAGAAGTTAGACTTGTTGATTCGAGAGCCGCAATTGAGGCGCTCCATGGGAGAGGCCGCGGTGGCCCACGCGCAGAAGTTCGACTGGGATGTCACCGCAAGAAAGTGGCAGGAAGCCTTTGAAGAGGCCGCAGCCAAGCGGCATGGGCATTTGAGGCGCAGGCACTGAGATGTGCGGAATCTACGGAGTCTTCGATCCTTCGTCGCGTCTCGATGACAGCATGCGGGCATGGTCCCAACGTGCCCAGGATTTGTTGCGGCATCGTGGACCGGACGATCAGGGATGCGAAGAGCGATTGCAAGGGCATTGCCTGCTGGGCCACACACGCCTGTCGATTATTGACATTGAAGGCGGAAAGCAGCCGTTGCGTAATGAAGACGAAACGGTCTGGGTGATTTGTAACGGAGAGATCTATAACTACGTTGAGTTGCGCGCGCAGCTCATCGAAAAGGGACACCGCTTTCGCACTCACAGCGATTGCGAAGTTCTGGTTCATCTCTACGAAGAGAAGGGGCCGGCCATGCTCGACGAGCTCGTCGGGATGTTCGCTTTCGTTTTGCTGGACGAAAAGAACAGGAGGCTGCTGGCTGCTCGCGACCGCTTTGGCGAGAAGCCGCTTTACTGGTCGGAGTTTGGAAAGCGCGGCATTGCCTTTGCGTCCGAGATGAAGGCTTTGATGCCGTTGCCGCAGTTGGACTGCCGCCTTGATATCGCTGCGGTGGCGCAGTTTCTGGCGCTAAGGTATATCCCAGCTCCGCGCACTCACCTGCAAGGCGTCCATAAGCTGATGGCTGGAGAAGCGCTGATGGTGGAGGGCGAGTCGGGCATCCGGCGCTGGCGCTACTGGGAGCCGGAGTTGCCGCTAACTGTAACGGGCAAGCCTCCGAGTAGAGGCGTGGCGGTGGAAGAGATTCGTCACCGGGTTCGAGAGTCCGTGCGGCTGCGGCTGCGCAGTGATGTGCCACTGGCGGCGTTTCTTTCGGGTGGCATCGATTCAACTTTCGTGGTGGCGTCCATGCGGGAATTGATGCCCGGCACAAAGTTCAGCACATTCTGCGCGTCGTTCGATGATGAGGAACTAGATGAAGGGCCCTATGCCCGCATAGTTGCTGAGCGCATCGGTTCGGATCATCACGAAGTTCATTTCACTTCACAGCAAGTGTTGAGTTCGTTCGATGCGTTGATTGATCATTACGACGAGCCGTTTGCCGATGCTTCCATGTTTCCGACGTTCGCGGTCTGCCGCGAGGCACGCGAGCACTGCAAGGTTATGCTGTCGGGCGATGGCGGAGATGAGTGCTTTGCCGGCTATCGTGAATTCTTTCGTTATTATTCACTGCACTGGCTTAGACGATTTCCGGGCGTGAACGCCGTGGCCGGGGCTGTGTTGCAGCACTGGAGTGATTCGTGGCGCGGAATCGGTTTGTTGTCGTTCTTGGCGCGATCAGATTGGGGGCTGCTCTATCCGGAAGCTCAGAGAAATGATCTTCTCAAAGTTTTTTGCGCCCCGGCTTCATCCGCAGCCGCGCAAGGGCTCGAAGAATTGCGAACTCGCGCCCTGCATCACGCTCGGCTCCACTACCCGAAGTCGGCGATTGAAGCCATGACTGCCGGGTACCTGCCCGAGCAGATCATGGTGAAGGTGGATCGTGCCAGCATGAGATCCGCGCTCGAATGCCGCACTCCGTTTCTGGATCGCGGTCTCATGGATTTTGTTCGCAATCTGCCGGAGCAGTACCACTTCGAACGTGGGCTGGGAAAGGCCCTACTGCGCCGGGCCCTGCCCGAGTGGGTGCCGGACCAGATCCGCTGGCGCGAAAAAAGGGGATTTACGCCGCCGCTGGCCACCTGGTTGAGGACAAGCCTCCGACCGCAGATGGAGCAAGCCCTGCGTGATTTTCCGGAGGTGTTACGGAATGTCGTCGATATCGCGCCAGCCTGGCAGTTGTTTCACGAGCATCAGGCGGGCGCAGATCGCAGCGACCTTCTTTTCCGCTGGTTGGTGTTGAGCCGCCGCTGCCGGGAGGCTCAGCCAGCGTGAGCCAAAATCCGCAACTGCCGCCCGTCCTCGGCCGGGTACAGAGACGACTAAGCCCGGAAAACGGAAAGCCTCTTCAAGTTCTCACGCTTACACCTTTCTATCCGAGCGATCGAGACGATGCTTTCGGTTGTTTTGTCGCCGAGCCCTTGTACACGCTCGCCAAGATTGGAGTGCTGAACACGGTCTTCGCGGTGCGGCCTCTGTATCGAGGAAAGCTGTGCGCGCGGGAATCCGGTGTACCTGCGGAGTGGTTGCGCTATTTTTCTTTGCCCGGAGGCATTGGACTTCCAACTGCCGGAGCTTTCGTCTTCGCCAGAATTGTGGGACGGGTGCGCGAGTTGCAACGTTTGGGCGAGATCGACGTTATCCACGCCCACGGGCCTCTGCCCTGCGGGCATGCGGCTATGCTGTTGGCCAGGGAACTCGGAGTGCCGTACGTGATCTCGGTGCACGGTCTCGATGCTTTCTCGACGGAGCAGGTCAGCGGACGGGCCGGCGAATGGTGCCGGCGCATTTCCGAGCGCGTCTATCGATCGTCGCGGCGCGTGATCTGCATCAGCGAGCGTGTGCGCGAGCAGGTTTTGGAGGGCACAGGCGCCGGCAGCCGGACATCTGTCCGCACGTCCGTCGTATACAACGGTGTGGATCCCGATTTGTTCTCGCCCGGCAGCGAGCCTTCTACCGGCGAGCCGGTGGTGCTGTGTGTGGGCAACCTGCTTCCGATCAAGGGACATGAAGTGCTGGTGCGCGCGGTTGCGGCGCTCGCTCCTGATTTTCCTACGCTAACGCTGGAAATCATCGGCCACGGTCCGGAACTTCCGCGGATACAAGCGCTGAGCCGGCAGCTTCAGATTAGTGGCCGCGTGCGCTTTCTAGGTCGGCAATCGCGGCAGCAAGTGGCTGCGGCCATGCGCCGCTGCACGCTGTTTGCGCTCCCCAGCCGTTACGAAGGCCTGGGGTGCGTTTACCTGGAAGCCATGTCGGTGGGCAAGCCGGTGATTGGCTGCCGAGGGCAGGGAATTGCAGAGATCATCCGGCACGGTTCCAACGGCTTTCTGGTCGGACCCGACAATGAGAGGGAATTGACGCTGGCGATGGCAATGCTCCTGCGCGACGGAGCGCTCCGCCGCAATCTCGGCTCTGCCGCGCGCGACACAATTCTAGAGAGACTTACACTGACACAACAAGCGGAAAGCCTGGCGCGAATCTACGGGGAGTCCTCGGCATGAAGCGCCGTCTGGTCATTCTCACGGAAATCATCTCGCCATATCGCATCCCGCTGTTCAATACGCTGGCGCAGAATGCGGAAGTGGATCTGCATGTGATCTTCCTGGCCGAGACCGACCCGGATCTCCGCCAATGGCAGATCCCCAAGGAAGGGATCGAGTTCTCGTATCAGATCCTACGCTCCTGGCGGAGGCGGTTTGGCCGGTACAACGCGTTGCTGAATCGGGGCGTGGGCCGT
>Ga0116105_1000270_pt1 | contig 15003 bp, 19 predicted proteins | sample June2015DPH_6_20_FD_89716 | JGI IMG/M metagenome (GOLD analysis project Ga0116105, IMG submission 89716) | Peatland microbial communities from SPRUCE experiment site at the Marcell Experimental Forest, Minnesota, USA - June2015DPH_6_10 | ecosystem: Environmental > Terrestrial > Soil > Wetlands >... | reverse complement strand
GCCCGACGAGCAGCCAAGTCGGCCCACGGTTAGATGAGCGCGCCTGCCGCGTGAGCAGGAGTCCCGCCAATTCGAAATCGTCAGTTCAAATCAAGCCCCCGCAACCAGGAACTCTTCGCCGCCAGCAACTGTGCTAAGACCTAGCGACTTGCCTTGACGACACGCAAAGCAAGTTTGCGCTTGTGAAAAATAGAATGTCCTGTTTAGCACAGCTCCCCAGCTGCCTGGCGGAGATACTCGTGTTGGTAAATGAAGTGTGCGCGGCCAGTCCGAGTAACACCATCATTGACTTTCATGAAGCTCGTCATCTAGTCCACGAGAATGCATCGGCCGTGATGGTGCCAACCAGCAATACCAACGTACTCGGTCGGCTGCTAAGAAGAAAGCCGACGCAATTTACCGACTACCTTCGGCGACCGGATGCAGAACAGCAGTGACTCGAATGAAAGAAGGAACTCGATGTATGAAGCTGAACCAGGAGGTCACACAATGAAGATTCTAGTGACAGGTGGCACCGGACGCGTTGGCTCGGAAGTTGTGAAGGAGCTACTGAAACGCGACGCGGATATTCGTCTTCTGGTACGAAAGGACGACGCCCCTGTGCGGGCGGGTGTTGAGACCGCTATCGGCGACCTGCTCGACCCAGTCTCCGTCGAGAAGGCGATGGACGGAGTGGACAAGCTGTATCTGCTCAACGCAGTCCTTCCAGATGAACTGACGCAGGGACTCATCGCGTACGATCTGGCGAAGAAATTGAAGCTACGCCATGTCGTGTATCACTCCGTCTTCCGCGTTGAGCACTTCAAGGATGTTCCACACTTCGCCTCCAAGCTAACAATCGAAAGCGCACTGCGGGAGTTCGATGTCCCGTTCACGATTATCCGTCCGAACTACTTCATTCAGAACGACACAACATTGAAGGAGCCGCTTACCAAGGCAGGGATCTACCCCATGCCTCTTGGCCAGATAGGCATCTCCGCAGTCGACATCCGGGATATTGCCGAGGCCGCCGCGATTGCGCTTACCTCCGACGGACATTTCGGCAAAACCTACAACCTCAACGGTCCCGAGGTGCTGAGCGGTCCTAAGATCGCGTCGATTTGGAGCGGGCTGCTGGGCAAGGAGGTTCGCTATGCTGGCGACGACATGGATGCGTTTGAAGCGCAGATGCGCAAAACAGCCCCGTCTTGGTCTGCCTTCGATATCCGCATGATGTTTGAAGGGTATCTCGAACGCGGCTTCACTGCTGAGGGCGGAGACCTTGAGACGTTGACAGAGCTGCTGGGGCACGCTCCTCGGCGATATGAAGATTTCGCCAGAGAGACCCTCTTGAAGTGGCAAGAGCTGTCCAAGGCAGCGTGAGGACAAACCTTAATGACACGCGCGGGCATCCCGCCGGGTATCAGGAATAAACGCCTGTCATTTTTATTCAAGCAATATGGGGCATAAACCCAGGAAGAAGTGCAATGGAGAATGGTCGCATAGTAGTCGTGACTGGCGGGGCCGGGGGGATTGGCTCAAAGATTGTTGACCGTTTCCTCGCCAACGGAGACACGATCTTCGCGATCGACAATCGTTTGGACGCCCTCAAGACCCTGCTGGGAACATGAAGCGCTCAAGACCAGCTTGTCGCTATCGGAGGAGACGTTTCCAAGGAGGACGACACGCGTGGCTTTGCTGACACGATTCGTGCCAAGGCTGGCCGAGTCGATGTCCTGATTAACTGCGCCGGGTTCTACCCCATCGTTCCATTCGAAAAAATGACGTTTAAGGAGTGGCAGCAAATCATCGCGATCAACCTGAGTGGAGCATTCCTGATGGTCAGGGCGCTGCTGCCGTTGATGAAGGGCCGAGGCTGGGGTCGCATCGTCAACATTGCTTCCGCGTCCGTCTTCGAGGGAGTTGCGGGACAGACGCACTACGTCGCCGCGAAGAGCGGCCTCGTCGGTTTTTCCCGCTCCCTCGCCATGGAATTGGGTGAGTACGGCATCACCGTGAACTGCGTTGCGCCGGGGCTGACAGTGACCGCGCCGGTGAAGCGAAACATGCCCGCATCGACGATCTAAGGACAGCGCGCGTTGCGCGCGATCCAGCGAGACGAGCAGGCCGAGGATCTGGCCGGGCCAGTATTCTTCCTCGCTTCACCCGACGCCAACTTCATGAGTGGACAGATGCTCGTCGTCGATGGGGGCAAAAGTAAGCACTGAAAGCTCGCATGTTGTCCTAGTAGTTGTTGGGGGACCGAAAACCTGGGAGAAACTTCAATCCGATAAAGGAGCAATTCAATGTCTGAATCAAAGAACGGTTACGTCATGAAGGGGCAGTTCACCCCGGAAAACGGCGCGCTTGTCCTGATCGACTATCAGGTCGGGACTCTGCAACTAATCCGGACATCGAGTTCTGACGTTTGTTTGCGCAACGCTGTCACGCTCGCTACCGCGGCCAAGACATTGAAGATGCCGGTCGTGCTTACGTCCAGCCAGGAAGACAGGATCCAAGGTCCCATCTCGCCGGCGTTGCAGAAGGTTCTTCCCGAGGCATACAAAACCCGCGTGAAGCGGCAGGGGATCGTGAACGCGTGGGGCGATCCGAATTTCAGTGCGGCGGTGGCAGCGACGGGCCGGAAGAACATCATCATGGGCGGCGTGACGACCGATATCTGCCTCGTCTTCCCAAGCATCAGCGCCGTCCAGGAAGGTTACAACGTACTCGCCGTGATGGACGCAGGCGGATCGTCCTACGAAATCCAGGAAGAAATGGCGCAACGACGCATGATGCATGGCGGCGTGGTGCTGACGACCACCAACACGATGGTGGCGGAGCTTGTGCAGAACTGGGCAACTCCGGCAGGCATGGAACTGATTCAGTTCCTCCTTGCATCGGCGCCGATAATGCAAGCGGTCGCCTAAACCATTCAGGGGGTTCCATGACCACCACTTTAATCGCGCAAGAGATTGCAAACTTCCGAAGCGAGACGGCCGTCGTAAACGGCGTCCGTCTCCACTACTGGATAGGAGGCAACCCGAACGGCACGCCCGTATTGTTGTGGCACGGGTTCCTCGGAACCGGTTACTCCTGGCATAAGGTTATGCCTTTGCTTGCCGAAGCTGGTTTTTCGATCCTCGTACCTGACATGCGCGGCTACGGAGATTCCGATAAGCCAGCCGGTACGAAAGGCTACGACGCCCGTGCGCTATCTGAAGAGTTCCGCGAGCTCGTCCGGCAGACCGGCTTCGGGAGCGAAAGAGCAATTATTCTTGCAGCGCACGACATGGGCGCGCCGCCGGCGCTACTTTGGGCCGCTGACCACCCTGAAGAAGTCGCCGGACTGCTCTACATCGAAGCACCCGTCATGCTTTCTGCCGTGCTCACGAAAATCATTGCTTACACGCCCGAGGCCATGAAAGAAGGCTCGATGTGGTGGTGGATATTGCCTTTCGCACCCGATGTGCCGGAGCGTCTCGTCGTGGGGAACGAGCGCGCCTTTCTGACTTGGTTCTATGACCGGTACACGGCCGGCCGCGACGCCATTACAGCGGCAGACGTAGACGAGACCCTGCGTACATTTGCGGGCCGTGAGGGAGTATTGGGTGGGATGGGGGCATACCGGGCGGCATTTACGAGCATTCAGCAAACCGAGCCGCTCGCCAGCCAAAAGGTCAAGGTGCCCGTTGTGGCGCTCGGTGGAACGAAGGGACTGGGCGACCGCGTCCTGGAAATGGTCAAGATGGTGGCCGAGAACGTGGAGGGCGGACTGATCGCGGATTGCGGCCACTTTGTTCCCGAAGAGCGCCCGGAAGAAATTGTGCGCCATGTCTTGGCCATGACGAAAAAGGTAAACGCGCAATGACCGCCGTGAATGCGCGGTTTCAAGGGGAGGATTTGATGAAAAGGCCAAGCTTGCGTTCACAGATGATCGAGTGGGTTCTCTGGCGCCTTCGGGTAAAGGGGCGGTTTGCGAATACCGATGGATTTCGCGAAAGAGTCGTCAAATCCCGCCCTACCAACCCGCGGCCGCCGCGCTCGTTCTACCGGCGCTATCGCGTCGATGAGACGTCGCAGGCCGGGAAGCCGATTTTTACCATTTCGCCTCGGAACGGCCTCGCGCGGAAACACCTCCTATATCTCCACGGTGGTGCGTACGTGTTCGAGATCATGGGCATTCAATGGAGGATGCTCGCCCGTTTTCTCGATGAAGCAGATGCGGCTGTCACGGTTCCTCTATTTCCATTGGCACCGGAATCTACGTGCGAACAAATTTTTCAGTTTGTGCTTGGCGTCTACCGTGTGCTTCAGAACGACGGGAAGCCAATCGTCGTTATAGGCGACAGTTCTGGCGGCGCGATGGCCCTGTCCCTCAGTCAGCAGCTACGCGATGCCGGGGCGACGCAGCTAGCCAAACTCGTGCTCCTCTCACCATGGCTCGATGTCACGTGCTCCGATCCAGCTCAAGCAATACTGGACAGATCCGATCCCCTCCTCGCGCTGCCCGGCTTGAGACAGGCGGGAATCTGGTACGCAGGGAAGTTGTCACCGACAGATGCGCGCGTTAGTCCGCTCTATGGCGACTTGGCCGGACTGCCCCCCATTCTGGTTTTGACGGGCACACACGATCTTCTGAACTCCGACGCTCACCGGCTTCGGGCGTTGATGGCGTCACTGCCGGGCGCTTTGAAAATGAGCGAGTACAGGAACATGCTGCATGTCTGGCCGACCATGCCGATTCCGGAGGCAAGGGAGGCGATGAACGAGATTCTGACTTTCATGCAGATTGACGATCTCCAGGAACGACCGCAGACCCTCGTCGGGGAAGACAATCCGCCTGTCCCGGCATCGACGAAAATCTCGGGCATGCGCGCCGCGACGGATGATGCAGCACAAGTCAACGATTTGGATCACTCGCCCGCGGTCGTATCACGGCCTTGACCGATCCAGACCGGCAAACGACGGTAAAAGGAGAAACACAATGAATGCAGCTCCAGGCACCTCACGGCAATCTACCTCGCCGATTCCGCCCGATGACCCGCAGCGCAACCTCACCCTTGCTCAGCCCGATACCGATCAGAGTCTTCCGCACATCGGCGTCGTGGGAGATACCTATACCATCGCCGTGTCCGGCGACGAGACCAACGGACGCTTTTGCGTCATCGACATGCATATTCCGCCCGGCGGTGGCCCTGGGCCGCATCGCCATGACTTCGAGGAGACTTTCATCCTGCTTGAGGGAGAGGTAGAGGCCACCTTTCGTGGGAAGAAATCCATCGTCAAGGCTGGCGACACCATCAACATCCCCTCGAACGCTCCGCACCAATTCCATAACAGCTCTTCAAGTGCAGCGCGGCTACTCTGCATCTGTTCGCCGGCAGGCCAGGAAAACTTCTTCATGGAAATTGGAGTGAAGGTTGCAACGAGGACGACAGCGCCGCCGAAACTAAGCCCTGACGAGCAGGCAGCCTTCCTGAAGAAGGCCAAGGAAATTACGCCTCGTTACCGCACGGAGCTGCTGAAGGAAGCCTGATCGACAAAAGCGGCTGGTGACAGTGACGCTCGTCCCACGCTGAACCCAGCGTTCCATCTATTTGTCCCGAAGCGGATTCCATATCATACGTGGCAGCCGAGTGCCGTTCATCTACAGATATGTATGGATACGCTAGACATGACAGGTCGTTGTTTACCTGGTGGGACAGTGCGCTGAATTGTCATTTCTCGAACGGCCCAGAGAGCACGGGGAGTCCAGGGCTGGTGAAGCACTCCTTCGCCTTGGCCCCGTGCAAGCGAGGGTCTCGGTCGGTCCCGAGATATGTGTCGATAAAGTCGAGAAACACCTTTACCTTAGGGGTCAAACGCGATGAAACAGAATAAAGGGCACACAAAGTAATTGGTGTCGGCCTCCACATCGGCAATACGGGGACAAGTCGTTTCGCGACCGTCGAATCAAGAGCCATCCACAACGGCAAAATTGTGATGCCCGTGCCATCGAGTGCCAGTTGCAAACCCACACTGGGATCGCCGGTCGTCACTTGGAACTGGATGTTCGGGGCCACGACCTTCTTGCCTTTAGTAAGTTTCCAAACATCCCAACCGATACAACGATGGAAAGCCAGTTCAGCAGGAGCGGCGGGTGTACCAGCAACGTTCAAGTAACTGCGAGTGGCGAAAAGTCCGCGAGCGGTCCCGCGATAGCGGCGGACTTTTCGCGACGAGTCTCGCGGGGCACGAATCTTGAAGAAAACATCGACATCTTCGTTTGGTTCTTGATCCCATCCGGATGAATAGTCTGCGAGTTCAACTCGTAAATCCGGGTAGGCTTGTATGAACTTGCTCAACAGTGGCGCGATCACGTGTCGCGCCATTGTTCCCGGACAAGCTACTTTAATGACTCCGCCAGGATGCGATTGCTGCCTCTCTAGCAAATCCTCCGCGTCTCGCAAGGTTCGCAGGGCGCGACCGCAAGAGGAAAAGTACCCCTTTCCGGCATCTGTCAACTGCAAACCATGCCGTCCCCGCTGCATGAGCAAAAGCCCGAGCCGCCGCTCCAGCCGGGTCAGAGACCTGCTTACCGTGGATGTCGCTACTCGCAGTTCCTGTGCAGCCGCGCTCAAACTGCCGCTCTGTGCGGCAAGCGTGAACATTCGGACGTCATCAAGATCGAACAATCTGCCCATGAGTAGTCTTTGGATCAGTTTGCATCGCGCGCACAAGAATTCCGCGCAAAAGTTTACAGTATCCTGAAATCGGCGGGTGTGAAATACCAAACCGATTATCCAATTTGCTCCTACGCAAAGAATGTTTGCAATAGCGCAATAGAGTGCTCCCGCTAATGTAAACCGTCAGGGCCTCGTTTCTTATTACGGCTGCAAAAGCCAAGAAGGCCTCGTGCGGGGTGTAAGAGTTGATTAGCATTTTTCACAACTTGCCGATTGTTTCCTGCTTTGCGCTCGCTCCGGCAAGTTTTGAATAAAGCAGTCACGCGATTTCGAAGCAGACGACCACGCCTGCTCCTGTGATTCCGCACAAGCGCAAGATCTGATTTTCAGGTGCCCGTTAAGTGCCCAGAATATACCGTTTTGAGAGGTTTTTACGGCTGAGAAGAGGGGCTAAGTCGTTTGAATCCGGCAGAGCCGGTTAACGTTTGGCGCGTTATGAGCCCGACGAGCTACCAGGCTGCTCCACCCCGCGTCACAGATACTACGCGACTTACCGCATTTCTGCAATACTAGCCCGACGAGCTGCAAATCTGCCCTGCGCCAGGCGCCAGATAATAAGCCACTTGCGGCACCTCTGCAATCGCACCAAAATATTAGCCCGACGAGCAGCCGGGATTAGGCAAAGTTTTGTAGCGCAATTCGTTTGACAATCGCGTGATACACGCACGCCTCCGTCCAAACCTTGCAGAGCCTGAATCTTTCAACCACAAGAAGTATGGCCCTTTCTACAGGTCGAGTCACTCATTGAGCCGCAATATGGGGCCTTTTCTGCGTTCTGGGTAGATTGTCGGCAAAGCGGAAATTGACCGATTACTTCAGGGTAGCCCGTCATTCATTCTCAATCGCCAGCAAGCTCCAACCGGACCTTGCACCTTCCTACAACCGGATTTCTGGAGAGTGGAGAGAGACCGCACTCGTCCGAGGGGCCGTGCGCCCGCGGCACCGTCGCCGGACCTAGGAATAGAGCCGATGCGGGGTGCCCGGCTCGAGGAGCGTCAGCAAATCGAAGTACTCCCTGATCTTGACGAGCTTTCCTTGGCAAATGTCGCACATCAGGATGATGGGCAAGTCGAATTTTGTACCCGGGCTTACTTTGTTGGATGACGCCGGCCACTTATCGGTGACCACTCCCGTATGCACATATTCCCAGCAGAGTTTCGTCCTTTCGGCATTGCTGAAGACGTTGGTGGGGTTGATGCCCAACCCCGCCGTGTGATCCCGCGCGGCTACCGACCGCGTCGCCAGTTGCCTGATCTGGTCGTGCCCGCGGAACGTCTCGCCGGTGGCCATGATCACCCACTCGCCGTCCTCAGCAAAGACGTTGACCATACTTTCGATGTCGTCGGAGGTCATTGCGTTCGTGACCGCCTGGACAAGGTCGGCTCCTGGGGCTGGATTTGGCTTCGTATTTGTTGTTTCTTTTGTTATTTCAGCGACGGGATTCATTTCAGTCTTCTCCTTTTTATTCTTTTTTGAAGACGTCGTCCAACCAGTCGAATATGATCTGGTGCTCAAGGCTCTCGTTGTTGACTCCGCAATGAGCCTCGCCGCCCTCCTTAGCCGCGATGATGTGCTGCCCTTTGGGACAGGTCAGCTTCTCGTAGAACTTCTGACCGTAGACAGCCAACGGTCCCTCGCCATCTCCGCCGATATTGAAATACGGGCAGGAGATCTTGTCCTCCAAACCCCACAGGTTGTACTTGCTCAACCCGTCGACGAACTCCGCGATCGTTCCGCCGCCCGCGCCATGTCGATAACGTATGTCTCCCTGGGCGATAAACCTGCTCCCCACGCTCGACAGATCGATTTTGCTCTCAAGATCTCTGGGGTAAGGCCGATCGGCCGGTAACCCGAACATTTCCAGAACCACATTTTGCCAGTTCGGCAAGGTCGTGCTCGCAATGCAGGCCTTTACCCGCTTCTCGAAAGCGGCTGCCCTCGGCGCAAAGTACCCGCCCAGGCTCCAGCCCGCTAAGGCAAGGCGCTCCGGATCGACATCGGCACGACCGAGCGCCCAATCGCAAGCATATTTCAGTGGAACTTCAGTATCCGGTCGGAAGAACAGCTCCGCACCGGGATTCGAATACATCGCGCCACGCTGCCCCGGAATCTCGAACAGCAAGGCGTTGTATCCCCGGCGAAGCGCCGCCGCGCCTCCGCCCCAGAAATAGAGTTCCTCCGCCAGCGAGTCGGCGCCGCCCACGCTCATCAACGTCGGTCGCGGCTTATTGCTCGCATCAGCCTTCAGGAAATAGCCGGGAAGCGTCTTCCCGTTCTCATACGGAATGCTGACGACCTCGAACGGCAGGTCCATCAGTTTTCCGGCTTGCATAAAGCAATCCCGTTGGCGCTCCCAACCCGCGCGACACTTGGGATCCGTTGTGCTTTGGTAAAAACCCATCTCGCGCCAGTACGACGACGCCCGCAGGAACGCCTCTCGCGCACTCACCAGATGCCTGCCCGCAAGCGACTTCCGGGCGATCGCCTCCACCCGCTCCGCCGTGACACGCCATGCCTCCGTATAGCTATCTTCCTTTTCGTCCTCGATGCGCGAGGCAGTCTCGTAGCACTCGCCGATCTCAGACCCGCCGTACGTAGTGCAGCCCATCGTTCGCACGAACTGGTAATCGAAGTTGCCCTTGAAGCGCCTCGGCATCCCGGCAGTCGCGCCAAACATTTGTGTGGCGCCCTTTTGAGTGGCGGGTGCAGTTGATCTGTTGGAATTCGTATCGCGTGTTTTTCCGCCATTAGCACTTCCCGATTCAGGAGCTGCATTTGGATTTGTCTTCATTTCAGTCTCGGGATTCATTTCAGTCTTCTCCCTTACTCTTTAAATCTTGCTACTCGCCGGAGTGGCTCTCACGAGCTCGCGCTCGTAGAGCTGCGGCAGAAAATTCTCCAGCGAGCCCATCTCTTCGATGGCGTGCTTAAGCCAAGCCTGTCCCTTGAGATTAGGGAACATGAACGCGCTGATCGGCTTCGAGAGCAATCAAAGTTTCATGTTTCCGGGCGTGATCAAACGATGTTCAAAGCGCGTTCCGCTCTCCGTCTCATGGAAGTCGTGCTCCATCCGCACAATCGTCAGGCCAGCGACAACGACGTTGTTGATGAAACCGGATTGGTCGAGCTTCTCTATTGTGGCGGTGACTTCGGTCTTGTACCGGGGGTTCCGGGCGATGAACTCGCAAATTCGGATCTTCGCACCGGGACCTATTGAACCGTCCGGCATGCGTCGCACGTAACGCGCCCAACAGTGATCAAAGGGGTGGAAGACCCGATACCGGCTCAGAAGACGATCCTCGATCTCCACTTCACCCCCAAGATGGCTGAACCACCAGACGAGCATCTTGGGAGTGATGCCTTTCAGGAATTCGTCAACCCAGAAACACCTGCGACCGTCTTCGAGAGTCTTCAGTCCGGACCGCGCCGAGGAAAATACCTTGAGTTGCCACGGGAGCGAGAGCGGCTCGGGTAGTGTTGTCCCCCATTTTGCCTCCCCCTTGTCGTTAGAGGTCGCTGACACCGCAAAATCGCGCACTTCAGCCACTGGATTCATTTTCTGTCCCCCGCGTTCCGGAAACTATGGCACGGCGCTAACCAGTAAACTGTCCCCAATTGGACAGCGAAGTCCAAGGACAATTAGCCTGGCGCCTGAAATCCAAATCGTTTCAAAGGAGGCAAACGGATGAAACGATTCCATTACTGTCTAGAAATGGGGTTGTAGGAAGTGAAGATTGCGTTTCGGCTGAATCGTCAGCGAGCGGTACTCATGCTCCAACTTTCTTGCGCATCTCTTTGCCTTTTACCAGAGGAATGTAGAAAGCCAGAAAAGTCGCAGCAATCAATCCGATGAGCGCCGCGAGCCACACTGTCCGCGGCGCGATGGGTTCCGCGACTGGGTGGTACCGCACGATGAAGTAGGAGTCCATCCAGATAAGAATGCTGCTCAGCAGTCCCGGAGAATACTCGCGAAAGTGCACGGACCACCAGACATGCCAAAAACCATTGCATAGCCTTTCTGTCGCCCACGCAAGCGGAAGAATGACCCATTCCCCGCCACGCTGGTCATAGAGAACCACGCTGGCAATCATGACAGCAAAGTAGCCTGCATTAAACCAGAAGAACTTTGTCCAAGAGTATTCCGGCCACCAATGTTGCTGAACCTTCTCGACAAAGCTGCCACCTAGGAGGGATTCATCAAGCACGTGGATAACGTACGCGACGACCATAAACCAGAAAGAGAAGATCAGCGGAACTTCCATATCGTCGTATCTCCGCATGACGTTTTGCTCGATCGCCGTCGAACCGTTGAAGGTGAGTAGTTTACCCTAAAGGACCGCAGATATTACCGCCCGTAACCCGCTGTGCTTCATTCCGGCGGCCATGTGTGTAGAATCGCTTTAGGCTCGTCGACAAATCGGAAACTGGCGAGAAACGGAGTTCTGGGAAGTGAAACAGTCAAGCGTCTACTGACAAGGTGAATTTCGATCTATCGCCAGTACAATTCAAGGGCGAGATAAATGACGCGCTTCCCCGTAAGCGACACGAGCAGCGGCACTTAGAATTTTGTATTGCGTGACTTCTAAGCTGATGATCGCGCCTGCTCCTGTGGCCCGCGCGAGCGCAAAATGTGATTCTCAGGTGCCCGTTAAGTGCCCCGAATACCCGGTTTTTGGGAGGCTCTTGCGGTCGAGAAGAAAGGCTAAGTCGTTTGAATCCGGCAGAGCCGGTTGGCGTTTGGCGCGCTATGAGCCCGACGAGCTACCAGGCTGCTCCACCCCGCGTCTTAAATACTACGCGACTTGCCGCTCTTCCGCAACCGCACTCGCGTCAGGTGCCCGAAAAGCGGCCGAATTTGGGCACGCTAACGTTCAAACTGATCTATGTTTTCAGCCAATAAGATTACCGCGACCGCTTCAAAACAAGCGCGCCTCGCTGACTTGCACGCTCCCCCACAGCATCGCGCGATCGCGGTCTGCTAAATTCACCGTCTGCTCGGGCGGCGGCTCTGCGAAGCTTCGCAGGACGACCACCGCGTTCGGGCCGGCCGCGCGGCGCACCGCTCGCGAGAGGCGTGCTCGATAGGCGGATTCGGCGCCGTCCAGAATGTTCGAGAGCGAGAAGGCGTCAAACGAGCCAGCTGCGCGCGACTCCAAAGAAGTGGCTGCGTCCCCCGCCACGAACTGGATCCCAGCCGTTTGCGAGCAAGCCTCATTGTTCATCACGCCCAGCAGTAACGCTGCCGCATACGGATTCGTCGCATTGGCATGCAACCCAAAGCCTCTCTCCAAACGCTTTCGCAGCACAGGTCCAAAGCGCGCGGGCAAGGACGCCAGAAGCGGAGCAGCGTAGACCGCGCGCAATAGAACGGGTGACATCAGCGCGTCGAAGCCGGCACGGAATCGCCGCGTGTTGAGTCGCGCCTGCCAGAATTTGACCTGCTCGCTGGTGTCAGACAAAGCAAGAAACGATCGAATGGCCCCCCGGCGCCAACCCACAAGGGGCATAAAAGCTCGCGCCAGGGCCATCACACGCTCGACGTCGCCTTCCCGCGGGGCCTCGCCTCGAACCCGGCGTTCCGCGTACGCGAGTTGCACTGGATTGATGTCGCAGGCGACGACTTCGTGGTCAACACACAGCCGCATCGCCGTGCAACCGGCTGAAGCGATGCAAAACACGCGGCCCCTGCCGCGGAACGCGTCACGCTCGATCTCCGCATCCTCGTACATCTGCCCGAAGAGTAAGCGCTGCCCGCCCTTTGCCGCCCTCAGCCGCCCGGAGTCCCACGGCGTTTCCGCGCTCACGGCTTTCCGCCGGGAATCGCGCCGCAAACCCACGCCAGCACCAGGAACGCGAGATTCTTTACAATCATTCCAGCAGGTTCGTGGATGATGTGGCGCGCCCACATTATTCCGTTGGCATTCAGCAGAACGAGCACGGCGGTTTCTGCTATCGCACAAGCGCCGGGAGCGATTCCGGAAATCACCCAAGCGGCCAGCGCAATTTCGAGCGCGCCGAGCATTTTGAGAAAGACGAGACCGTAGGATGTTCCGAAACGAGGAACGGCCGCGACGACCTGCACTTGCAGGGGGGCGCGCCCTAAGATCTTGCACCACAGGCCTTCGTATAGCCAGACGCCCGCAACAGCACCGCGGACGACGCCGAGCGCCGGGAATGGGATTGCGAAGTCATGCACAGGCAGAGCCATGAAGCGATAGCTTACGGTGCCGGGCAATCCGCAACTACGCGGTGGGGTGACGGCTGGGTGCGAGCGAGTGTTGCGCCCATTCCATGCAGTATGTGCAAGTGCAGCTGGCGTGCCACGTATCTTTCCACGGGACGCCAAAGAAAGCGTGGCCGCAAATGCCCGCGATAGTTCGTGACCAGTTCGGCCTCGGATCCGTCGCCACAAGCGCGGATTTGATAGCAACCTCCCAGCGTCGTGATGCACGTTTCGATCCCGAGGCGCTGCTCACCGACTTCAAATTCCATCAGATGGGGCGGTTCGACCAGTGTGATGCGTTTCACCAGGTAACCCTCGTCGTATTCACAGCGGATGCTGGCCCCCACGCGGGTCTTGTCGCCTGCGGTGTGCGCCGGGCACGGCAGGAACAGGCGCAACAGGAACGGTGGGTTCGTGCGGACTTCTTCATACAACGCGATTCGCAGCCAAACGGCCTCCGGGCTCGCGTTAAAGCGCTGCGCTGTCGTCACCGCGTCGCTTGCACTTGCTGCACTCTTTGGGAATAGCCGACCAACCAAACAGTACCAGCCCGCCAAACTCCATAGCAACCTTCGTGCCAACGCGGTTGTGTTCAAAACAGCTGATTCGACCAACGGCTCCTCGTGTACTTTCCCTGGAATCATATCACCCAAGTCTTCCGGCCGGCGCCGAAGCCACGAAGACCACCGAAATCAGGTAGACCACGACCCCGAGGCCGATCAAGCTGGCCGCTACAAACGCAAACAGTACGAACGACAGCGGATGAAGCCAGAGCAGGCTTACGAGCTCCAGCAACAGGCCCATGATGATAAGTACACTGGAAATTTTCAGTAAACGCGAGATTCCCATCGCACCGAGTTTCATGGGCCGGGCCTCCACATTTTCAAGTGATCGACTTGCGATGCGTGGTGTACCGTATCGTGGCAGCCGCTGGTGAGGCAGGAAGTCTGCTCCGATTTCAGTGAATCCATCATCGCCGCGTGCACGGGATTCTCTTCAAACGCGCGCGCCCCCAGGTGGCAGTGCAGGCATTGCGCATTCTTGAATCCGCCAGGTATGGTAATCGGGTTCGGTGGTGTACTCACATACTGCATGTAGATGCGCGTCATGCCCTTGAGCTTGTCCTTGAAAGGACCGTAAATGGTGTAGTCCGTGTGGCAGGAATAGCAGGCCATATCCGGCGGCACGCGATGGTTCTGAAAATGTTGCGCTGGCAGGGCGCTCGGATCGTCCACGTACAGGCTTTTTCCGTAGTTTTCCATCGCATGGCAAGAAATGCAGAATTGAGTCTGTTCGGAGCGCTGCATGTGGGTGGACATGCCCGCTGCGATGCATAGTGCCGGCAAGACGCACAGCGCTACAAAGGCCAGTATTTTACCCGTCAGTCCCGCGGTGATCGAGGGACGCGCCAGAAACAGCCCGGTCAGCCCAATCGTCAGCAAGACCAATCCGACGACAACTCCGGTTGGCAAGATCACAGTTCCTCCTGACTGCACGTGCACGCGAATCAAGGCGCCATGCGGCGGCGGGTGGGACCACCAAGCGGGCGCTATTTCTTAGCGAGCCCGCGAACGTAAGCGACGAGATCCTTAATTTGCGCGTCTTTCAGACTGCTTGCGTACCCGGGCATTTTGTTCTTGCCCTTAGTCGTGATCGCGATGAGTTCCGCGTCGGTTTCCTTCTGTACTTCCGGTGATGCGAAGTCGCGCGCCCCGAGTTTCTTGCCCACGGGCGTATCGCCTTTGCCATCAGCTCCGTGGCACGTGGCACATTTCGCCTTGTACACGCTGGCCGCGTCGCCTTGGCCGTGCGCCGAGGGGATCAGCAAAAATACAGCGGCGAAGAGGGGAATGGCGCACCGAAACACGCGAATGGACGGAGAATTCATTTGGCACCTCCTTGCAAGCGCAGCGGAGTTAGAGCACCACTCTTCGCTCAATGAAACGCGCAGCGCTCAAAACGCATAGCGGAACGAGAATGTGGCGTTGCTACCGTTGAAATCCTGCAACTGAATGGGCGCGAGGCCGAACGGATTGGTGTTACCTGTTTCGTTGTAGCCGTAATAGTTCCAGG
>Ga0116105_1000268_pt1 | contig 15053 bp, 11 predicted proteins | sample June2015DPH_6_20_FD_89716 | JGI IMG/M metagenome (GOLD analysis project Ga0116105, IMG submission 89716) | Peatland microbial communities from SPRUCE experiment site at the Marcell Experimental Forest, Minnesota, USA - June2015DPH_6_10 | ecosystem: Environmental > Terrestrial > Soil > Wetlands >... | reverse complement strand
CAGCAGCTTCGAAGAGGAACAGTCTCGGCAACTGGGAACGTCAGTCAGGTTCTAACTATCACCGTTTCAACTCTTCACTACTGAATCGAAATCACGCCAGCGCCCTCGCCAGCCTTAATCTCGGCCACACGCGCGGCAACCCGGTGCGCAAACTCGTAAATCGACTTGGCGTGCGGCGAATTCTCGCCTTCGAGAACCACAGGCTTACCGCCATCTCCGGACTTGCGCACCTCGGGATCCAGTGCGATGTTACCCAAAAACGGCACGTTATAACGCTGCGCCATGTTCTCAGCGCCGCCGCGCGAAAAAATATCCACTTCGTGACTGCAGTGCGGGCAGACAAAATAACTCATGTTCTCAACCACTCCGATCAAGTCCACTTTCATTTGCCGGAACATCTCAATCGCCTTACGCGCATCCTGCAGCGAGACATCAGACGGCGTCGATACCACCACCGCGCCCGTGAGCGGAACATTCTGCACCAGCGACAACGCAATATCGCCCGTCCCCGGAGGCAAATCAACGACCATGTAATCGAGCTTTCCCCACTCCACCTGCCCCAAAAATTGCTTCACAATCTGGTGCAGCATGGGCCCGCGCCAAATAATCGGCTTATCGCCGGGATTCAGAAATCCCACCGAAATCACTTTCAAGCCGAACGCCTGCAGCGGTTCGATCCGATCCGCCCCAACCATTTTTGGCTGGCCACTCATACCCAGCATCAGCGGCACATTCGGCCCATAGACATCCGCATCGAGCAGGCCGACCTTGTGCCCCATCTTCGCCAGCGCAACCGCGAGATTTACGGCAAGGGTGGTCTTCCCCACACCGCCTTTGCCCGAACCGACGGCAATAATTGCGTCAACTCCAGGCAGCGGCTGCGGACCTTGCGGTTGACCGGCATGAGCGGGCATATGGGCATTCAAGGGATCACACTCCAGAGATGAAATCGAAGCCAAGGAGAACCTCTTAATTATACCGGGCATTCCACCGCACCACGGATCGCGGCTGGAAATCGAACATTTCGTGAATCACGCTTTCCCCAATTTCTGCATCCAACAAGCCGGCAAAACTCACCCTATGACGAAAACTCTCAGAACCAATGCGTTTCTCATTCTTCTGGCCGCAGGCGCCATCGCCCTCTCGGGCGCCCTGTCGGCGTGCAACAACAATCAGCCTTCGAATACAGCTCAAACTCAATCCGCGCCGGCCGAGCAGACTCAACCGGCCGAGCAAAACCAAGACCCCGCAGCCGCCGCCAATTTAGCCCCCGCGAGCGAAACCTCATCATCCCCGGCCGCAAGCGAGCCAGCACCCAGTGGGGCGAGCGGCGATTCCGACTCCGATTACGACAGCGATTATCAGAGTTCCGACTACGGCGAACCGGACATGTACGCCCAGTCCCCCCCGCCGCCGCTGCCTGAATATTCGCAGCCCGATTGCCCCGGAGACGGCTACATCTGGACGCCCGGCTATTGGAGCTATGCGTCGCAAGGCTACTATTGGGTTCCCGGTGCGTGGACGCATCCGCCCGAGGTTGGGGTCTTGTGGACTCCAGGATACTGGGGATATTCGGGCGGCCGTTACCGCTACCACTACGGGTACTGGGGCCGCCACATCGGCTATTACGGCGGAATCAACTATGGATTCGGATACGTAGGAGTCGGTTATCAGGGCGGATATTGGAACGGAAACCGCTTCGATTACAACCGTTCGGTCAACAATGTAACGAACGTCTCCAATGTCCAGGTTTACAACCGCACAGTTACGAACACGGTAATCGTCAACAACACGACCGTGAATATCACCAATACCCGCGTCAGCTACAACGGTCCCGGTGGGGTGACGCGTGCGCCATTGCCCACGGAAGTCGCCGCAGTGCGCGAGCAGCGAATTCCTCCGATGACGACACAAGTGCAGGCGCGCCAGCAAGCCTCCCAGAACCGCCAACAGTTTGCTTCGGCGAATCACGGGCGTCCGGCGATCATAGCTGCAGCACAGCCGATAGCAGCGAGCAAATCGGTCGCGCCAGCAATTCCTGCCAGAGCGGCAGCCGCACCGCGCCCCGCACCAGCAGCGGCGCAACCGAATCGGCCTGCGCCAGCTCGGGCGGCAGCACCCACTCCGGCAAAGCCTGGGCAACCGGCCGCGCGACCTGCCGAGCCTGCGCCTCGCGCAGCGACTCCTCAGCCAGCATCTAAACCTGCGCCTGCGAGAGCGCCGGCCCCGGCTGCTCATCCTCAGCCTACAAAACCTGCGCCAGCTCCAAGCAAACCCGCACCGGCTCCGAATAAACCCGCACCAAAGTCGGAAGCAAAGCCAAATCCAGCTGCGCCCAAACAACCGCAACATCCAGCAGAAGCAAAACCAAAAACGCCGCCGAAGAAGGATCCGGCAAAGGACAAGGAAAAACCGGAGTGAGTTGAAAGTTGCGAGACACCGGATACGCGGGATACGCGTCGATGGGCATGGCGATAGCCATGCCCGTACCATCAGGCCTTGGCTTTGCGCCGCCGCTCCAGTTCAGAACGACGAATCTCCCGGCGCCGCCCCGCGTCATCGTATCGGCGCTTTTGCTCGTCCGTTTCCGGAATCACCGGCGGAACCTTCAAACGATTGCCCTTGATGTCCACTGCCACAAAAGTTAAGTGAGCCGAAGCTACATGCTGCGAAGTATCGGCGATGTAGTTCTCCACAAACACTTTCACGCCCACTTCCATCGAAGTTTGAAACACCCGGTTCACCGACGAGCGCAGAATCACCAGATCTCCCACCCGCACCGGAACCAGGAAATCAATGTGGTCGACCGAAGCGGTAACAGCGTAACTGCGCGCATGCCGGTGAGCCGCCATCGCTCCGGCCAAGTCGATCCAATGCATCAATCGCCCGCCCAGCAGTGCACCCAGCGGGTTCGCGTCATTGGGTAAAACTAACTCGGCCATCTCCGACTGCGATTCTCTGACCGGCCTAGCCAACAGCATCTCTTCGTCCATGCGTGTAGTCCTCGAATTCAGATCTCGACAGTGGAGCCCCGGACGTCTACGTCCAGGGAAGCAGGAGAGCACGTTCCACTCCACTCCGCGGACGAAGGCGTCCGCCGCTCCACGGCACGTTTGTGCGAATAGAACCACGAACCGCCTATAAACTCCCTCATCTCGCAACCGGCTCCTCGCGCTTTTTTCTCTTGTCCATGTACGCGGCCAGAAAGCATTCCGCCATCCGCTGCACGCGATTATCTCTGTGGCCTGTCTGCCATCTGCCTGAAGCCACATCAAACTCCAGAAATCCATCCTCCACCGGACAATGGCCCCGCTCACAAACATAGCGAATCTGAACTCGTTGGACGATTCCCTTCTCCGCGCCTCCGCCAAGCGTTCTAACCCCAAACCGCACCGAATCAAAGGCGCGCTCCCGTGGGATGCGCCGACAACCCCCGGCGTAGCCCAGATTGCAAAACTCCCGCAACTCCTCGTCCGACGGAGTCTCGCCCTCATGCCCCGGAGCCATGCACCGCCCGCTCCATCCGCATCCCAGTGGGAGCCGCTGCGCATGCAGCCAGTTCCCGCCCTCCAACTTCTCTATCGGCATAAAAAAAGGACACGCCACGGCGCAAGCTCCGTTAGTGGATTTTATCGAAGCAAGAATAAACGATATACCAAAACGAACCAGGGACTTGTTCCGAGAGGCTTCAACCAACCCGCCCTGCGTGACGTTCATAGTAGGGGCACGATGGGGCAAGCCAATTTAGAAAACGGTCCGTCGATTGCGGGGCAGAGTCCCAAATTCGTTGGCAAGACGATTACTGGGAAGAGTCGAATTCGTTTTTATAGGCCTGCCAGCGCTGGTGAATTCCGGCCATCATCGTTTTGTACTCGGGATCGTGGCGCAGGCTGTCGTAGTTTTTGTCGCGTTCGAACCAGGGATAGTTTACGTCGCCGAGTTCGACGGTGCGCTTGAGCCATTCTAGGGCCAGATGTTTTTCGCCTAACAGGGCGTGGATGCCGCCGATCCAGTATGCGCCGTCGCCGTCGACGATTTGATCGGGGCCGTAGCGCAGGAGCTTGGGATCGATTTTTTGCCGCTGATTACGGGAGGCGAACAGGAATGCGGCCAACATCTGGGCGGTTCCATCGGTCGAGTCTCCCGCCAGTTTTAGGGAGCGTTCGAAAATGGGTTCGGCTTCGTCGGGTTTGCCTTCGTAGTAGAGCACGGCGCCGAAGTAAGCCATGGCCTTGAACTGGTCGGGATGGATGGCTATCAGTTGGCGGATCTCCTGATCCGCTTCTTCCGTTTTGCCCATGTAGAGCAACATGCGGGCGCGCATCCAGTGAGGCTGGATGAGTGTGGGATTCATTTGGATGATGCGGCGGTAAGCCTGCTCAGCGAGTTCGTTGAGGCCGGCGTAGTAATAGGAATATCCGAGCATCTGCCAGGCGTTTTCATTGTTGGGAGCGAGGGAGACCGCTTTTCTGATGGTGCGGATCGCGTCGCCTTCGCGGCCTTCTTCACTGTACGCACTGCCCAGCGCAGTCAGGGCCTCGGGGGACTGCGGATCGATCTTCAAAGCATTTTGCGCAGCTGCCTCGCCTCGCTTCATATTGGCCGCGCCATCCTCAAGGAAGTTTGCCGCTTGCAGTGTGCACATTTCCGCCAGCAGGGCGTAAGCGTCGACGAAGTCTTTGTCGAGGGAGATCGCGTGGGCCAGCAGATTCTTGCCTCTTTCAAGGCTGTCAAGCTGAGAGTGAACGAAATACTCGGTCAGGTAGTAACGGGCCTGCACGTAATCGTTGTAGGCGTCGGGGTTGGTGGTGACGGGCTGCTCGATCGACTTTTGCTCGGTGGGAGAAATTTGAATCTGCAGGCCTTCGACGACTTTGGTGGCAACCTGATCTTCGAAGGTGAGCATGTCGGCGTTGCGCAGGTCGTAGCGCTGCGACCATTTAATGTTTCCGGTGTGGCCGTCAATGAGTTGGACGGTTACGCGGGTCAGCTCCCCGGAGCGCTGGTAGGTGCCTTCCAGCAGGCTTTCGACGTCCAGGGCTTTCGATACTTCCTCCGGCTCTGGAGTTTCCTTGGCGTACTTTAAGACGGACGTGGTCGGCCTGACTGCGAGATTCTGAAGCGAGGTGAGGCGGCTGATGATGGCGTCCGTGATGCCGATGGCCCAGCTGTCGCTGGCGGTTGCGGAAATATCGTGGAACGGAAGAACGGCGATGGTTTCGGGAGACGACTTGGATGCGATTTGGAGAGTCGCCGATGAATGAGTGCGGGAATTGTAGCTGCGATATGCCAGTGCTGCGAAGACGGCGACAAGCAACGCCGCCGCGATGACGAACGCTGTCTTGAGGTGAGGGTATGCTTGCGATTTTGTGGTGGGGGACGCGAAGTGGAGTTGGGAATCGCTATCGCGCTTTATCCGTTTCAGGTCGGCTTTTAAATCTGTAGCGGATTGGTAGCGAATTTCGCGGTCTTTTTCTAGAGACTTCGAGATTACTTCCTCCAGCCTCGCTGGAAGATCGGGATTCAGGCGAATGGGGGCGACGGGGGATTTGTGAAGGATGGAATCGAAGATGGCGCCGGCGGTTTCGCCGCGGAATGGGAGCGTGCCCGTCGCCATTTCGTACAGGACGACTCCGAAAGAAAACAGGTCGGTGCGGGGATCGAGTTCTTTTGCAAGAACCTGCTCGGGCGACATGTAGGCGACGGTGCCGAGGGTGCTGCCGGGGCTGGTGAGATGTTCTTCGTTGACGAGGCTTGCGGTTGCTTCCAGCGCTTTCTCTTCAGGTTTGCCCGGGGAAACCTTGGCTAAGCCGAAGTCGAGGATTTTGGCGTGGCCGCGCTTAGTTACGAAAATGTTGGCAGGCTTTATGTCACGGTGGACGATGCCGTGGGTATGGGCGGCGTCGAGCGCGTCGGCTACTTCGATGCTTATATCCAGGATGCGCTCGGTTTCCATGGGGCGATTGCCGATCAGGTGCTTCAGGGTCACGCCGTCGAGAAACTCCATCACGATGAACGGCTGGCCGTTTGCCTCGTCGATTTCGTGGACGGTGCAGATGTTGGGATGGTTCAAGGCCGAGGCGGCTTTGGCTTCGCGCTGGAAGCGGCTTAGGGCTTGCGGATCTTTGGCTACATTTTCTGGCAGGAACTTCAGCGCGACGAAGCGGTCGAGTTTGATGTCTTCGGCCTTGTAGACGATACCCATACCACCGCCGCCGACTTTTTCGACGATGCGGTAGTGGGAGACGGTTTGGCCGATCATGATTTGGGAACCGGTTTGTGCGACATCATACTAGAGGGGCCGGTATTCGCTGGAATAATCAGTCGTATTGGGAGAAAATAGATGGTTTGGCTTTGCGGCCTGGGTGGAAGAGTGGGCTGCGACCTGGACTTCACGTTTCGGCGAGGCATCTTAGATTCGGCTCTTCGCGCTTAGGTGAAGAGTTCCGTTGCGTCGGCACGATGGATAAGCCCCTTCGGCAAGCTCAGGGCAGGCTCTTCGCTTCGCTCAGGAAGACAAGGCAATGGTGGTAGACGCGGGATCGGAGAGATTGGAGAATTCATGGCTACGATCACAATGGATGTAACTGCAACCGCCGATCATCGGCACCCGGCGCTGACGCAGTGGGTGGAGGAGATGGCACGGATGTGCCGGCCGGATCGCATCCATTGGTGTGATGGATCGGAGGAAGAATATAAAGCGATGGTGCGGCTGTTGGTTCTCACCGGAACGGCGATTCCCCTTGATCCGGCGAAGCGGCCGAACAGTTATCTGGTGCGGTCGGACCCGGCCGACGTGGCGCGAGTGGAGGATCGGACCTTTATATGCTCGCGAACTAAAGAAGATGCCGGCCCTACGAATAACTGGGAAGATCCCGAGACGATGAAACAAAAGCTTCGCGGCTTGTACGATGGCTGCATGGTGGGGCGCACGATGTTTGTGGTGCCCTACAGCATGGGGCCGATTGGGTCGGCGATTTCGCGGATTGGGGTGGAGATTACCGATTCTGTTTACGTCGTGGTGAGCATGCACATGATGTCGCGCGTGGGGAACCATGTGCTGGATGCCTTGGGCGAGGAGGCGGATTTTGTGCGCGGGTTGCATTCGGTGGGCGCGCCGCTTACGCCGAATCAGCCGGATTCTGCCTGGAGTTGTAATAAGGAACACAAATATATTTGCCATTTTCCGGAGACGCGGGAGATTTGGTCGTTTGGGTCGGGTTACGGCGGGAATGCTTTACTGGGAAAGAAATGCCATGCGTTGCGCATCGCTTCGGTGCAGGCGCGGGATGAAGGCTGGATGGCAGAGCACATGCTGATTTTGAAAGTGATTGCTCCGTCCGGTGAAGTGAAGTATATGACTGGGGCGTTTCCTTCGGCTTGCGGCAAGACCAATCTGTCGATGCTGATTCCGACTATTCCCGGTTGGAAGGTGCAAACGATCGGCGATGACATTGCGTGGATGAAGTTTGGCAAGGATGGGCGGTTGTATGCGATCAATCCGGAGCGGGGGTTGTTTGGAGTGGCTCCGGGGACGAGCATCAAGTCGAATGCGAACGCCATGAAAATGGTGGAGCGCAATGCGATCTTCACCAATTGCGCGATGACTTACGACGGCGATATCTGGTGGGAAGGGATGACCGCCGAGAAGCCGGCGCGGTTGATCGACTGGCTGCGGCGGCCCTGGATGCCGGAGTCGGGGCGGCCGGCGGCGCATCCGAATGCGCGGTTCACGGTTACGGCGGATCAGGTTCCGGTGATTGCGCCGGAGTGGGAAGATCCGAAGGGCGTGCCGATTGATGCGATTTTGTTTGGTGGACGCCGGCGCGGGATTGTGCCGCTGGTGACCGAGGCTTTCAACTGGCAGCATGGAACTTTTATGGGAGCGACCGCCAGCAGCGAGACTACCGCTGCGATTACGGGAAAAGTTGGACGGTTGCGGCGCGATCCTATGGCGATGCTTCCCTTCTGCGGCTATCACATGGGAGATTATTTCGCGCACTGGATCAAGATGGGTGCGCAGGCGGATGCGGCGAGGTTGCCGAAGATTTTTTATGTAAACTGGTTCCGGCAGGATGAGAGCGGGCGTTATTTGTGGCCAGGATATGGCGAGAACAGCCGCGTGCTGCGCTGGATTTTTGAGCGGTGCGATAAGAGAGTGCATGCCAAGGAGACGCCGATTGGGCGGGTTCCGGAAGTTGCGGATATCGATACGCGGGGGCTCGATATTAGGAACCCTCAGGTGGAAGAGTTGTTGCGAGTGGATGTCGACGGCTGGCTGGCTGAGGTGCCTTTGATTCGCGAGCACTTTGCTCAGTTTGGAAGTCACTTGCCACCAGAGATGTCGGCTGAGGTGGATGGACTGGAGAAGCGGTTGAAGTCGGCAAAAGGATAGTCATTTTTCTCTGGCCTTCGGCTCAAGTTGAAGTACTCGCTTCAGGGGCTAATGCCCTTCTGATTCCTGCCTCAATCGGCACGGCTAAAGTTGTGCCCTTCCCCTCCGCGCCGTTTCCGTTCGTGCCCTTTTCCGTTTGCGCTCTTCCTATAATAATTACGCTGAATTGGGCGTTTTTTGGTATAGTTGCGCACTACTATGGCGCGTTCCGCGATGAACGAAGCTGACCTTCCTGGCCCGGTCCCTGTTTCCTCCACTGTCTTGACCTTGCCTCTTACGCGGAATCAGGTCCGTGGATTTTGGGCTTCTTGGGGTGGTTGGGCGCTGGACGGGATGGACTCGTTTATCTACGCGCTGGTGCTGGTGCCTTCTTTGCGCGAGTTGCTGCCGCGGTCCGGCTTGGCTGCCACCAAGGGAAATATTGGAGTTTACGGCGGGCTTTTGTTCGCGTTGTTTTTGATGGGTTGGGGACTGGCGTTTTTGTGGGGGCCGGTGGGTGATAAGTTCGGCCGCGTACGGACGCTGATGATCACGATCGTTTGGTACTCGGTGTTTACTTTTCTGAGTGCGATGGTGACCAACATCTGGCAGCTTGCGATTCTGCGATTGTTGGCCGGGATCGGCATTGGCGGCGAGTGGGCGATGGGCGGTACATTTGTGGCCGAGGCGTGGCCGGAGCATCGACGTCGGATGGGTGCGGGATACATGCATACGGGGTATTACGTCGGCATTTTCCTGGCGGCAGCGGCGAATTATTCGATTGGCGCTCGCTTTGGATGGCGGGCGATGTTTATTGTCGGTGGAGTTCCGGCACTACTTCTGGCGTGGATTCGGCACGGAGTTGTGGAGCCTGAGGCCTGGACCCGAAAAGAAAGCGTGATTCGGTCATGGGCGGTTTGGCGGCCATTTGCAACGCTGTTTTCCGCCAAGTGGCGGCGCCGGACAATTCTAAATTCTTTATTTATGCTGGCTTCGATTTGTGGTTTGTGGGCCGGGACGGTTTATGTTCCGGCGGCCGTGACTACGCTGTCTGAAGCTGCTGGGCGCGTTGGACCGCAGGCGGCGCAGCTGGCTTCCTGGGGAACCATGTTGGTGGCGTTCGCGACCATTCTTGGATGTCTTGCGATGCCGTGGCTGGCCGAGCGCTATGGGCGGCGCGGGGCGCTGGCATTTTTCTTTACGTTGATGATGGTGTTTATTGCGGTCACGTTTGGAAAAGTCTTTTATTTGGGTGCAGCGGGACTTCCTTGGTTTTTTGTTTGCCTGTTTTTTTTGGGATTGGGCGGCGCTAATTTCGCGGTTTATACGCTTTGGCTGCCGGAGCAATATCCCACCGAGTGCCGGGCCAGCGCTTTTGCTTTCGCGACTTCGTTTGCGCGCTTTGGCGGGGCCGGGATCACATTTATGGTGGGAGCGGGCATTCGGCATCATGGATCGCTGGGAATGCCTGTAGCTATGACGGCTTTGGCTTTCGCCGTGGGATTGTGTTTGATTCCGTTCGGAGCAGAGACGCGCGGGGAGCAGTTACCGGCGTAGGGGCAGGCATAATCCATTCCTGGGAATGGAAGGACCCCAGCGGCTGAAGCCGCGCTTGTTTTGCTTGACTAACCGCACGAGTGAAACTCGTGCCCTTCCCGCTTTCGCAGCGCCGACGAGTTTTTCGCTCGAAGTCTGAGGCGCGGAAGTCTTCCCCCTGAACCTCCTTTAATGTTTTCTTCTCGTCCTGCCGATAGCTTCTTCATCTGCATATCTTCGTGTACCGCCGAGGCCCGCGCCTCTCGCTTGAATGCTCGGATGGTGGGAGAAAAGATGAAATTCACGCTTGGCAAGAAACTGTGCCTTGGTTTTGGTGTGGTTCTTTCGTTTCTTGTTTTCAGTTCCGCCATGGGCTACCTGAAGGCGCGCCGGATTTCGCGAAGTGAGGAGAACACTTTCGGCGTAAGTCTGCCGTCGCAGAAGGCTGCCATCCAGTTGCAGCGCGACCTCAACCAGACGCAGGTGAAAGGTCGGCAGACGATTCTGGCGGGGTCACAACCGGCGCGGTTGACGGAGACGAGGAAGTTATTCGAGGATACGTGGACCGATGTGGCAAAAGATATGGCGGAACTGGACGAACTGGCTCCGAAATGGGAGGATCCGGAGAACCGGGAGCGACTGAAGGAAGTTAAGAAACAGCTTATTGTGCTGCGCGGCGTGCAGGACGATGCTATCACTCTGGCGGCAAGCGGCAAGAAAGACGCCCTGGCGGAGGCTGGAAATTTATCGGCGGACCGTGCTACGCCGGTGAATCGGGCGATGAAAAAGTCGCTGGGCAGCATGGCGGATTCGCTTGACAAGCTGGTGGATGAGAACAGAGATGAATTGCGGGCGAACAATCGTGCGCTCAGCGTGACAATGGCATTGACAACGTTGTTAGCTTTGGGCGCAGGAGTGGTCGTGGCGATTGTGTTGAGTCGGCGGATTTCCCGGGCGACGCGCTCGGTGCTGGCGCGGGCCGAGGCGATTGCGACCGGCGATTTAACTCGCGACGATTTGCAGATTGACAGCCAGGACGAGTTAGGAGATCTGGCGGCGGCGACTAACAAGATGAGTGCGAATCTAAAGCGCATGATCATGGCGATATCAGAGAATTCTGTGCAGGTGGCCAGCGCGAGCGAGGAGCTTTCGTCTTCGGCCACGCTACAGGCGCAGGGAGCAGACAGCCAGAAGGACCAAACAGCGCAAATCGCGGCGGCGATGCAAGAAATGGCGTCAACGGTGCAGCAGGTCTCAGAAAATTGTGCGCGCGCAACCGAAGCGGCTCACCGGGCTGCCGAAACGGCGCGGGAGGGTGGCGTAGTGGTGGAGCAAGCTTTGACGCAGATGCGTGCGATTGCAGAATCGGTGGGGGGGACGGCCAAAAAGATTGGGGAGTTGGGAAAGAGTTCCGACCAGATTGGTCGCGTCGCTGCAGTGATTGATGACATCGCTGACCAGACGAACCTGTTGGCGCTGAATGCGGCGATTGAAGCCGCACGCGCGGGCGAGCAGGGGCGAGGATTCGCCGTGGTGGCGGATGAGGTGCGCAAGCTGGCGGAGCGTACTACTACCGCAACCAAGGAAATTGCCGAGATGATTGGCACGATTCAGGCGGGGACCAAAGGCGCGGTGAAGGCGATGGAGATTGGCAGCCAGCATGTGCAGGAAGGTGTGACTTCGACGGCGCGAGCCGGCGAATCTCTGCAGCAGATTATTCGCATGTCCGAAGAAGTGGGCTCGATGATCAGCCAAATCGATACAGCGGCCTCGCAGCAGTCGCAGGCGACGGCGGACGTGAATCAGACCATGGACCGGATTGCGCAAGTGGTAAAAGAGTCGGCAGTGGCTGCACAGGAGTCTGCGAAAGCCTGCCAGGATTTATCGGAGCTGGCGATGGCGCTGCAGAACATGGTCGGCAGCTTCAAGTTGGGACGTGAGAGCGATAACAATAGAAACGGCGCTGGGAAGGACTTTGGAGAGCGGGGTTATCCGGGCGATTGGGAGGGTCCACCGCCTTCGGAGCAACCTCGGGCATTCGCCGCTGCGGCCGAGTAGTGAGAGGTTAACGATAGTGAAACTGAGAAGCTCTCTTTCTTCAGTGAAAGAGAGCTTTCTCTTCTACTTTGGCGAAGCTTAGGCAACGCCGCGGGCTTTGATCGCCGTTGCGGTGCCGAGTGCAGGAGCGACGCCACCCTCCGACTTGCGGACAACGCGCGCGGCCAGAGGTTTGAGCCACAGCAAAGCCATAAATGCAGCAATCAGGTCGCAGATAATCATCGCCCAGAAGACTTTGGTCCAAGATCCGGTCCTCGCGTACAACCAGGCCGCACCGGGCGCGGCAAAGAGCGTAGCCAAACCTTTCGCGGTATATAGGATGCCGTAATTGGTGGTGGCCCATTTGCTGCCGTACAGGTCGCCTGTGATCGACGGGAACAACGAATAAATATTGCCCCACGCGAAGAAACACAGGCCTGACAGCACCACAAACCAGACCGGATGGCCGATCAGTTGGAGCAGGGCGAAGACGGCGATCGCCTCCAAGATGAAGGAAATGAAGATGGCATTCTCTCGCCCGATGTTGTCGGAAACCCATCCCCAGAATGGGCGGGTTAAGCCGTTGAGGATGCGATCAACCGTGATGGCCAAAACCAATGCGGTCATGCCGAAGACCACGACAACATTGTCGACGTGGTAAGAGGACGCCATGGGGTTGAGTTGCACGGTGACCACGATACCGCCGAAGGCCAACATCGTCAGCATCAGGTAGAGGACATAGAAGGACGGTTGGCAGAGCATTTCCCCGGGTGTCATCTCGACCGCAGAGGTTTTGACCTTCGCCCTGATCTTGGCTTCTTTTTCTTTCCAGTTTGGCGGTGTCCAGCCTACCGGCGGTTTGGCCAGGAATAGGGCCGACGCCAGCACTACAAATCCCTGGACAAATCCCCAGAAGATGAAGGTCTGCTGGTAGCCTGAGGTCTTCAGCATGGCAGCAATGGGAGAGATCGTGGTCGCCGTACCAATGCCATAAGCTCCGGCGGTGAGACCGACGCAGAGCCCGCGATGATCCGGAAACCATTTCAGTGCGTTTCCAATGGTGCCGCCATAAACCGCTCCGGCGCCAATGCCACCAACCGCGTACCAAAAATAGAGGTGGCCTATCGTCTCCGCGCGGCCAGCTCCGATCCACCCCAGCCCGACTAGAATTGCGCCCACGCCCAGCATGAATCGAGGTCCGATTCTATCTACCAGGTATCCTTCAAAAGGCACGAGCCAAGTCTCAAGGGCGACGAACAAAGTAATAGTCCATTGGACCGCCACCAGCGTGACGTGGAGATGGGTCTGAATCGGTTTCGTAAAAAGGGTCCAGGCATATTGCAGATTGGCGATGGCCATCATGGCAACGATGCCTGCGATCAATTGGACCCAACGATTGGGAATACGCGAGGGGTGGATCAGTGAGGCTGGAGCATCAGCCATAAGGTAAAACCTCCGGACAGCCGTTGGACGTTAACAGCGCAACCGCCGGAACCACGGTGTCCGGCAGGGTTTGTCAGCTCAATTTGTGGCCCAAACGTACTAATACGGAGGGTCACGGGGAAGTGTGATGTATACTGGTCCAGTCTTACTGGTCCAGTCATCGAACCAGTTAGCGGCTGCGAATTTATCATCGTATTTTAGCTGGTGTCAAGGGCTAAATCCTATCGAGGATCGTTGCGAAAAAGCTTGATCCAAAGAAGCAACGATCGTGGACAAAGTGACTGCCGCATCCGCTCGTTAATAGACAAGGATGTATTAACAAGGGGCACAGTTGCCCCGCCGGTAGCATGAGAACCCTCCGATGGACGCTGCTTTGCAAGCTCAAATAGAGACTTATCTCTCCCAATTGAATCGTTTGATTGTGCGCGGAGGTGAGTTGCGGGATTTGATTGCGGCTCATCCTTCGGATTCCTCGGTCGCCGCTGCCACTCGACACTGGCAGAATGACCTTGGAGTGACCATCAACGAACTCTCGGGAGGGAGCAAGGCGCATTGGCTGGCGCGGAGTTTCAGTGAAGCGTTTCTAATGCGATCAGAGGCGGGGCGCGCAGTCGAAGGGATTCCGCAAGAGGAGATTCTTGCGCGGTTGATTGCGGTGCTGGAGAAGGCCGCGGCGTCGATTTCCGGGATGAATGGAGGCGCTGTGGCAGCACACGAACCGCCGGCTCCTCACCGATTTGATTTTGTTCGCAATGAAGAATTGCGGCCGGTCCTCGAGCAGTCCTATAACGATAGCCGTAGCGCTTTGGAGAGCGGGGCATATCACGACTCGCTGATGAACTCTTGCGGAGTGCTGGAGGCAATCGTAACGGATGCCCTGGAGCACAGGGGATTGAGTGCGCTGATTGAGTCGGGCGCGCCGGCGGAAAAGATTTCCGATTGGTCCTTTGAGACGCGGCTCACAGTGGCGGAGCGGGCCGGATTGATTCGTGGTGGGTGTGCGCGTTTGCCGGCTGTGGCACGGGCATATCGCGATGGTGATGCAGCGGTTGCGGTCTCTGAGCGTGATGCTCGTGTAACAGGGCAGGTGCTGCACGTGGTGATGCGGGATTTGGATCCGGGGCGGTAGATTTGGCTGGCCCTCCGAGTGCGTGGCGTGGAGACCCTCGTTCGGCTGGAGTGCGCCGGGCTTCGGTAAGACGTAGTCCTTAAAGGAATTTCTAGTCTTCGAGATCCTGGCGGAAGACCGGTTGCGCAGGATCGACGCTGCCATCGATTACGCCCATCAAAAGATCCTGGTAGGCGTTTGTGGCTTCGTCCAGAGAAGTGTAGCCCCGTTCGCGTTGCAGGGCGCCGCTTTCCGAATAGATCAGCGTGTAGTAGCGGCCTGAGGAGTATTGGAGTTCCTGGAGCCGGTCTGGCATTTCAGGATCGCCTTGTTGGCCTAGGACGTCCATCAGCGCGACCGTCCAGCGAGCGCCTTTGGGAGTGATGACGGTTTCGCGTTCGAGGTATTGCCAGTCGTCAATGCTCCAGAGCGGCATAGTTCGATCTCGTGTCTCCTAGAAGAAGAGCAGCGGTTTGCGAAAATTTATGCGGCTTACGCGGCGGCTAAAGCCGGGTTTAGTCTTGCCTTGTTGCGGCATCGCTGAAGCGATGCCCT
>Ga0116105_1000264_pt1 | contig 15241 bp, 15 predicted proteins | sample June2015DPH_6_20_FD_89716 | JGI IMG/M metagenome (GOLD analysis project Ga0116105, IMG submission 89716) | Peatland microbial communities from SPRUCE experiment site at the Marcell Experimental Forest, Minnesota, USA - June2015DPH_6_10 | ecosystem: Environmental > Terrestrial > Soil > Wetlands >... | reverse complement strand
TAACGCCCCACTTGATAGTGCTGTCGACGTTCAGCTTTTCGATTTTGATTTCGAGCACCTCCGCGATGCCGGTGAGGCTCTTGGCAAGATCGAAAATCTCCAGCAGTTCCTGCTTTTCTTCAATCGACAGTTGCAGGTTGGCGGAGATCACGTCGGTCAGCTTGGCCGGATCTTCCATGCGCACGGCCGAAATCATGGTTTCGTAGTTCAGGGCCTGGCAGAGTTTTACGTATTGCTCGAAGAGGGAGGTGACGCGCTGCATGCCGGCTTCGAGAGCCGGGTTGCCTTCGGTGGCGTAGCGCGCTACGCGGACTGTGGCTTGCATGAAGCCTTCGGTGTCGACGACGCCGAGAATTTTGCCGCGTTCAATGCCTTCGACCAGAACTTTGATGTTGCCGTCGGGCAGCTTCAGGCTCTGCACGATGTTGACGATCGTGCCCACCTGGTAAATTTCGGTGGCCTTGGGTTCGTCGATGGAAGCGTCGTGTTGAGTGGCCAGGAAAATCTTCTTGTCCGCCGCCAGAGCCTCTTCGAGGGCGCGCACGCTCGATTCGCGGCCCACCACGAATGGGGTCATCATGAAGGGAAAAATGACCACGTCCCGGATGGGCATCATGGGCAGCTTTCTCGATTCGAACTTTTCCTTGGATGTGGTCACTGAGTCTCCCTGGGTGACTAATAATGGCGACGACCAACGGGTAAGCAACGGCCCGAGCCAACCTACCAGATTCTACGCCGATTTTACGGTCTGCGACATGGCCTTCATTTCTGCCGCTTTCAGGTTGCAATTTCCTGCAACATGGCCCACTGGCGCTGGCGACGGGGCCAGCGGTGTCTTAATGAAATGACTACCCGGCTTTTTCCATGACGGTGGCGAATGAAGCGGTGCGTTTCTCCACCATTTCCCGCGTTACTTCGAATTCTTTGACTTTCTTCTGGCTGGGCAGGTTGAACATGAGGTCGAGCATGAGTTCTTCCAGAATCATGCGCAGTCCGCGAGCGCCTACTTTCCGCGCCATGGCCTGGCGGGCGATGGCCCGCAGGGCTTCGTCGTTGAACTTCAGGCGCACGTTTTCAAACTCGAACAGGCGCTGGTATTGCTTGACGATGGCGTTCTTCGGGCGGGTGAGGATTTCGATCAGGGCATACTCGTCGAGATCTTCCAGCATGCCGACGACGGGCAGGCGGCCAACGAATTCCGGGATCAGGCCGAACTTGATGAGGTCTTCCGGCTGGATCTCGCTCAACAATTCCTGGGTGCGCTTTTTCGAGGCCACCGTCTCTTCTTTGTCAGTGTCTTCGCTGCTCTTGAAGCCGAGGGCCTTCTTGCCCATTCTGCGGGAGATGATTTTGTCGAGGCCGACGAAGGCTCCGCCGCAGATGAAGAGAATGTTCGTGGTGTCGACCGGGGTGAATTCCTGGTGGGGATGCTTGCGTCCGCCCTGGGGAGGAACGTTGGCGATGGTGCCTTCGAGAATCTTTAGCAGGGCTTGTTGGACGCCTTCGCCGGAAACGTCGCGGGTGATCGAGGGATTTTCATCCTTGCGGCCGATCTTGTCGACTTCATCAATGTAGATGATGCCGGTCTGGGTGCGGCTCACGTCGCCGTCAGCGGCCTGTAGGAGCTTGAGGATGATGTTCTCGACATCTTCGCCAACGTAGCCGGCTTCGGTGAGCGTGGTGGCATCGACGATGGCAAATGGCACATCCAGCATGCGGGCGAGAGTCTGGGCCAGCAGAGTCTTGCCGGTTCCGGTCGGGCCGATCAGCATGATGTTCGACTTGGTGAGTTCGATGCCGTCGCCAGTTTTCTGGCGGTTCATGAAGATGCGCTTGTAGTGGTTGTAGACGGCGACCGCCAGCTTTTTCTTGGTCTGCTCCTGGCCGATGACGTATTCGTCGAGGAAGGTTTTGACTTCCTGCGGCTTGGGCAGTTGGTTGGGCGTGCTGCTGGGCGGAGTGGCGGTGCGGTCATCTTCGAGAATCGAATTGCAGACCGCCACGCACTCGTCGCAAATATAGGCGCGGGGATAATCGCTGGGCGAGGAGATCAGTTTGGCCACGGCGTCCTGCGACTTGTGGCAGAACGAACAGCGAAGAATCTCGTCGGAGCCCGACTTATTTTTCACTCGGCTGCACTCCTTAGTCTTTCCCCGGCATGACTGCCCCGGCGTACCGGCTCGCCCCGCCGCTTCGCGTTCTTCGCTCCCGACTCGTGTCAGGCGCGAAGGCAGATCATACCGCTTTTACCGTCTTATAGATGATATCGTCTATGATTCCGTATTCCTTAGCCTGCTGTGCGTTCATGATGAAGTCGCGCTCGACATCCTTTTCGACTTTATCCAGTTTCTGGCCGCTATGCTTGGAGAGTAACTGGTTCGTTATCTCGCGCATGCGGAGAATCTCTCTGGCGTGGATGTCAATGTCGGTGGCTTGTCCCGACAAACCTCCCATCGAGGGCTGATGTATTAGAATCCTCGAATTCGGCAGTGCCAATCTCTTTTTTGCCTGGCCTGATGCCAAAAGTAACGCGGCCATTGAGGCGGCCTGGCCCACGCACAGCGTCATAACGTCGTTCTTCACGTATTGCATGGTGTCGTAAATTGCCATGCCGGCCGTGATGGAGCCGCCGGGAGAGTTGATGTAAAGCTGGATGTCTTTCTCGGGATCTTCCTGAGCCAGAAACAACATTTGGGCGATGACCAGATTGGCGATGTTGTCGTCAATCGGCGTGCCGATGAAGATAATGTTGTCGCGCAGCAGACGGGAATAAATGTCGTAGGCGCGTTCGCCCCGCCCGGTCTGCTCGATGACCATTGGAACGAGCATCATATGTGCGTCGTTCTTGTTTCCATCATTTTGCTTCATGTTCACCTGTCACACTCCGCCCCGCTACAACGCCTGATCTTGCCGGGGAGGATTCGAAAGTGGTCCACGTCTTTCTGGTGCTACGCGGACTGGTGATATAGAAAATCGAGGGTCTTTTCGCTGCGGATTCTGTTGCGAATTCTATCGAGGCCCCCATCCTGTGTCAAACGAGCGCGGACCGCTTCGGAAGTCTGTTTCGACTGCTGGGCGAGGGCTTCAATCTCGCGATTGAATTCATCCTCGCCGACGTCGATTTTCTCCAGCTCCGCGACGCGTTCCAGTAACAACGACGACTTTACATCCTGCACCGCCTGGTCTCGCTGGCCTGCCCGCAAGCGCGGCAGGTCCATTTTCTTGAGGTCCTCCATCTTCATGCCCTGCGCTGCCAGAGCGCGCAAGCCGCGCTCGAGGCGCAGATCGATCTGCCGGTCGACCAGCGACTCTGGCACTTCGAAATCGTTGCGCTTGACCAGTTCGGCCACCAGTTTGTCTTTGGCTTCGCGCTCGGCATCGTGTTTCCGTTCCGCGCGCATGTTCTCGCGAATCTGTTTGCGGACCTCGTCGAGAGTGGTGAACTCGCCGAGTTCTTTCGCGAAATCGTTGTTGAGTTCGGGCAGATTCTTCTGCTTGATGGCCTGGATCTTTACGGTGTAAACGAACGTCTTGCCCGCGAGGCGCTTATCGCTCGTGTCGTCGGGATAGACCACCTCGAACTCTTTCTCGTCGCCGGCATTGGCCCCGCGCAGGTTTTCGGTAAACTCCGGCACCGTGTTTTTGCCGCCGATTTCGATCAGGATTTCGTCCATGTGGACCGGCTTCGAAGTCTCGTCGTCCACTTTCGGTTTGCCGTCCATCGAGGCCTGCGCGAAATCGCCGTCGGCGAGTGGACGTCCCTCGACTGAAGTGAAGGTGGCGTGCTGCTCGCGTACGTTGTTCAGCGCGTCTTCGACTTCCTCGTCTTTTACGACAATCTCGGGATGGTCGGCGCGCAGCTCCTTGTAGCCTTCGACCACGATGTCTGGCATGATCTCGAAGCTGGCCTTGAAGCGCAGCGGCTCGCCGTCATGAATGTGCAGGTCGGTCACTTGGGGCTGTGACACCGGAATCAGTCCCTGTTTCTCGGCTTCCTTGCGGAAGTAGCGCGGGACGAGAGCTTCGACGACGTCGCTTTTCAGATCTTCCTTGAAGCGCTGCTTGATGATGGAGGCGGGCACGTGGCCGGAGCGGAAGCCGGGTAGGCGCGCCACTTTCTGATATTTCTGGACGATCGTTTCCATTTCGCGAGCCACGTCGGCGGCTGGGATTTCGACCGAGATCTCGCGCTTGACGCCGTCCTGCTTGGCGTCGTTCTTGATGTCGTTTTTAGTTCCGACCGTTTCTGTGGGACTCACTTGCACCCTTTCGGCTTGCCTTGGTCCAGACGCTTCTGAGGGGTCCTTAAGCGTAAGGACCGATCCTATTCACACGCCGTTAATCTTGAGTGTAAAGACTTAGGGAGAGCAGCGTCAAACGACGCTCTGCCGCAAACGCCGAGTGGCATTATAATTTTCCACCGAAAGGAAGCTTGGCTGTGCTAGCGACCCGGAAGTTCGGCATTACGTGCCCGATTTGCAAACGATTCTGCATACTCGGTTACGTCGAAATCGAAGATACGGCTCCGGTCGGGGAGTTGCGCGCCCAGCTTCTGGATCAGGGATGGAAAGGCGAATGGGCCCGCTGCGACTACCTGAAGTGCGAAGGGGAAATATTCTGTTCCTGGAATGTCGCGGTGTTTCCTCGATAGGGCGCTTGGCCGACCTCGGGCACTCAACCAACGTCGGCCCGCATCGTGCCAGGGTTCGGCTGACCTTTGAGAGTTGTTGAAGCTTGTTTTCATGACTGCCGACTGGCTTACTGTGCTTAATCGCGAAGTCGTTGCTTGCACCCGCTGTCCGCGGCTGGTCGCGTATCGGCAGGAAGTTGCGCGGGTGAAGCGGCGCGCTTATCTCGGGTGGGAATATTGGGGCAAGCCGGTGCCGGGATTTGGCGATCCGCACGCGCGCGTGCTGGTCATGGGACTGGCGCCCGGAGCGCACGGCTCGAACCGCACTGGGCGGCCGTTTACCGGGGACGCTTCGGGGAACTTCATGTATCCCGTGTTGTATGAGGTTGGATTCGCCAGCCAGCCTACGGCGACGGACCGCAACGACGGGATGAAATTGAAGGATCTTTATATTACCGCCGCGGTGCGCTGCGCGCCGCCGGACAACAAGCCGCTGCCGCAGGAGCTGGCGGAGTGCTCGCATTTTCTCGATCGCGAGTTGGCGGGATTAGAGGATGTGAAGGTTGTGGTGGCTCTGGGGAAGATCGGGTTCGAGGCTTATTTGAATTATCTAAAGCGCCGCGGGGTGGTTGCGAGCAAGAAGGCTTATATCTTCAAACACGGCGCCAGTTACCGGATGCCCGACGGTAAGGTGTTACTGGCGTCCTACCATCCGTCGAACCAGAACACGCAGACTGGGAAGCTCACCCGAAAAATGTTTAAGGAAATATTTCAAGAGGCGGCAAGAATTGCCGATAGGAAACTTTAAGGCGCCGCTCATGCCGGATCGCTCGACCGTCCTTCAATAGAGGGTATAGCTGAAAAGCTGGTTAGCGAACCGGCGGCGGTGCCATTTTGCTTTCTGTGGGGGACACTCGTGTCCGCCGCCTTTGACTTTGGTCTCGACTTGGCAGCGAAATTGGAAACTAGAAATTCGAAATTCAAGGCAAGGCAAAATCAAAATCAAAGGCAAGGCAAAATCAAAAGCGACGGACAGGAGTGTCCGTCCCACACAATCTACCGCAGCTTCGTCACCGTGACCTCGAGTTGAAACTGGCGATTGGATGTGGGATCGTCCGCGCTGCCGATGACGATTGGCTTCCCCGGGGTCACGACGGTGCTCCCACTCATCTTGATTTGGCGAATCACGGGATCTGATAGGCCACTGGTTTCACGGCTGGGCCCGGCATCGATATTGCTGATTTCGGCGCCCGCTTCCAGCTCCAGCTCATCCCCACGCTCTTTCAGGGAGGACCAAATGTGTGTGCCAATATCCACATACTGAAATTGGGTGTTAATCACCGGGGTTGCAGTGCCGCCGGACGAGGCGCTCGCCGGGAATGAACCAGTGATAACCGGGACCCGTGTACCAATCTTGACCTCTTGCCGCTCCCCGGGGACGTCCAGATTTAGCGAGTAGTGCCTGGTGTTGACTTTCTTTTCTGCCTCCAGCTCGTTGAGGGAAAAATCCAGACGATATGCATGCACCGTTTTCTCCGCCTGCTCTGCCTTGGGAGTTGAGTCTTGCGCCTGGACCGGCTTCGAGCCGGAGTACAGCGCCATGGTGGTTACCAGCAGCGATATTGCCATTAGTCTTTGCATATTATGTGCCTCATCTTTCTTGTTGGTCGGGTGGTTGATTCGGGTTCGCCCCCGGAGGTTGATTGACAATCAATCGTTCGATTTCCTTCTCAGATTCCGCCTGCGCCTTCGCGATCAGCACGGCTTCTTGCGGGAACTCGTGGACATAGCGAAGCAAAAGCTTTTCCTGCTCGCTGAGTGGTTGCGGCGACGGAAACTGGTCGAGCTTGGGGTTAACCGCCATTTGGACTTTTGGACGAGAACGACGGACCGGGGCACTTGGAATTGCGCCGCCATTTGACCCGGCCTGCATGCCAGATTGCTTCACGCTTGGCGCTGCGGTTGAAGGATGATTTGCAATCACCGGAGGGTCGGGTTTGCCCGATCGCCAGGCCAACGCCAGAGCTACGACGACAACAGTTGCCAACGCTCCGGCAAGGCCCCAGCGCCACCAGGCGCGCTCCGGAGCCCGCGACTGCTCGGCGCGCAAGTTCGCCAGGACGCGATCTTCGAGTCCCGGTCTCGGCTCGACGGCCGCATATTTTGCCAGTGCTACGTCGAGCGCGCTATCGAGTTCGTCGTGATTCTCGTCGAGCTGTTTGTGTTTTCTTGCCATGGTCCCCGCCTGTACCTGCTTCGATATCCCTCAGGGGCTAAAGCCCCGGATAATCCTGGCCTTACGGCACGGCTAAAGCCGTGCCCTTCCCAACTGATCGGCAAGGCCGTTTCATTTCCGGGCTATGCCCGCCGCCAACTTTTCCCGTAGAATCTTGCGCGCTCGGAAGACTCGCGACCGCACTGCCGCTTCGTTGATGCCGAGCGTGGCGGCGACTTCCCCGGGCGACATCTCTTCGATCGTCGACAGAATCAACGGCTGGCGCAGCTTTTCGGGCAGGGCCGCGATCATCTTTTCCACCGCGGCGCTTACTTGGGTGCCGTGCACGGTCGCATCCTGCGGAGTATCGGACGAAGCCACTTCCTCGAACGGCTTCTCTGGATCTTCCAATGCAATTTCCCGAGTGCGGCCCCGTTGCCGGCTGCGGTCTACCGCGACGCGCCAGGCGATTCGCGCCAGCCATGTCTTCGGATCATTGACCGCGGCGAGCTTCGAAGTGTAGCGCAGCACACGCATAAAGGTTTCCTGGGTCGCATCTTCGGCATCGTGATGGCGGCGCAGCACGGCGTACGCGATGCGGTAGACGAGGCGCGAGTGCTCTCGGACCAGCGCTTCGAGCACGGTATTATTAGCCTCAACTCGACCGTGTTCGTTTTCAGTGAGATCCTCTCCACTGGGGTCAGTTCTGCCGCGATCGCTTCTACTGCGATCGTTTCCACTGCGATCGTTTCCACTGCGATCAGTGGTCGCCAGTCCGCTCAGGATCGCCTCTCCCGCCAACACTCGTCTGCCCTCATTCATAAAGACCGTTGTGGGTCGGTTTTGTTCAGGAATATCTGAGAGAAGAACGACCGGGAGGGAGTTACTTGCGGAAAGGGTTTGTGGGGCGGACACTTTTGTCCGTCGCTCTTCGAGTTGACGTTGTTTTGCGGTTAATTGAGATTTCCAGATCAAGATCAAAAGCGGCGGACAGGAGTGTCCGCCCCACACAATCAAAACCCGACCATGACCGGTTCGGGCTCCAGGCGCACGGCCCAGATTTCCTCGACGCGCTGCTGGATCTGATCTTTCAGAGAGAGCACTTCGGCGGCCGTGGCGCCGCCGCGATTGACGATGGCCAGCGCGTGTTTGCTGGAGATGCCGACGTGGCCAAAGCCGTAGCCGCGGGCGAATCCGGACTTCTCGACCAGCCACGCGGCTGAAACTTTCCGGTTCTTTTCCAGACTTGGTGAGATCGGCGCGGGATAGCTGGGCAGAGCGAATCCCTTGGCCACGGCTCGGCGCTGCAAGGCCTCATGCTGGGCTTCGGAGAGCACGGGATTCTTGAAGAACGATCCCGCGCTCTGGCAATCAGGGTCGCCGGCGACGATCAGCATGCCCTTGCGGGCGCGAATGTGGCGGACGGCTTCGCGCGTTTCCGCCAGATCGGGCCGAGTCTCGCGGCCCTCGAAATGCCGCTTCAGGTCGGCATATTCGAGGTGCGGCTCTCCGCCTGGAGTGAGTGCATACGTTACGCGAAGGATGATGAAGCGTCCGCGCTCGGTCGTATTAAAAATGCTGGAGCGGTAGGCGAAGCTGCAGGCCTCGCGGCACAACTCGCGCACCTGGCGGTCATTGCGATCGAAGACTTCGACCGATTCGATGGTCTGCGAAACTTCCTGCCCGTAGGCGCCGACATTCTGCACCGGCGTTCCGCCCACGCTGCCTGGGATGCCGCTCAGGCACTCGACGCCGGCGCACTTCGCCATGACGGCGTGCGAGACGAAGCGGTCCCAGGATTCGCCCGCGCCTACGTCAAATAGAACCCGGCCTTCGTGGTCGTTTCCGGGGCGCCGCTCGATGCCGGGGATGGCGACTTTCAGAACCAGTCCCGGCCAGCCGGAATCGGCCACGACCAGATTGCTGCCGCCGCCGAGAACAAATAGAGGCAGGTTTCGGGACTGCGCGAATAAGACCGCCTCCTGCGCCTCGCCGGACGATTTGGCTTCCACGAAGAAGCGGGCGGGGCCACCCAGGCGGAAGGTGGTGAGCGGAGCGAGCGAGACATTTTCCTGCAGCAACATTGGTGCTCTCAATATACACAGGGGCGTCTTCTTCGATGCCGTGGCGAGAGGGCTAATCGCCTCGCCCCTTGAAATGGATACAGGGTGCGGTTGAGAGGGTAGGGATCTTTCGACTGCGTCGCCGTTCGCTTTGCGAACGGCAACTTCGCTCAAGATGACACGGTGACTCAAGATGACAGAGTGAAAGAGATGACAGAGGTTACAATAGATGTAGAGGAATAAAAAACACATGCCGATGTATCCCGAGATTATGGTGATCCCGATGCGCGAGGAATTGACGCGTCTGGGAATTGAAGAACTTCGCACCGCCGAGGAAGTTGACCGGGCGCTGAAGAATCGTCCGGGCACTACGATGGTGATTGTGAATTCGATTTGCGGATGCGCCGCTGGACGGATGCGGCCCGCGGTGCGCATGGCGATGCAGAATTCCGTTCGGCCCGATCACGCCTACTCCGTCTTCGCCGGACAGGAAAAAGAAGCCACCGACCGCGCCCGCAGCTACTTTACAGGATATCCGCCGTCGTCGCCGTCGATTGCGATTTTGCGCGACGGGCAGCTGGTTTACCTCATGCCGCGCAGCGACATTGAGCGGCGCGAAGCGCCGGCCATTGCGGCGGATCTGAAAGCGGCGTTCGATCAGCTTTGCGCGAAACCTGCCACTGTTTAACCTTCGATTTTCTTGTCATTCCGAGTGTCGTAAGGAATCTGCGGTCTGCTGGCCCCGGCAAACAGCAGGTTCCTCGTCGCTTCGCTCCTCGGAATGACAAAAAGATGGGGAGAATGACTAAGGTGGGCTGGATCGATTACTTCTTGCTTGCTTTGCTCATCAGGAAGGCCTTCACCACAATTGCATTCGGTTGCATGCCTACTGGAATCAGGGTCAGAAGCGAATACTCCGTTGTTTCCAAGGTGCGCCGCGGTGTGCGCTTCTGGATTACCGTGACATCCCCCGACTGCGTGTCGAGCACGAGCAGATAGTTCTGGTCGGGAGTGAGCGCGAGGCCGTCGGGACGGCTGCCGACCGTGAGGGTGAAGATGCGGCGGCCCATGTCGATGTCATAGACGGCGACGCTGTTCGAGCCGAAGTTCGTTACATAGAGCCGTGAATTGTCGAGCGTGACCGCGCCGCGCGAGGGATGCTGGCCAATCTCCGGGCTGCTGCCGACTTCGTCGTTTCCGGTCTCGATAATCGAGATGCTGTCGGAGTCGAAGTTGCAAACCATCAGCTCGCCGCCGTCGGGTTTGAGGGTGAGACTGACGGGGGTGCGGCCCACGTCAAGCAGCGCCATCAGATGGTCGTCTTTCTTGCCTTCTTTCAGGTTCCCGCCTTTGTCAGCGCCGCTTCCCGAAACGATCGATTCCAGAGCGATCGGCCGCAGAGCAATCGAAGCTACCTGCGACGAGCCGGAGCAGGCGACGAAGGCCTTGGTCGAATCCGGCAGGATCGCAATGTCTTCCGGTTGCTGGCACACGGGCAGCGTGGCGCGTACGCGTAACAGCTTCGCGTCGATCAGAGTCACCGTGTTGTCGCCGCGATTGCTGACCACGACGGTCGAACCGTCGGGCGAAACCCGCGCCAGGCCAGGCGCCGCGCCGACGCGCACGTTGCCGATGACCATTCGCTGGTCGAGGTCGATCACACTCACATTGGCTGAGCCCGAGTTGGCCACGTAGGCGCGCCTGCCGTCCTCGGCCACGTCGATGAAGTAGGGGCGGCCGTGCACGCCGATCGTCGCCACAACCGTGTTCGACTCGGCGTCGATCACGCTGATGTTGTTGGATCCTGTGTTGACGACGTAAATCTCATTCTTCTTGCTGTTGGCGGCGATGCCGGTCGGCTCGCTGCCCACGGGGATGGTCTTGGCGAGCGCAAACGTGCGCAGATCAATCACGCTGACGGTGTTGCTCTTGCCGTTTGAGACGTAGGCGTACTCGCGGTAGAGGGGGCCGTAGTCGGGCAGGGACTGCTCGCGGAAATACCACCAGCCGAGGCCGGCGAGGACGGGAATCAGTACAGCGGTGAAGAGGAGTTTTCGCAAGGTAGAAGCCGTGGTTGATGAAGGAGAAGATTACCAGAGCGGGCGCTGTTCAAGGATTGCTGTACAGGTGGAATCTAACCTCGACGGCGATTTGTACCGGCACGGGATTTCCGTCTTTTGTCCCTGGCTCGAATCTCCAGGTCGTAATTGCTTCGGCCGCCTTCTCGGCCAGATCAGGGGCAGCACCGCACTCGACCTTGAGATTGCGAGGCTTGCCGTCAACTCCGACGATCAGGGAGACTGTTACGGCGCCTCCCTCGCCGGACCTTGCGTGCCCTCTCTGAGAATTCCGGTTCAGGCGAATAGAGTTGTTTCGGGGCGACTATGCCTGGCTCGGACATCTGGTGGATCTCGGGCCCAAAGTCCTTTCGATGAGGTTTCGCGAGCGAGACTGAGGGTGATTCGGGCAGAGGCGATTCGACTTCTACGTCGCTGTTTGCTTCTTGCAACACTGAGTTGAATCGGACATGGATTCTGTAGGTTGTCTCAACCGGCTGACCCTGCCTCAGTTCGGGGTGAAAGCGCCACTTCCGAATCGCTGCTATCGCATTTTGCGAGAACGCTGAGTCGTCGCCGAGAACTGCAATATCGTTCATGTTGCCGTTAGGCGCGATAACTGCTCGTAGCTCAACTTTCCCCTCGGTTCCCTTGCGAAGGGCGTCCTTCGGATATTTGGGGCGGACCATGTTGTCCGGGTAGTTCGATGCGTCCTCCGGTGATTTGGCGCAGGGCAGAATGTCACTTTGGTGGGTGGACTGACCGTCGCACAGCGGGAGCATGACGCTGCAGGCGATCGCGAGAGCGATGGCGATCTTCCTAATCATTCCAGCTCCTCACCCTTCGGTCAGATAAGGAGTAAGGATGGTCAGGACTCGGTTTGGGATGTCCGAAGGCTTCGAACATATAAAGACCACATTCAACTTCGGCAAAGTCGCAGCCCATGGGACGTGATAGGCACCTACTTGCTGACTGCTGCGGGTTCCCGCGTTCCGATCGCGGGCACGGTGCGTCCCACTACCGCCGCGATCTGGCGAACCTGCGTCATTAGTTCGTCGAACTGGTCGGGGTAGAGGGATTGCGGGCCGTCGGAGAGGGCTTCGTCGGGCTTGTGGTGTACCTCCACCATTAATCCATCGGCGCCCACGGCTACCGCCGCGCGCGAGAGCGGAGTCACCTTATTTCGTTTCCCCGTTCCGTGGCTGGGGTCGACCAGGATCGGCAGATGGCTGAGTCGCTGCACTGCTGGTACTACGCTGAGGTCGAGGGTGTTGCGGGTGTGGTCGGCGAAGGTGCGGACGCCGCGTTCGCAGAGGGCGACGTTATAGTTGCCTTCGCTCAGGATGTATTCGGCGGCCATCAGAAATTCTTCCAGCGTGGCTGACATGCCGCGTTTTAGCAAGACTGGCTTGCGGGAGCGTCCCGCGCGCTTCAGTAAAGAAAAATTCTGCATGTTGCGGGCGCCGATCTGGATCATGTCGGCATACTCCTCGACCAGGTCGAGCGACTCGTTGTCGATGGCTTCGGTAATGATCTTCATGCCGAATTGCTGGCGGATCTCAGCCATGATGCGAAGGCCTTCCTCGCCGAGGCCTTGAAAGGCGTAGGGCGAGGTGCGCGGCTTGTAGGCTCCGCCGCGAAAGAACTGCGCTCCGGCGCGATGTACCCGCTCGGCGGTGGCAAAGGCCTGCTCGCGAGTCTCGATGCCGCAGGGGCCGGCGACAATCGCCAGGGCTTGTCCACCGATGGTTGCGTCCGAGCCTTCAAAGCGGATGACCGTGTTGTCTGGTTTGACGTCGCGGCTGACCAGTTTGTAGGGCTTGGAGACGGCAATGACTTCCTGCACGCCCGGCATTTCTTCGAGCGAACCCTGTTCGACTTCGCCCTTGTTGCCGGTGATGCCGATGGCGGTGCGGGTTGCACCCGGCATGGAATGGGCGCGATAGCCCAGTTTCTCGATTTTCTGACAAACGGCGCGCACCTGTTCTTCGGTGGCTTGCGCCTTCATGACGACTAACATAAGTTCACCCTGGAGCCGCTTTTGCTGCCGCTAAAGAGGTCGAGCTTCGACGGACGGGAGGGGGCGCCCGTCTCCACACGGGCATTTTATCTGCCCGATGTATTGGCCTCATCCCAAGTCTACCGTTCGGCGCGCCTGCATCGCAAATAGAGCACTCCGCCTGAATCCGCTGAGCGACCGACGCATCCAAGCGAAGGGTCATACAATGGTCCGCGATAAGAATTCCTCAGGAGCATCCCTCATGAAAGCTGCAGTGGTTCCTTCTGTCAACGGCAAGTGGGAAGTGAAAGAGTGGCAAACCCCCAAGGCCGGCCTCAATCAAGTCGTCATCAAAATTCAGGCTAGCGGTCTCTGCTATACCGATGTGCATTTGACGCACGGCTTGTTTCCGCTAGAGTTCCCCCGCGTGTTGGGGCACGAACCGGTGGGAGACGTTGTTGAAGTCGGCGCCGGCGTGACTTCGCGCAAGGTGGGCGATCGCGTGGGCGTGGGCTGGGTGCAGAAAGGTTGTGGACGCTGCGAGTGGTGCCTGCGTGGCAAGAAAGAATTGTGCCAGAACGCCATTTCGACTGGGATTGGGCTGCAGGGAAGCCATGCCGAATACATGCTCGCTTATGCGGATGCGACTATGCTGATTCCCGACGCGCTCAGCTACGAGCAGGCCGCACCGATTTTCTGCGCGGGATACACGGTGTGGAGCGGGCTGCGCATTGCCGAGCCTAAGCCGCACGAGCGGGTCGCGGTGGTGGGCATTGGCGGGCTTGGTCACCTGGCGCTGCAGTATGCCAAAGCCGCGGGTTTTGAGACCATCGCCGTGACCAAGTCGAAAGACAAAGAAAAAATGATTCGCGAATTAGGCGCCGACGAGGTGGTCGAGGACGGCGCCGCGTTGCTCAAGGCTGGTGGGGCTGACGTCCTGCTGGCAACCTCAAATTCGTGGGCTGCGACCGGCGACGCCGCGAAAGGGATGCGTCCCGAAGGCCGCATCGTTCTTATGGGGGTTGGCCATGAGCCGCTGAACTACAATCCCGAACTCATGTTCAAGCGCGTCCGCCTGATCGGCTCGAGCCAGAATGGGCCCGAGTATTTGTACGAAGCGCTCGACTTTGTCGCGAAGAAAAAGGTGAAGGTGGTTGCCGAAACTTACAAGCTCGACGACATCGGGAAGGCTTACGACCGTGTGGCCGAGGGCAAAGTGCGCTTCCGGGCTGTAATCACGATGAACTAAGGAATTCTAAAGTCGGGAATGGCGAATGCGGATCGCCAACCGGCCTTCCCGATTCAGCTTGCCGAGAGACGTTGCAAGCAACGTCGCTACGGCCGATACTCTTCTGCATGAAGCTATACCGTTGCCGTCAGGGAGTAGTGGCTGAACACGCTGGTTGCGTTTACCGACTGAATGCATCCTCGTGGGACGAGTTGGTCGCGCGCGAAGACCTGCATGATTATCTGCAGCGGATGATTCGCGAAACGAAGCCGGCAGAGGCCGGGGTGTCGGACGATGTCTCGGACGATGTGCCGCGCGATGTGCTTCCACCCATCGGCAGCCAGGAGGTGTGGGCGGCGGGGGTTACGTACTACCGCAGCCGCAATGCGCGTATGGAGGAGTCGAAAGGCGCCGGTGGCGGCGATTTCTATGACCGCGTTTATCAGGCAGCGCGTCCGGAGTTGTTCATCAAGGCGTCGGCGCACCGGGTGGTGGGACCGGACGCGAAGGTTGCGATTCGCGACGATGCGTCCTGGTCGGTACCGGAGCCCGAGTTAACTCTGTTCGTCACGCCTGGCGGCAAGATCGTCGGCTACACCATTGGCAACGACATGAGCTCGCGCGACATCGAGGGCGAGAACCCGCTGTATCTTCCGCAAGCCAAAGTTTACGACCGGAGCTGCGCGCTCGGGCCTTGTCTTCTCGTGCAGGACGATCCGTTGCCGGCCACCACGGAAATCTTGCTGGAGATTCGCCGCGGGAGCGCGGTGGTATTTTCAGGCGCGACCACACTCAAAGAGATGAAACGGAAACCCGAGGAGCTCGTGCGGTATCTCTACCGCAATAACAGCTTCCCACGCGGGTGTTTCTTGCTGACCGGCACCGGCGTCGTGCCTCCAGATTCGTTCACCTTGAAGCCCGGCGATGAGATCCGCATCACCATTCCGCCGATTGGGATTTTGGTAAATGCGGTTGGATGAAATCTCGCGTCATTAAGATGAACCATCGTAGGGGGTCGCATGGAGCGCCCTCGAGAATGCTCAGGGAGC
>Ga0116105_1000261_pt1 | contig 15301 bp, 18 predicted proteins | sample June2015DPH_6_20_FD_89716 | JGI IMG/M metagenome (GOLD analysis project Ga0116105, IMG submission 89716) | Peatland microbial communities from SPRUCE experiment site at the Marcell Experimental Forest, Minnesota, USA - June2015DPH_6_10 | ecosystem: Environmental > Terrestrial > Soil > Wetlands >... | reverse complement strand
CTCCACTGCGCTCGGGGCAGGCTGTGGGTACCCGGCAACTGTCATCTCCCTTACTTGGCGACTTCTTTGCCGATGTCCTTTACTCCAACGGCCGTTTTTTCACCAGCTTTCTCGGTGTACTTCACGGAAACTTTCGAACCTTCCTTAAGGCCTTTGGCGGAGTCCTTGGTGCCCTCCCAAGCTGTGTCCCCGCTCCACTTGATGGTGTGTTCGGTACCATCGGCAGTTTTGACCACGATCGTTTTGGCGTCGTGGTCCACATGCTTCACGAAGCCAGAAACCAGATGAACCGCATCTTCGCCCACTGCGACGGCCTGCAAAGCGGCTACCGCCAAGAAGGTGGAGAGACAGATCAACGCAATTCGCTTTGCCATAGAGATCGACATATCGGTATGCTCCTTTCCAACTCGAAATGAGTTTACACTCATCTCCTCTGCCTTAACCAGAGTGACTCAGAGAGGCCTTTCGAGGAATGGTCGAAATCTTGTCCAGAGGATATCGATTTTCTGGCGCCGCATCTCGCAAAGGAAAAGAGACAGGATCCACCCCGCCCATCTTAGCTATTGTCCCAAGCACCGGATTAAGACTAAACTCTAACCCTAAGTGCGGAGCAGTTTAGTTCTAACGTTGTTTCTGGCAAGCACCATGACCAACCGCGCGTCGCTTCCGGCATTTTTTCTTTTACTTCTCTCGTCTTCCGTGTCTGCGCAGACGTTTGGTTTGCCGGGTTCGAACTCGCCAACATTTTCGACGCCATATCGGCAGCCCCAGCAGCCGATCGATGTGAATCAGAATCTGTGGCTGCTGAACGGTCGGGATCGCAGCCCGCTGGAGGGTGCCAGCGGTTCTCTCTCGAAGCTCGACCTCAAGGCTCCTGGAAAGGCGCGCCGTGAATACGACAAGGGCTATCAACTTCTGCAGCGCAAAGATCTGCAAGGCGCCATCGAACACCTAACCACCGCAATTTCGATCTACTCCACTTACGTCTCGGCACACAATGCGCTCGGCTCCGCCTACCTCGGTTTACATAAGAATGATGAGGCCCGCGCCGAATTCGCTGCTGCGGTTGCGCTCGACGACCACCTGCCCACTTCCTATTTGAATCTGGGCTGCGCCGAACTCGCTCTTAGCCGTTTTTCGGCCGCACAAGAGGCCATCCAGAAGGCATCCAGCATCGCTCCTCTTGATCTTGAACTACTCACTGCGCTGGTCTATGGGCAGTACATGAATCATGATTATGGGAGCGCAGTCGAAACTGCCCGCCGCGTGCATGAGCGCAAGCACGATGGAGCCGCAATGGTTCATTTCTTTGCCGCTGCCGCCTGGGCGGCCCAGGATAACGTCCCCCAGGCGCAGAAGGAATTGTTGACGTTTTTGCGCGAGGATCCGAAGTCGCCCGCCGCGTTGCAGGCGGTTCAGATCATGGAGGATATGAAGCGGGATCAGGAGCATCCTTCCGCGGTTGCTGCTTTGAACGTTTCCATTACGGCGGCGTCGGCCTCAATCCCCTCCGTGCCGGTGGCGTTACCGCAGCGCGTCCAAAAGCTCCTACAGGACGCGAAAGAGAGCGGCCAAATTGCGGAGGCTGAAGCGGAAGCGGAGTGTCCCACGTGCGCACCGGACGAATCTGCAGCCGAGGCTGAGGTGACGGCCGGTTCGGTTCCGCGTCGCAGTGTCTCAAGCGCCGCCTATCCCGGCTTTATTTTGCATTCTTCTACCGACGAGGTCGCCGTGTTTTTTGCGGCCACCGATCATGGCAGGTCAGTGACCAACCTTACCGCGAATGACGTTAAGCTCCACGACAACAGCAACCCTCCCGCCGTCGTTACCGGATTTCGCAGTGAGTCTGAGTTGCCGTTGCGCCTGGGTCTTGTCATCGACACCAGCGCCTCCGTTCGAGACCGCTTCAACTTCGAGCAGCAGGCTGCCAACAATTTTATGCAGAAGGTGATGACCGGCCAGAATGATCTTGCATTTGTGATCGGTTTCGCCAACTCGGTGCTGCTGGTCCAGGATTTCACCAACGATCAGAAACTTATTTCCCATAGCGTCGGCGAACTCGTGGCCTCCGGCGGCACGCACCTCTGGGACGCGGTCGCCTTCGCCGCCGATAAGCTCGCCAGTCGCCCCGAATCCCAGCCTGTGGCCAGAGCTCTGGTGGTGATCAGCGACGGCGAGGACAATTCCAGCAGCGATACTCTCAAGCAGGCGATTCGCAGCGCGCTACGCGGAGAAGTCGCGGTCTACACCGTCAGCACAAAGGATGTCCTGGATGAACCCGACAAAAATGTGGTGGGCGAGCGGGCCTTAACCGCCCTAGCCGAACTCAGCGGTGGAGCTGCCTTTTCCCCCGGCTCCATTCACAATCTCAATGGCAGTCTAGCCGCCCTGCAACAGGTGATTCGTAGCCGCTATCTCATCTCCTACAAACCGGCTTTCTTCCAGCGCGATGGCAAGTACCATGCCATCGATCTCAAGGCGGAGAAAGATGGACACGAACTGCGCGTGTACGCGCGCAAAGGCTATTACGAATCCACGGGATCGCACAATGGGCCGGATCGTTTTTGAGCACAACCAACTGCTGGAAGCCCGGGTCATTAGGAAGTGTAAGTCCAGCCTTAGGGATTCCCTCGGCCGGTTCGAATCATCTTCGCAATAGTATTCTCCCGAGAGCCCGAGCAATGGTAAGGGGATGAGTCGCCAAAGTGCAGATTCGTCCTAATGCACTTTGCGGTTCGTGAAAGACGCCGAGTTGCCGCAGCACGGTACCGCGGTCATAGTAGATTTTTTCCCCGGCCAGACGGTCTTCGGCGTCGAAGGTGTACACACCGCACAGCGGGAACTTGACTCGCCTCCCTGTCGCGGGCAGCCCGCGCCAATCTCCAAGATGCGTCCCGCGGATAATTACCTCAACCAGAATGGCCTCCTCCGCCACATGCTGGCGTTCTACGTGGATCTCCAAGTCGGGGAGCGCCTGCATCAGCTGTGTGTAGAAAAGCCGCACGCCATCGCCATCCTTGTAATGTTCGTCCCACGCTTCATCGTCGTATCGGGCAGCATCGCCGAAGGTGCTAAGGACTGCTTCGAGGTCGTGCTTGTTTTCCAGCCGAATGTGTTCTTCGACAATGGCGACACGGGCTGACCGCCTATCTCTCGGGAGTGATGCGCTTGCCACCGGTACCTCGCTTAAGTTCAGGATACCTGGGTTTTGTTAATTCTTGCGCCCTAGCCTATTCCCAAAGCCACAGCTCATGGCGGGCCCGTCCAAACTCCACATGACCTGCTGCAGACGCCTCGCACCCCCACAACGACGCCCAAGCTCATCCCCCGTCGTAACCTGAAAGCGTCATGGCCACTGAAGTTTCCGTTCAACTGGTTTCGGCGCGAAGACTCGCGGCCGTCCGCCAGTCTATTCGTCTCGACCAGATTGCCACCGCCTGGTGGCGGGCCCTCGACCAGGTGTGGGCGTTCCTGCAGCAACATCCCGGACTCCGAACGGATGGCCACAACATCTTCCTGTATCACCATCCGGCAAACATACAGTCGCCGATGGACGTGGATTTCGGCGTTCAGGTCACGCGCCTCTTTGAGCGATCCGGAGACGTGGTTTCGACCGATACCCCGGCGGGAAGGGTCGCAACCGCTCTGCATGTCGGACCATACGAACGGCGATTCATGCCTGGGCCGCCGCCAACAAAGCGTCGTTTTCCGGCACGCTCTGGGAGATTTACGGCGACTCGACGGAAGATGCCGCGAAACTGGAAACGCGGATCGAATATCTCTTGTCCTAGGGAATATCTCTTGTTCTAGGGTCGTCCACACGTAACTGCCACCTACGCGATCACTTTTTCCCCAGCCTAAAATCAATCCCTGCCGATAACCGAAGCGTGCCTGTGTTAACACCGTTGGCGCGGAAGGTAGGAAAATCAAATTGGCCCCGCACCGCGAGTCTCCCGGCGCGATCGAGCGCAACGTCAACTCCACCTCCGCCGGAGTATGCGAAGCCGTTGTTCGCGCCGAGAAAGCCGTTGTTCGTGGTATTCGCATGCACTCCGCCGATTCCGCCCTGAACGAACGGAATCAGGCGGTTCCATCGGCGAAAGGAAAATCGCGGGCCGAAAATGTAGGTTTCGCCGACGAGGCCGGGGATGCCGGGAGCGCCGTCATATGAGCCGAAATCGCCGACCGCTCCGAGCCACCGGTTGATATTGAAGGCCACAGCGGCGCTGCCGCCGTTCAACTTGAGCGTGTAGCCCTTGGCGAGGAAAAGGAAGGAATATTCCGCAGACACGTCAGCAACCGGAAGTTGCTGCGCATAGGAAGCTGCGGACAGAAAGAGGAAGGCGAAGACTGCCAACACTACTTTTTTCATCGGCGTCAGTCTCTTTATCGTTATTCCGACGGCCCTCGATCTTGGCCCACGCAGAACACTAACACCGATTTTTGGAAAAAGTGTCAACCCAGGCGCGGCGAACCTGACGGAGGGGTTGAGGGCACCGGAGCGTAGAAGGAGTCTGATCTTCTGCGACACTTGAAGCTTGAGTTTCGTACGTCTCGCAAGAGAACGAGAGACGGGCACCACGTTACCTAACTCCGGCTCTCAGTTGAATCCCAACCCCTCCAGAGGAACGCTCTGCGGTGAGCCCACACCATCGTAGGCGATGCTGAGCGACGCCGTAAAAGTTCCGTCGGCAGTTGGCCTGAACTCGACGTGGATGAGGCAGCCCTTGCCTGACGCCAATTCCGCGCCGCAATTGTTCTGCTGCACGAACTGCGCCGCTCCCGTTCCGGTAATGCTGATGCCGGTAATTTTCAGCCCGAGGTTGCCCACATTGGTGAGAACCACTTCTTGTGGCGTGCTGGTCTTGCCCACCTGGTTTTCCCACTCATACAAGCTGGTGGGCGAAATACTGGCTGCAGAGCCTAGCAATACTTGCACATTCGTCGGTCCGGCGGGATTAGTGCCGGCATACAGGAAGTCCAGCTTGCCGTCGTTGTTAAAGTCAGCCACGCTGAAGCCTCCGGTGGAACCCGAAGACCAAGTATTGCTATACGGCAGCGTCACGGCCGACTGAAACGTGCCGTCCCCGTTACCCGGAAACACGGAGACGTTCAGGATTTCGTCGTCGGAATTTTGCACGGCGATATCCAGCTTGCCGTTGCCAATGAAATCGCCAGCCTGGATGCTTCCAAAAAGTGATGCAGCAATACAGCTGCCGGGCGTGAACGTGCCATCGCCGTTGCCGAGAAGCACGCAGAGTCCACTGTTAAAGTCGACGGCGATCAGATCGGGCTTGCCATCCCCATTCACATCGGCAGTGGCAATCGAATTCGCCGTTGTGGTGTAGAGAGCGCCGGCGCGGAACGTGCCGTCGCCATTGCCCAGATAAATTTGCACTTCGCCGTCGTTATTTCCAAAAGCTGCGGCCACCCCGAGGTCGAGGATGCCGTCGCCGTTAAAATCTGCCACCGCGATATTGGAAGCGTCGAATACATTGTCGATTTGCGCCGCGGGATCGAGCGTAAATGTACCGTCGCCATTGCCCAGGAAAATACTGATCGAACCAGGATATCCGGACGCGGTTCCGAGCAGGTCGAGTTTGCCATCGCCATTCAGGTCCACCAGCGCGAGGGGTTCGACATATTCGAGCGGCGATCGGGGCTTGAGTTGACGGAAGTGGCCGTGGCCGTCGCCCAGCAAGACCACTGTCTCGTTGGAGTAGTAGTCGCTGACTACCAGGTCAAGATTGCCGTCGCCGTTGACATCGCCGGCGCGCATCCACTCGATGGGAATCGTGACGTTGGTAGTGATCGGAGCGGCGAAGCCCCCGTGTCCGTTTCCGCGATAGTAAACAATCGAGCCGACGCTTCCGTCGGCTTCCACGAGTACGGCATCGGACAACCCGTCGTGATCGATGTCCGCTGCCAGAACCCCAACCGTAAGGCCGGGTTCAAAAGGACCTTCGAGCGCAGTCGAGGGCGCCAAGAAAGCTTTTTCAATCGGGAAGGGAACCGAGTTGGAAGTTCCTCCACCGGGCGTCGGGTTGACCACCGTCACGGTGCCTGTCCCAGCCTTGGCCACGTCGGCTGCCGTAATGGCCGCCTGCAACTCACCCCTCGAAACGAATGTGGTCGTGCGCGCCGAACCGTTCCAATTCACGACCGCATTCGATGCAAACCCCGTTCCGCGCGCTGTAAGTGTAAATGCCCCTGACGCCGGCGCCGCGCTGAAAGGCGACAGCGGCTGGTTGACCAGCGGAACTGGATTTGTCTGCGCGCTCGCAAGAGTCGCGAAAACAAAAATGAGGGCGATAGCGTGGCCGGGCTTCATGGAGTTCTCCTAATCAATTCGCAATCAGGTGTGATCGTAAGGCGCTTGCAGAGACTGAACCTTTCAGTGCAGCTGAAGGCCTCGATTCTGTCCCTTTGGACGCGCCTGGTCAAGATGAAAGAACTTGCAACGTTTATTTCCGGTTGGGGAAAATGCAGGGCACTCTCCGAATTCCATCACAGATCCGTGTTGTATCCTAGTTTCAAATCATGTCTCGCGTATTCATCACCGGATCTTCCGACGGCCTAGGCCGCATGGCCGGAGAATTGCTTATTCGGCAGGGACACAGCGTCGTTCTCCACGCTCGCAACGAACAGCGCGCAGAGCAGACGCGAAAGGCTGTTCCCAAAGCCGAGGCGGTCGTCATTGGAGACCTTGCCAGCATCGCGCAGACCCGCAAGGTGGCCGAACAGGCGAACGCGCTGGGCGCATTCGACGCCGTGATTCACAACGCCGGCGTCGGCTACCGCGAGCCGCGGCGCATTGCGACTGAGGATGGCCTGCCTCACGTGTTCGCTGTCAACACGCTTGCGCCTTATATTCTGACGGCGTTGATCCTCAAACCCAGTCGCCTGATTTACCTGAGTTCCGGTCTCCATCGAGACGGAGACGCTTCGCTGGAAGATTTGTCATGGGAGAAGCGCCCGTGGCGAGGACAGCAGGCTTACTCCGATACCAAATTCCACGACGTGCTTCTCGCGTTCGCGGTGGCAAGGCATTGGCCCGGCGTTTTCTCGAACGCGTTGGAACCGGGTTGGGTCGCGACAAAAATGGGTGGGCCTTCAGCCCCCGATGATCTCGATGCCGGATACGAAACCCAGGCCTGGCTCGCGGTGAGCGATGACAAAGCCGCGCGTGTAACGGGCGAATACTTCTATCACCAAAAGCTGCGCAAACCGCAGCCGGCAACACGCGATCCTGAGCCGCAGGAGAAACTGATCGAAGCCTGCCACCGGTTTTCTGGAGTAGCGCTGCCGGAAAGAAACTAGCGCAAACTTCGCGCGCCCCGCTTCTCGCTTCTTTTGCGACACCCTTCGGCTCGGCTCACGGCAGGCTGTGGAATGGCCTCACTCTTGGGGTGCCGCATGCTAGCCGGGCGCCCAGTACTGCCTAGCGATCGATTTCCCCTACGCACCTCAAACCGACCATGGTGCACCCTCCTCCCGGACAGGTGTGCCTTCCGGGGCAGCTATTCAATTCGGTTGCCTGTGGTGGATCGGCTGCAACACCCCCGATAAACCTCTGGTCTAAGTCCTTTAAAGTGATTTTCTTCAGCTTCAACTTTTTCATGTTAGTGACCTTCGGGTTGAACTAAATACATGAATCTCACTTGGCCGCAATGTTAGCTTCTCATTTCTTTCCGGTCAATAAGGTGGTCGTTGCATTTAATATCTGGAACAAATCCTCACCCCCTCGTATCGTAGCCTGCGGGTCCGGATAGTGCGTGGGCAGGTGGCCCGGAGCCGCAAAAGGGGCGAGGCACCCGACACCCGGAGAAAAACCGGCGGCAGGTCTTGCCGCCGGAACGTCCTAAGCACCACAGCTATGCGATGAGCTGCTGGCAATGCAGTGTGCATTTGGTTGGTCACCGCGGTTGTGAGCTGGCGCACTCAACAAAAGTGCCAGCACTAGCGAGACGACGAAGTTCATGTACCCTCCTTCGCTTGGAACTTCCCCAAGTATCTAAGCCTTCGCAAGATTATAGACTGCGTACGACCTATCAAATTCACCGGGTAGGTCCTTAGGCGGCGCGCTCGTGATCCCGCTTAATCTCCTGTCCCGGTAGTTCCTTCTCCTTGGTCCGTATCTCCACTTGCTCATGCTTGATATCAAGTCGCAGCCGGTTATAGATGCCCATGTATTGATTCGCCACCCAAACCAGCGCAAACAGCGCCACGAGATACCCGCGCCAATCCGTATAAAGAAGTTTGAACTGCGTTATGTACATAAACACCGCGGCGACATAATGGCTGAAACAATACTCGCAGGTGAACAGGTAAAAAAACTTTCGCCGCACCGGCGATCTCGCATATCTCGACTGCCGCTGGCAAAAATCGCGCGGCTCGCGAAACACCTCTTCGTGTGTGATCGTCCACGCAATACACGCCACCGGAATCGACAGCAGAAGCAACCAGGCGAATTGATAGCTTAAGAGCACGGCCCAACTTGGATGCACAAATTCCCGGAAGAGCAGTGTCTAAATGCCCCGAATCTTTCCGTGAGTAATTCCGCTGGAAGTGAGCGCCCCCCGAGCAAAGCGCGCGCAAGGGCACTGCATCTCGGCGCGTGGGCGCTTCTGATCGAGATCGCCCGCAGACCCTCTCCCATCCCCGAACGCGACGCAGCCGCCTGCGACCCAGCGGTTTAGTATCAGGGCATGCCTTCAGGCATTCCGCAAAGGGCATCGCAGACGGCGCCTTTAGGCGCTTCGGCTTTCGCTGCCTTGAATCCGTACCCCCAACGCGACATCAATTAATATTGAAATCGAACGATCAAGCCCAAAGTGCCGACGACCAACGACCAACGACTAACGACGACACTCACCATCGGAGTCCTGGCCCTGCAAGGCGACTTCGACGCCCACCGCCGCCGCCTCGAAGACCTAGGCGCCAGAGTTGTGCTCATCAAAAAGCCCGAACAACTCGACGAAGTCGATGGCCTCGTCATCCCCGGCGGTGAATCCGGCACATTCCTAAAACTGTTGGGCGAAAAAGGATTCGAGAAGCTAAAAGAGTTCGTGCGCCTAAAACCAACCTTTGGCACCTGCGCGGGAGCAATTCTGCTTGCCACTGACGTGGAGAATCCCAAGCAAGTTGGGCTGGGTGCAATCGATATCAGCATCCGACGCAACGCTTACGGCCGCCAGGTCGATAGCTCCATCCGCGAAGGCAAGTTCCTGAACGGTTCATCCGGTGACAACGCCGCGTCTCCGCTGGAAATGGTCTTCATCCGGGCCCCAAAAATCGAGCGCGTGGGCCCGGGCGTCGAAGTCATAGCCACCGAAGGCAAAGACTCAGTCGCTGTAAGGCAGGGAATTGTAATGGCCGCGACTTTCCATCCCGAACTGTCGGAAGACACGCGAATCCATCAGGCGTTTCTCGACTTGATAAGAGAAAACGGAGGGACCAGATAAATGTCTGACGAAGACATCACATCGCTTCGAGGTCCGGTCGAGAAAGTTGACGGGAAACTCGTCCTGAGAATTCCGCTCGACGCCGGTGGTGACCGATTGATCGAGTGCTCGCGGGGACTTTCGGAGACCGAAGCCGGCTACCTGAACATCACGATACCGGAATGGCTGGCTGGGGTTCTGCGCATTGAAGCTGGCAGCGTGGTTTCGGTAGACAATCGCAATGGCAAGTGCAATATTCAGCCAATTAATCCTTTACTTATTCAATAGGGACGGCCAGCGATTCACTTTGCCGGCAAGAACTCAATCTTTATATCCTGGCTAGCGGCCTTGAAATCAAAGTCTGCGGTCACGAAAATGCGTTCCCGGGAATCCGCTGTGAGTTCCACTCCGAGGGCATCCACGTAGGGAATTGAGGATGTGAGCCGGATCAGTGCCGCCCGCACCGCACGGTCAGCATCCACAGCAACCACTGGAATTCCAAATGAAGCCAGGCGCGATAGCACCGAGTCCATGGTTCGGCTGCCACGATTCTTGCAGGTCTGACCGGCAATCTCGCCCCAGTGCAGGGAAGAGATGACCGCCTCGCATTCTCCCGCCAAGTGCCCGAGGATGATTTCAGACACGCGATCCGCTCCCGCCTCGCCGTCGAGGAAGCGCAACACGGCGCTCGAATCGAGGACGTAGGTCGCCATCGCCTAAAATCGATCCTTCGCGCGCCGGCGATCCCGCAGCAGACTCTTGGTGAGAGACGGCCCTCCGGCCAGCATCCCGCGAGTCTTCTCCACAAGCTCCCTTGTCACCGGCTCCAGGATTATTTTTCCCTCCGCACGCGTCACAGCGATCCGCGTCCCCGGCTTAATTCCAAGTGCAGCCCGCATCTCGGCAGGAATGACGAACTGCCCCTTAGTGCTTACAGTAGTAATCTGACAAGTCATTCTTACATTATACCAAAGGTAAGAGTTTATCCCTGCCATCGATCCCCCAAAAATTCTCTTGACAAACCCTATCGCGTAACTATACGGTTACGTATTATGCGGAACCGTTCGGTTACATATTCCCCGGAAAGAAACACGGAGGCCACCTTCCAGGCCCTCGCCGATCCCACCCGCCGCGCTGTTCTCGACCTTCTTCGCCGAGGCAGCCAGCCCGCCGGAGGAATCGCCAGCGCTTTTCCCGTCTCCCGTCCCGCAATCTCCAAACATCTGCGCCTGCTGCGCCGCGCCCATCTCGTGCGTGAGCATCGCGAAGGCCGTCACCGCGTCTACCAACTCAATCCCGAACCGCTTCGCGCCGTCGACTCCTGGCTCGATCAGTACCGCAGTTTCTGGAAGATGAACCTCGGCAACTTGAAAACTTTCGTAGAGGCCGAATACGCCAAAGAAACCCAGCAGCAATCTGCAAAACAAAATTCCAAATCGAAAGGAAAACTCTAAATGAAAGCGCTCCGCAGCGTTCTCCCGATCCTACTGATGTTTGCCGCAACCGCCCTCGTGGCCCAAACTAGCGCCCAGAAATCTTTCGACCAACTTAAGACGCTCGAAGGCGGCTGGGAAGGGAAGAACGGACAGGGTCACCCCGTCACCGTCAGCTTCCGCGACACCGCCGGCGGCTCCGCGCTCATGAGCGAAATCCACGGCCACGGTCCCGAAAAGATGATCAGCATGTTCCACCTCGATGGCCCCAACCGCCTGATGCTCACGCACTACTGCGGCGCAGGCAATCAGCCGCGCATGACCGCTACGACCTCCGCCGACGGCAAGACCATCACCTTCGACTTCTTCGACGGCACCAATATCGGCGACGCTGGCCACATGCAGCGCGTGGTCTTCACTATGGTCGATGCCAACCACCACACCGAAGAGTGGACCTTCAACGCCGGTCCCGGCAAAGAAATGAAGGAATTCTTCGACCTGCACCGCGCCGAAGTAGCCCAACAATAACCGAAAGACGTGAAGGTGGAAATGGAGCGGCGGACCTCTTTGTCCACCGCCGTTGATGTTCAATATTTCAATCATCAAGATAAGGAGCACAAATGGCAACCCTAGCAATCACCCCAACTCAGGATGCAATCGTCAGCGAAATCTTCATCGCCGCTCCCGCCCAACGCATCTTCGAAGCCCTAACCGATCCCAAGCAAGTTATGACCTGGTGGACCAGCGAAGAGTGCCGCATCGAGCGATTCGAGTTCGAGGCCCGGTGCGGCGGCAAGTGGCGCTTCCAAAACACCAAGTCAAGGCTCAGCGTGAACGGAGTAAGCAACTTCCACTGCGAAGGCGAAGTCATCGAGTACGATCCTCCGCGCTTGCTCGCCTACACCTGGATCTCCAGTTGGCACGAAGACAAATCCCGCCGCACCGTAGTTCGCTACGAACTGACCCAGGAAGAAGGCGGAACGCAGGTAAAAGTCATTCACAGCGGATTGGCCCAGGAATCCGTTGCCCGCGAAGGCTACAGCGGCGGCTGGCCCGGCGTTCTGGAAAGACTAAAACACTTCACCGAGAAATAATCGGCGAAATGTGTGAATGGAAACACCTAACGAAACGTGGCGCCCACTTCTCGCTTCTTTTGCGAGAAGTGGGACTCGCCGAGTGATGCCGTGATCGTAGGGGGGAGGAAGCAGATGGGCTAACTTCCATCTCTGTGTATTTTAATTCGCAACCGGGTCGCGCCCTCGGGAATCGGACCAGTAAGACAGGTCCGAAAATGGAGGCGAAAAAATGTCAAAGTATCCGGTTCTATTCGCAATGGCAGGAGTGTTGGCTCTGGGCAGTCCCAGCAAGCCCACGGCAACCTCAGGATCGTGGCAGGTAGACGCTCGCCATTCCGATGCTCAACTCATCACCGACGCGACCACCGATTACGGCAAGACCCAAATCGACGTAACTCTCGGCTTCGGCCGCGTCAGCGGCCGAATCAATATCGACAACGACGATCTCACCAAGTCCTGGTTCGACTTCCGACTCTATCCCGCCACCGGCATGACCCCCGACATTACCGAGGACGGCAAGTTCCTCACCGAGTGGCTGACCGATCTCTCCAACAACACCTTGGTATGCTTTCACTCCAAGGGCGCCACGCGCACCTCCGATGGCAAGTTGCAAACCACTGGCATTCTCGCCGTAACTCGCGTGGATCGCAACGTGGACGCAACCCCAAGCGAAGCCTACTCCGGACCGGTCTACGGCCCGCCGATCATCCATCGCGTTACCCATGAAGCAACTTTCGTCTTCGACCTTGCGCCGGCCAAAGGCAACGGGGGCAAGGACGGCGAGATTGTGGCCGCAGGATCGACGCGCATGTTCCGCGAGGATTTTCCCCAGTTAGTGAAGACCGTAGTAAGCACTTACTGGCCCCCTGTGGTTCAGGATAAGAAATGTCAAAACCCGGACTTCGGCGGAGGCCAAGCCTACAGCGGCCCCCAGTGCACCGGAACTCTTATCGAGGCTCCCGGCCTTCCCGCAGCCCCGCACGCAGCCGGCGGCCAGGACGTCGGCATCTCACAGCATTTCAACGCCCTGGTTGGAAATCGTCTGACGGTAACGGTTCACCTGCGCCTGACGCCCAACACATCGTCAGAACAAGCAGCAATGTGAAATCAAACAAGGATGACAGCGCCAACTGAAGCGGGTGCCCCATCCAATCCATCTTTTGGCTTGGGTGGGGATTCTCCAACGAGCTCGCGGTTCAGAAGTCCGAAAAACTTGTCAAGCCCCCAACCCACCCAATTTCCCCTAACTCATTGACTAGCCCACACAAATATTTCTGCAAAACTGTCCCTTTCCCCTAAAGCTAATTGATATAATAAAAATATAGAGCAAAAACAGGCGCAGTCCCACAAGGGACGTGCGCCATTTTCATTTTCATTAGAAATTGTTCAAGCAAAGGAACCTTTGTGCCGGATTGGGATGCAGCTTCGTCTGGGGGTGCCCCATGTCTCCCATCTTTTGGGAGACGTGGGTCGCTCACGCGCATAGGTGCCCGGGATATTGGAGAAGACGGTTGGAATGGGAACCCGAGGCAAGAGCTGACGAATAGCGAGCGACTGCGCGGCCCAAGGAGGCAATGTCCGATAACAGGTATTATGTAAAGTAGAGCGACTCCTGTTCCGCATCGAGCTTTTTCAACGCGTTTGCTGCTGATCCTCCGTCCACCCCTCGGAAGGTCAACGACCCCACAATCAGTTGACCAACTTGATCTTCGGCGGCACGCTAGCCGCACGAACAATCAACTCCGAGGCAGCCTTACCCAGCGTCACCGAACACCTCCGCGAATACTCGCGAAGAATCTTCACAACGTCATCATCAAGCTTGAGCGTAACGCGCATGACGGATGCTCACGAAAAGAAAAACATCGGGTAAGGAGAATTGAAGTTGAATGAAAAGGGGAGTCGCACCACCGGCAAAGCGCGACGCGAATTCCCTGCCAGGAATGTGTAACCGTACAGTTACATCTTATACTTGCCCAAATCGTCGTCGTTCAAGCCTTCAAGATACTTACGCAGCTCCTCGGCAGTCACGCGATCGGACATGCTCGCCGCCTGCTTCGAATTCTTCAGCACCAACTCATCCACGAAGATGGGACAATCCACCCGCAAAGCCAACGCCAGCGCATCCGACGGCCGCGAGTCGATGCTGATCACCTCGCCCCCGCGCTCCAGCCAGATCACCGCATAAAACGTGTCTTCCCGCAACTCAGTGACAACAACTTTATGCACCTGAGTCTCAAGCCCAGTAAGCACATTCTTAATCAAATCATGCGTCATCGGACGCGGCGTGTTCACCTTCTCCATCTCCAGCGCAATCGCATTCGCCTCATAAACCCCCACCCAAATAGGCAACACCGACTCACCAGCCACATCCTTAAGAATAACAATAGGAGTCTGCGTGACTGGGTCCATCAAAAGGCCGCGGATTGTCATTTCTACTTCCATTTGGGCTCCTGCAACAACCTTATTCTCTCCACAACTTTGGCTCCTGCAGCAACCTTACCTCCGCAACAAGCTGACCCCCTGCAACAACCTTGGCTCCTGCAACGACCTTGCCTCTTGCAAAAACCTTAGATCGTGCAACAACGCTTTATGTGACAACATGGCTTGAAGGGGAGGGCGCATTTGCTTTTTTATATCACCAATTCCCCTAAGAGCGAGTTGGGAAAGGTTTGGGTTGCTTTCACATTTACGTACGTTCCTATTTGTGGAACCGATGTTTCCGGAGCGGTGAAGTTTAAGGTTTTGTTTTGGGTGGTGCGGCCGATCCATTGCTTGCGGGATTCGTTTTTCGCTTCAACCATTACTTCTTGCGTTGTTCCTAAGTACTTCTTGTAACGCTTGATTTGGATTTCTTTTTGGCGCTCCATCAGCGCTTCCAGGCGGCGGGATTTCTCTTCGTCTGGGATCGCGTCTTGGAGCGATAGTGCCGGTGTGTTTGGGCGTGGGGAATATTTGAAGGTGAAGACTCCGTCGTAGCCTACTTCGTCCAGCAGGTTCAATGTTTCCATGAAGTCTTGGTCGGATTCTCCTGGAAATCCTACGATTACGTCTGTGGTGATCGCTATGTCGCGCTCGGCGGATTTCATCCACGCTATGCGTTCTTCGTATTGCTCGCGAGTGTAGAGGCGCTGCATGGCTTGCAGCACTTTGTTCGATCCGCTTTGCACTGGCAAGTGAACATGGTCGCAGAGCGTGGGGACGGCGTCGATGGCATCTACTATGTCGCGGCCGAAGTCGCGCGGGTGCGAGGTGGTGAAGCGGACGCGCTTGATGCCGGGGACTTCTCCTACTGCGACCAGCAATTCTGCGAAGCTTTTTCTGGAAGCCGACTTCCCTGCTGAGTCTTTGT
>Ga0116105_1000260_pt1 | contig 15301 bp, 16 predicted proteins | sample June2015DPH_6_20_FD_89716 | JGI IMG/M metagenome (GOLD analysis project Ga0116105, IMG submission 89716) | Peatland microbial communities from SPRUCE experiment site at the Marcell Experimental Forest, Minnesota, USA - June2015DPH_6_10 | ecosystem: Environmental > Terrestrial > Soil > Wetlands >... | reverse complement strand
TTCCTCCCTTTGCACATTATTGTTACTATAATGATGTCATATTGTCAACACAAATGATATCACATGTGATGTAATACGTGTTATCTAACAAAAATTGGCACAATCCCGTTGTGACATCCAACCTTGCGCCTCGCTCGAATTCGCCGCATGATTGTCCCAGCAGAGGCAGTACATCGCCCCGCCCGCAGGGCGAATGCGGCGCAAAACTAAGTCCTTTCCAAGGCGTGGTTTACCGCCAATTTCCCGCTAAGTTCCTGATTCCAGCGAATTACCCCAGGGGAGGGCACCCCCATCCGTTTCTCTCACCCCGTGCCACCCCCACTTGCATCTCCCCACAAGGCGTAACATCCAATAGCTGAGATCCAATTATGGGAAACACATTCAAGACCGCGTTTCTGCTCACCGCGCTTACGCTGCTGCTGATGTTCTTTGGCCGCTACTTTGGCGGCGAGAACGGGATGATTCTGGCGCTGGTGTTTGCCGCCGTGATGAACTTCGTCTCCTATTTCTACTCCGACAAGATTGCGCTGGCCATGTACCGCGCGCAGCCAGTAACGCGCGAGCAGTTGCCGCGCGCCTACGCTGCCGTTGAGCGATTGGCGCCCAAGATGGGCATTCCGATGCCGAAGATGTACGTGATTCCAACCGAGTCGCCAAACGCCTTTGCCACGGGACGCAACCCGCAGCACGCCTCGGTTGCGGTAACGCACGGGATTTTGGGCCTGCTGAATGACGAAGAACTGGAAGGCGTTCTGGCGCACGAGTTGGGCCACGTAAACAATCGCGACATCCTTATCAGTTCAGTCGCAGCGACGATTGCCGGCGCGATTACCATGCTGGCCAGCATGGGCCGCTTTGCCATGATCTTTGGCGGCTTCGGCGGAGGCCGTGACGAGCGGCGCGGCGGAGGGCTTTCGGCGCTGTTTATGCTCATTGTCGCTCCGATTGCGGCGAGCTTGATTCAGTTGGCAGTGTCGCGATCGCGCGAGTATCAGGCCGATGCGACCGGCGCGCACTTTACGGGCAATCCGTATGCGCTGGCTAGCGCGCTACAGAAGCTGGATGCCTATTCGCGGCGTGTGCCGATGCAGGCTTCGCCTTCTACGGCGCATTTGTTTATTATTCAGCCGCTGTTGGGGATGAATTTTGGGAGTCTGTTCTCGACGCATCCTCCGATTGCGAAGAGGATTGAGCGGCTCACGGGTCGGCCCGCGGAGTTTATGCAGTAAAAAGCTGCGAACGGTGAGCTTTGAGCCGTGAGCGAACTTCGCCGCCGCGCTCTGGTTCTCAACCAAACCATTGCAAGTTATCGAGCCTGCCTTCGTTCTCATTCCAGAGGCTGATGCGGTCTGCGTAAGAGCTTGCTCACAACTCAAAGCTCAGCGCTCGCAGCTAGAGTGTGACATTGGTAACGCCGAGCCATCCCGCGCCCAATAGTAGAATCCATTCAATGTCTCCTGAGATTGCAATTGCCATTTCCCACAAAGCCGCGGAGCTAGAGCAGACACTGCGCCGCGTGATTCGCGGCAAAGACGATGTCGTACGTTTGGCGCTGGTTAGTATCTTCGCCCGCGGACATCTTCTGATTGAAGGCGTTCCCGGCGTCGGCAAGACTACGCTTGGCCAGGCGCTGGCTCGCGCCATCGATTGCACGTTTCAGCGCGTGCAGTTCACCAGCGACATGCTGCCTTCCGATGTGCTGGGAATTTCGGTTTATTCGGCGCTGGAGCAGGAGTTCGAGTTCAAGCGCGGCCCAGTGTTCACGAATGTTCTGCTAGCGGACGAAATCAATCGCACCACGCCGAAAACGCAGTCGGCATTGCTCGAGGCTATGAACGAAGGGCAAGTTACGGTCGACGCGCACTCTTACGAACTGCCGCAGCCATTTCTAGTGATCGCAACGCAGAATCCGGCGGAGCATCACGGGACCTATCCTTTGCCGGAGTCGCAGTTGGATCGATTTCTTATGCGCGTGCGCATGGGATATCCGGACGCCGCAGCCGAGCGTGAGATTCTGCGCTCGCAGGTTGGAGCAGCGCGGGTTCATGATATGCGACCGGTGCTCACCGGCGCAGAAGTTCTGGAAATGCAGGAGGCCGTTACACAGGTTCGCGTGGATGAATCGCTGGTGACCTACGCGCTGCAAATTGTGCAGCGAACACGGAAATCGGAATATCTTTCTTTGGGCGTTTCGCCGCGCGGGGCACAGGCGCTCTATCGAGCCGCTCAAGCCATGGCGTTTCTTGAGGGACGAAACTTCTGCACTCCGGAGGATTTCAAGCCTCTCGCCGTGCCGGTCTTCGCGCATCGCGTAGGCGTCAACGGGCAGTACGCATCCACGGTGAAGAAGTCGGATCAGGCCGATCAGGTGCTGAAAGAGATTGTGGAGAGTGTGGCGGTGCCCATATAATCCTCGCGGGTTGAGCAGCCAGTAGAAATGGTTAGATAGGGTCGCCCCTGGAGCGTTGAGCCTTGCTGACTGCCGCTCAGGGAGGTCGCGATGTGGGGAGACAGTCGCCGCCCGCCGTGTCCGAAGAAAAATGACTATTGGCATAAACACCTGCACGAAGGCGTCCCCGACGATCCGATCGAATCCACATTGGTGTGGAAGGACTCTGACCGGCATAGTGCTCTCTACGAGGCCTATAAGAAGCATTCCGCGGAGCTAAGGGCAATCGAGGACGGCGAGAATAAGCTGTTGTTGCTCATCATTGCGATTTTCGGAGCAGGCGTTACAGCGGCTTCAAAGGTCGATCTGAGGTACCACCTATTCCCGGCAATTCTCCTAACTTTGGTTTCGGTGGGCCTCATCTACCTTGACTGGCATGTTGTTGGGGAGAATCATGATCTCAGAATCGTCGTTCGAGAGCTGCTGGTTCGTTGCGAACAGGCGATGGGATTCTATACGCCGGATGCATTCCTAAAAGGCCGTACCCTGTATCAGGACGCCGAGCGCCATTATGCGTGCAAAGGAGAGAGTCTGCGGAGCTTCAGCCGCATCGTCGTCTGCATCGCCGGGGGCTCCCTCATTGTGCTCATATGGTGTAGCTTCGTGTGGGGCCCGATCCTACCCGGAGGGCTGGGTCCTGCGAACCCAGGCGCGGGACGAATTGAGCCTTTCCTCTCGGTCTTGTCCCGTCCTTAAGGATCGGTAATATATTCAAGGATATGTCCTTCCTTCGCTTCCTCGTGCTGCTCTCGCTGGTTGTCTGGATGGGTGGGCTGATCTTTTTCGCATTCGTGGTTGCTCCCACGGCGTTCTCGGTCTTGCCCACAACGCATCTTGCTGGAAACGTTGTCGGCCGTTCGCTTGGCAAGCTGCACTGGATCGCGATCATTTCCGGGATTGTGTACCTGGTCAGTTCACTCTTGTACAGCCGTTTGACGGATGGTACTGCACACATTTTTGCCGTGCGTCACATTCTTCTCTGCCTGATGCTTGCGCTTACGCTGATCTCGCAATTCGGAATCATTCCGCGCATGGACGTGCTGCGGGCCTCGCTCGGTGAAGTGCGCGCGGTGCCGATTGACAATCCTCAGCGCGTGCAGTTCGACGCACTTCATCTGTGGTCCACGCGCGTGGAGAGTGCAGTGCTTCTGTTGGGGTTGGTGGTGGTGTATTTGACCGCTTCCAAATTCTAGAAGGCTGCGGAAAGAGTCTTTTCGGCGGCAGAAGCAGACCTCGGGCGCTGAAGCGCGGCGGATTTTTGGGGAGCTTAGCAGCACGACTGAAGTCGAGCCCTTCCCAGAATCAGCCCACATTTGGGCGATCCTTACTTCATCATTTATTCTGAAGTGTTTGGCGAAGGGCGTTGATCGCTCTGTCTGCACCGTGATCAAGCTAAGCCAAAGAGCTAACGGCTAAGAGCTTCCCTTATGAAAACTGGAATTATCGGCCTGCCACAGGTGGGCAAGACATCCTTGTTTCGGATTTTAACCAAGGCGCACCTCTCCGGTCAGGCACGGGCTAATCCGCGCGAGGCGCACATCGGGGTCGCCAAGGTTCCGGACGACCGGCTCGACCGGCTCGCTGCGCTTTATAACCCGAAGAAGCTTACGCATACGTCGGTTGAGTATGTGGATGTGGGCGCGATCGGGCAGGAGGCGTTGAAGGATAGCGCTTATGCGGCGCATCTGCGCAACGTCGATTCGCTGGCGCACGTGGTGCGGGCCTTCGATGATCCGGCGATTCCTCATGTCGGAGAGATCGATCCGCTGCGCGACATCAGGAATGTGGATTTCGATCTGATGATCAGCGATCTTGGGCAAGTGGAAAAGCGCATGGAGCGGCTGGAAAAGGATCTCAAGAAGATGAAGACTCCGGAACTCGAAAAAGAATTCGAGTTACTGAAGCGGGCGAAAGTGCAACTGGAGTCGGAAAAGCCGCTGCGCGAAATGGAGATGACTCCGGAGGACAAGAAGCGCATCCGCGGTTTCATGTTCCTGAGCGAGAAGCCGATTCTTTATGTGCTCAACATTGGCGAGTCGGGCCAACTCGGCAAGGAACTGGAAGAAGCGGTTGGCAAGTACAAGCTCACGGAAATTGCCGGCCGGCCGAATGCCGGAGCCACCGCAGTCTGTGGAAAGGTGGAGGCGGAACTTGCGGAAATGGAAGACGCCGAGGCGGCGGAATTTCTTTTCAGCTACGGCCTTACTGAAAGCGGCCTGACCCGCTTGATTCGCACAACTTACAAACTACTCGGCTTAATTTCGTTTTTCACTGCTGGGGAAGACGAATGCCGCGCATGGCAGGTTCCCGCGCATTCCCGCGCGCAGGAAGCGGCGGGAGCGATTCACTCCGATCTGGAAAAGCATTTCATTCGCGCCGAGACGATTCGCTGGGATCAGTTGCTGGAAGCCGGTTCTGAGGCGAATGCGCGGGCAAAGGGAACCCTACGTCTCGAAGGCAAGGATTATATCGTTCAGGATGGGGACGTAATGCATATTCGGCATAGCGGATAGTCGCGAGCGCCTCCGTATACTCTTCCACATATGCTCTTTCGCCTGATCTTGTTTGGTTCTGCTCTGACCTTGGCCGCCTGCCTTTTTCCACAAACGAGTCCTGCAACGGCCGAGCCCGCACGGGCCAGCGCGTCTCAATCCAACGCCGCACCAGCGGGTTCCCCGGACTGGAGCGAACCATTTCCTCCACACCGGATGGTCGGCAATGTCTATTATGTGGGCAGCCGAGGACTGGCCGCATATCTGATCACGACGCCCGTCGGGCATATTCTGATTAACAGCAATTTGAGAACTTCTGTCCCGCTCATTCGGGAGAGTATTGAAAAGTTGGGGTTTCGTTTCAGCGACGTAAAGATCTTGCTGATCAGCCATGCTCACTTCGATCACGATGGAGGCGGCGCCGAGGTGAAAAAACTGACCAGCGCAGAATACATGGTCATGGATGCGGATGTGGATGTCGTCGAATCTGGCGGCAAGAGGGACTTCCAGTACGGTCACGATGTAACGATGCTGTATCCGACGGCCAAAGTGGACCGCGTGCTTCACGATGGTGACGAGGTGAAACTTGGCGATACCGTGCTAACAGCTCACAAGACCGCCGGGCATACCCGCGGCTGCACAACCTGGAGTTTGAAGGCACACGAAGCGGAAAAAACGTACAACGTTGTGATCGTGGGCGGCCCAAACGTTAATCCGGGATATAAGTTGGTAAACAACCAGCGCTATCCGGCAATTGCCGACGATTACGCTCACGGCTTTCGCGTGCTCAAGTCGCTTCCCTGCGATGTCTTCCTGGGTGCGCATGGGATTTACTTCGGCATGGAAGAGAAGTACTCAAGAATGACGGCCGGTGGGTCAAACCCGTACATTGATCCGGAAGGTTACAGGAACTATGTGGCTGACCGGGAACAGGCTTTCGTTTCGGAGTTGCAAACGCAGAGAGGAGCTACGAAAAAGCAGTAGTTACTACCGCATATGCATCCCATTGCCACGAGCATCCTGCTTGGCCTCACTGCCGCCGGCGCTAATGTTTTTGGCGGGGCGATTATCGTGCAGCGAAACTGGGAGCGGAGATATCTACGCTACTTCGTAGCGCTGGGCGCGGGATTCATGCTGGCGACCGCATTGATCGAAATGATTCCAGAGAGCTTACAGCTGCGTGGACGTAGCGCCGCCTTTCTGATCTTGCTCGGATATTTGATCATTCACTTTTTCGAGCACACGGTCACACCGCACTTCCACTTCGGGGAAGAAACGCACAAAGACGAGTTTATTCATTCCCACAAGAGCTACTCAGTGCTCTTCGGGCTGATCATCCATACGTTCTTCGATGGGATCGCGATCGCGTCTGGGTTCCTGGTCTCGAACAGTTTGGGTTGGATTATCTTCTTCGCCATTTTTCTGCATAAGATTCCGGAGGGCTTCACCGTAAGCTCAGTCATGCTGGCCAGCGGGCGCAGCCGGGGAACGGCTTGGGGCGCGTCCGTCATTTTGGGCGGGGCCACTCTAGCGGGCGTCTTGACAATGGCGTTGTTTCGGCATCATGTAGCGGCGGGACTGCCGCTGGCCGCGGGAGTGACCATTTATGTGGCGGCTTCGGACCTGGTGCCGGAGGTGAATAAGGAACCGGCGATGAAGATGGCGCTGCTGGTTTTTGTGGGAGCTGGATTTTTCTTTTTACTGGAGATGCTTTTCCATCTGCACTAAAGGGCTCTCTTCTCTCTGTGCTCGAAAAGAGGCAGGTGGTGCAGTCGCCGGATCCAAGCGTGGAGACGTCTATTCTCCGCCTGAGGTTGTCAGGCGGAGAGGATGGCGGTGCAATCGGTCACGGTGTGACTTCGTAAATGACACCGGTACCAGCTGTTCCTCCGTAGCTGGTCCCGCCGAACAATGCGTTACCCGGACCAACGGTCACACTGCCGTAGGGAGCGCTGCCGTCGTTGGCGGCGCCAAAACTGTGGACTAATTCTTCTGACCACTGCCCGCCAGCCTCAAGCTTGAGCCTGAACACGGTGCCGCCACCGATGGCGCCGCCGATAAAAGTTGTGCCGTAAAAAGTGTCGACCGATCCAGCGGTAAGGTAGGCGTTGCTTGGAAACCCACCATCCCCTGATGCGCCGAACGTGTGCACTAGGGAGAAGTTCCAACTCCCTCCAGCGCCGGGGATAAGCTCGAACGCAGTGCCCTCTCCGTACTTGCCGCCCGCGTTGGTTAGACCGAAAACATTTCCTGTCGCATCCAGCGTGACGGGGCCTTCCGGGGTTTGCCCCTGGGTTCCGTCAAAACTGTAGATAACCTTCTCCGTCCAGGCACCGCCGGAGGCTGGCGACAATTCGTAGACGGCCCCAAGAGCATTGGTCCCGCCAAAAACGGTAGTTCCATAGAGGTTGCCGGCCTGATCGAAGGAGACTTCGCCGGCGGGACTCCCCGCATCCGGGCGGCCAGCAAAGTTGTGCAGGATGCTCTCGGTCCAAGTCCCGTTCAAATTCGGCGTCAGCTGATAGACGATCCCCTGCCCGTCGGTCCCTCCGTAAAGTGTCACTCCGTACAGATTGCCGGCAGCGTCCTCCGTCACTCCCGAATTTGGATTCTGGCCATCATTAGTCGCGGAACCGAAGGAGTAGATCGTGGTCTCGGTCCACTGGCCCGTAGCGCTGGGAGTCAGCTTGAACACGCCTCCCCGTTGGTTGACTGTTGCTTGATTAACAGCACCATAGAGATTGCCAGCAGCGTCGAAGACGACAGCCCCCATTGGGGTATTGCCGTCGGTGCCCCCAGTGAAAGCGTAAAGCAGGCGATAGTTCCAACCTCCGCCCTGCTTAGGCGCGAGTTCGAAGACCGATCCGCAGCCATTGCTGCACACGATATCTCCGCCCAGGGTCGACGCACCATAGAGCCGTCCCGAGTGGTAGACCAAATGTACGGAAGCGCCCGAACCATTCTTGGAGAAGTTGTATACGACCTGCTCGGTGGGGACTGCCGCGGCGGAAATCACCATGGACAGGGCAGCAACTAAAAAGACAAGCGAGCGAACCTTGGAGCGAGAAAATCTTGCGATCATTTGTTTGACCTCGGGAGGAGGGATCGCGAAGGTGAGAGGGGGACAGCCTTCGCAGACGGAAACTATACCACAGGCGGGCGTTTGCGTGATTATGAATGGCGCGGGCCGGAGCGCCCGCGCCACACGAGGGGGGGCCTGAACTTACGCGTGAGCCAGCGCGGGCTCGACACCATAGATCGAGTGCCAGGAAGTCGCGGACTTAAGCTTGCTGTTGACGTTGTTGATGTTCTTTACGCCTTCAGTCTCGAGCCACTTGCGGAAGGCCGCCGCGCCCTGCTTGGCATAGATGGGAATACCATCCTTCCAAGTGGCGCGGCCGCAGAGGACGCCGTTGAACTTCACTCCGGATTCGCCGGCCAGTTCGAGGGTTTCGCTGAACTCGGCATTGCTGACTCCGGCGGAAAGATAGATGAAGGGCTTGGTGGCCACATTCGCTGCGCTGTGAAAGAAATCGATAGCTTCTCTCTTTGTATATGCTTTTTGTCCGCCGAAGCATTGCACGCCTTCCACGAACTTCATGTTCACCGGGACTTCGACCTTCAGCACATCCACGCCATAACGGTCCTTGCTGAACTCGCGCATGCTCTCAGTAACGATCTGTGGCTTCTTCTTGGCGTAGTCCAGACCTTTTTCATCGGCGCCTTCTTCGTAGCCGACGAATTCGAGGAAATACGGGATGTCATTCGCCCTGCACTCGTCGCCGATGCGCTCGACCCATGCATGTTTCTTGTCGTTGGTTTCTTTGGGATCAAATGGGCTGTAGTAGAGAAGAATCTTCACACAGTCCGCGCCAGCTTCTTTCAAACGACGCGCCGACCAGTGGTCGAGCAGATCGCCCAGACGCCCGGGACCGGTCTTGTCATAGCCGGTTTTTTCGTAGGCCAATAATAGGCCCGCATTTTTGGCGCGGCGCTTGGAGGCGGGCAGGCCCCACTCGGGATCGAGCAAGATGGCGCTGGCATGCGGGGTAAGAACTTCCGTGACCAATGTTTTGAATTCTTCCATCATGGCGTCGCTGATCTCTCCGCCTTTTTCTTTCGCCAGAGATTTCTGCAGCGAACCTCGCTGATCCATGGCTGCGGCTGCAATCACACCGTTATCGTTGGAGACTCTTTTGAGGCCGGTAAGTTTTCCAGGGGTAAGCTTCATGGATTCCTCCAGGGCTGATTGAAAGGATGAGTGTTTGAAGACACTTCATTGTAAACCAATGCGGGTGGGAAGGCGTGTAGAGTGCTTCGTCACGAGCACCCATCGCGGTTCAATAAGGATTCACTTAGCCCAGTTTTGCACCTTCAGGCCGCTCACGCGCTGAAATTCTTTTTGATTGTTAGTCACCAGCGTCAACCCTATGGTTAGGGCGTGAGCGGCGATCCACAGGTCAGTGTTGCCGATCATCTGGCCCTTCGACTCCAATTCAGCACGAATAGCTCCGTAGGCTTCTCCCGCGTTTTCTGGAAGAGCCAAAGGGGGCAAGAAGTGAACCAGTTCTCGCAGCCGTTCCAAAGCAAGAGTTCGCTGGGCGCTCTTGGCCGCGCCATAGAGCAACTCTCCATATGTGATTATTGAAAGTGCGGCTTCGCCGGGGCGGAGCTTTCGAAAGCGCGACAAGACCGCTTCTGGCCTTTGCTGGCGTATGTATATGCAGATACCGGTATCCAGCAGATAGCGCGTTTCCATCACAACACTTTGCGGGTTTGCGGCAGGTCGTTCTTCCGTTCCGCGAGATCGAAATCGCAAGGCAGGTCCGCAAGCAAATCGAAAGCGCGAGAGATGTCTTTATCCTTTTCGCGCAGAACGATCTCGTCGCCGCGCCGGAAGATCTCAACCTCTTTGGATTTAAAACGGTACTGCTTTGGGAGCCTCACGGCCTGACTGTTTCCCGACTTGAAGGCCCGCGCTGTTCCCATAAGTCACCTTCTCTTGTATACACGTATGGTATATACATTCGTCTTCGTGAAATAAATGATTTCCTAGGGTTAGTCTCAGGAATGAGGGCTGCCCCCTTCGGACCGCGCCAAAGCTCAAGCCCGGTTGCGCCCAGCGCAGGAGGATTTTCCTTCCGTAGGCGACAGGTGTCAATCGAGCTTGTTGGCTAGTCCACCGAGTGCCGGGCGGTGTAGCCGTCGCGGGCAACAACGTCGATTTTCTGCTCCTTGCCCTTCTGATCTTTCACTTTGAGCGGAGCGCCGTCCGGCGCAACAACCTGCACCTTCAGCTTGCGATATGTGCCGTCCAATTTGTCGTTGGTCGGACGATAAGTGATCGAGTACTGATGCCGAATGTCGTTTCCGATGTCCTGGAAATCTTCCCCATATTCGGCTTCGAAGCGTGGAAAGTAAGCGCGGCCGCCCGTCATAGCGGCAAAGGTGCGCATTTCGTTATCGGCCTGTAGATAGTCTATTTCGCTGGCGTGAATGCCCATGCCGCGGTTCCCGGCCCGACCCATGATGCGAGCGATCTGTCCGACCTCAATTGGGAAAATGGTCACGTCTTTCGTGTCTTTAATTTTCTTTGTGATCTTGTCGAGGGTTAGTTTGCTGAAGCTGTCGTAGCCCGTGGTTACCAAGATGACGTATTTTTTTCCCTCCACACGATCGAGGCGATCAAGTGTGTCATATAAAGCGTCAAACAGATTCGTCTCGGCGAACCCCGGAATACGCAGTTGGTTCAGAGCACCGTAGACTGCTTTCTTGTCCTGAGTGAAATCTACGAGAATGTGCGGCAGCATGTCGTAGTAGGAAACCGCGACCCAGTCATCCTTTTGCAACGTATTGGCGAAGGCGTAGGAGGCCTGCAACGCATTGATCATAAAACTGTAGGTGGTGGAGGCGAATTCGACCAACAGGACCGCTGTGATGGGAGCTTTTGTAACGTTGAAGCTGCTGATCGCTTGTGGCGCTCCATCTTCAAACAATCGGAAATTTTCCTGCTTCAAGCCGGGAACAAATTGACCGCTCTTAGTTGTGACCATTACATCGACATTGACCAAGGGAGCGTTCACGCGAATGGAGTAGTCCGGCAGACCTTCGGCGGCTTTGGGGGTTGGAGGTGGGGGTGGAGGCGGAGCTTCCTCAGTCGTCTTTTTCGGAATGGCGTAGGGGCCGATGTCACCGCCGGGTCCGCCGGCTTCGGGCGGGGCGTCCTGCTTGGGCTTGCCGTTGTCGCTGCCAGCAGCGGGAGGTTGGGTCTGGTCCTGAGACTGGGATTGGGTGGGCACAAACATGACGACCAAAGCAATGGCCAAAAACGCCATGGCCCACGCAGGATTTTCCGCGCGTAACCTGTAGCAGTTCATAGACTTTAATTGGGAAAACATGTTAAACCCCGGGCGGTCTGATTCTTCTGGGAGCGAAAAACCCCCTGTGCTAGTATAGACGCAGTGATTCGCGATTGGGATGTTTGCCCGGCTCCCGGTTTCCCCTCCTGGCAACGACTTACAATCTGGCGAAATCTAACTCAACTTGCGGGGCTCTCCGGTCCCGGTGGGCGTTGTACATGAAAAAATCAGCATTAGGGCTCTTCGTCGCCTTTCTCTTCCTCCCTTTGCTCGTCTCTGCGCAGAAGTCCGAGTCTGCGCAAAATCAACCAACCATTCCGGTTTCTCAAATTCATACCGGAATGCGCGGTGTAGCCTACACCGTGTTCGAGGGCGTAAAGCCCGAAGCCATGGATGTGGAAGTTCTGGGCGTACTGCACAACGTAAACGGTCCCAAGGGCGACGTGATTCTGGTGCGGCTGCACGGGCAGAAGGTGGAGTATACCGGCGTAGTTGCGGGTATGAGCGGCAGCCCGGTTTATTTGGACGGCAAACTGGCTGGCGCGCTGGCTTTCCGCATTGGCGAATTTTCCAAGGAGCCGATCGCTGGAGTGACTCCCATTGCCGACATGCTGGAGATTAACGCGCTTGATCGTTCGCCGGCAGAAGAGAGCGCGGCGGTGAAACCTGCGCTGAATAATGTTGCCGGAAAGACTTCCGGCCCGGGTGAAGCGGTACAGATTCCGGGATCGGCGCAGGACTCTTACGCAAAGGGCTTTGCCAATTACCTGCAGCCGATTGAGACGCCACTGGTATTTAATGGATTTTCGCAGGAGGCGATTCAACTGTTTTCCGGCCAACTCGGCTCCGCAGGAGTCGTGCCTGTGATGGGAGCAGGCTCGGTGAGCAGTGACAAGCAGCCTGAGCCGGTTGAACCGGGCTCGGCCATCAGCGCAATTCTCGTACGCGGAGATATGGATATAGAAGCGACCTGCACGGTCACTTATATCGACCCGCAGCGGCTGCTCGCATGTGGCCATCCTCTGCTGCAATTTGGTGCGGTCGATCTTCCTATGAACAAGGCTGAAGTGTTGGCCACGCTACCTTCGCCGCTGAACGCTTTCAAGATCGTGAATACCACCGAGCCGGTTGGGACGTTCGTGCAGGATCGCCACACCGGAATCATGGGCGTGTTTAATCGCCAGCCGGATATGATTCCGGTTACGTTGAATATCCACAGCGACACAGGCGTTAAGCAATTCCATTACGAGGTTTTGAACAATCCACGGCTGACCCCCGTTGCACTGATGGTGACGGTGTTCAATGCGCTGCACGGAGTCAACGAATTCGGCGAAGAGATTACCTATCGCCTGAGTGGAAACATTGGGGTTAAGGGATTTCCTGAAGTCACAATGAAAAATATGTTCGCTCCTTCCGATGGCGCACAGCCTGCGGCGATGCAGGCTGCCATCTCGCTAGGGGAGCGCTTCGGGCGCATTTACGACAATCCTTATAGCGCGGCGGCCGTTGCCGGAGTAAACCTGGATTTCGATCTCGTCCGAGAGCGCCGCTGGGCGCGGCTGGAAAGCGCGCGCACCGATGTGACGGAAGCACGCCCTGGGGAAGAAATTATGTTGGAGACGGTGCTCGCTCCTTATCGCGGCGAACGCATCGTGCAACAGATCCCGGTGAAGATTCCAACTTCCGCCAGCAAAGGAACGCTGCGCATTCTGGTTAGCGATGGCGAAACCCTCGACCACATCGGCCGCTCGAATCCGGCCTTTGGGCGCAAGCTTGATCTCGCTTCAACCATCTCTCTGCTCAACAAAGAGCACTCGAACAATCGCGTTTATGTTTCGCTGCTGGAGGCTGACCCCGAAGCACGCGTCGCCGACAAGGTGATGCCTACGCTGCCGATTTCCATTATGAATGTGATGGACGGCATGCGGGGTAATCAGGAAATGATTGTGAGCGGAGAGTCGAACGTGGACGAGACGGCAACCGCGCCGTTGGATTATGTGGTGAGTGGGGCGCAGTTGCTGACAGTTACCGTAAAGTAATTGCCGTCACCCCGGCGCAGCTTTGCCATTCTGAGCGAAGCGAAGAACCTCTGCATCCTCTCGCCGCCGGCAAAGTACATAGGTCCTTCGCTGCGCTCAGGATAACAAAAGATACGCTCTTACTCCTCACTCTTTCCGATCTGCTGCGATAGGTAGCGCTCGTAGCCCAGTTCGTTGATCTGATGTAGCTGAGCTTCCAGGAAGTCAACGTGCTCTTCTTCGTCTTGAACCAACTTTTCAAGCAATTCGCGTGAACCGTTATCGCCTTCCTTCACCGCAATCGCGACCGCATCGTTGTACATCTTCACCGCGCCGACCTCGAGGGCAAGGTCATTTTCGATCATCGCCTTGACCGTGCTCCCGATCTTCACGTCGAGCGGCTGCATGGAGGGTGTCCCGTCGAGAAACAAGATGCGCTCCATGATTGTCTCGGCGTGCTTCATCTCGCCGATGGATTGCTTCTTGATGTAGTCCGAGAGCTTGTGATAGCCCCAGTTCTCGCACATCTCGGCGTGGAGAAAATATTGGTTGATGGCGGTGAGCTCTTCGCGCAGAGCCTTGTTCAATTCAGCGAGGACTTTTGCGTTGCCTTTCATGGCGATGCGAGTATGCCAGAAATGGACGGAGTCGTAAACATCGAAGAAACAGATTTGTGGACCGTTGAATCGTTTCGGAACCACCCAACTTTAACCGGAAGCGAGAGCCTTACAACTATCTTGCATAGTAATTCAGGAACACTCCTGTCTTATCCATATGCTTGAATCCGTCTGTAGCAACTATGGCGATCGCCATCAACGTTCCGTTGTAGCCCACATGGGCAATAAGGCTTGACGCGACTGATTTGGTGACTGCACGCACAGTAGTGAGCACGACGCCCACCAGAACAATGACGAGAACCGCCGACCACGAACGATATTGAATGTAGTGCATTGCACCAAACGGGAGAGCCGTAAGAACAATTCCCCAGAATGCTCCGAGGCGACGCGCCAGCACGGGATAGAGAAATCCACGAAAGAAAATCTCTTCCATTAGCGGGCCGAGGGTGATGGCGAAAGCAGCCGTGAGATACGCGTCGAGCGGACTGTCGAAAAATTGGTCGAAGGGCGTGCTCTTGGGCATGGGCAGAACGCGGCCCAGCATGTCGAAGCCCAGCATGAGAACGCCGACGCCAATCAGGCTTATCCCCGCAAGCCCCGGCCAGTTCCAGCGAATGGATGACCAGAAACGCGAGTGATATTTCACCTCGATCAGCAGGACCATGTAGATTGCGATCACGGCATAGGCCGCGAGCTCGGAAATTAATGCAAGCACGGGTTTCTGCGCGACGTCTCCCCAACTCTGGTGCGGATAGGCGAAGTGGCGCGCTGCGAAGACGACTGCCAGTTGTACTAGGAAGAGGATGCCCAGCGTGAGTGCGGCTATGAGGAGTACGTCCCATCCGCTCCAGATGGGGTTTTCGCTGGCTCTGGGGGCGGGTGGTCCCGGTTGCGGATCGATCGGCGGAGGCGAGTAAGTAACCGGCGGGGCAGAGAACTGCGGGGCACTCGTGAGCGGGTCATTCTTGAGCTGCGGATTGTCTGGCAATGACAAATAGATCTTTCCGGCAGACTGGGGCTGGCCGCTGAAGCTTGTCTAGAGAGCGCCCTGCAGAAACTATCCCAGCGCAAGAAGAATTCTACTTGAGGTTGGCGGTTCGCGTCAGAAGTAGATGAGTTAGCAGATTTCCACAAGAAAATTCCCAGTCGTCATTGATAGCGGCGTGCAGTCGCTCTATCTTTTGCGACGAGCCAGATGAGGCTGTCCAACGAGGGGGCTCGGACGGACAGACTGGCAGTTGTCATCGACTTCTTCCTCCAGAATTGGTCGCGTCCGTGCGGCCGTAAATGTCCACTATCTCTAGCTAGGTCTGTGGCGTGCCCGGCGTAAGCCGTGGCTCTTGTTCAGGCCGACGGCCCCGTGCGG